>Ga0206820_1004_pt2 | contig 81524 bp, 68 predicted proteins | sample Alteio_BWOrgCont_84_FD_152857 | JGI IMG/M metagenome (GOLD analysis project Ga0206820, IMG submission 152857) | Enriched cells from forest soil in Barre Woods Harvard Forest LTER site, Petersham, Massachusetts, United States -... | ecosystem: Environmental > Terrestrial > Soil > Temperate forest >...
AGAACCTGCCGTAGCAGTACCATGCTGAACCGTATTTAATCCGGCAATTGTAGAATCTATTGCAAATGTAATAGGAGAACCGGCCAGTGAGGTTATGTAAGTCGAATCTGTGAAAATACTTAATCGTGTCATTCCTTTGGACGTTCTTTCAAGTCGAATATAATAGTTACTTATTGCTGAGCTAGCTGGGATACTTGTAGGCGAAGTGGATACCACTGTACCTTTTTTGCCGTTGATGAAAAACACCCAATCATTAATATTGTTATCCGTGTTCACAGGGGATATTAGGCCCACTTCAATTCCATCCTGATCCGTCACCTGATAACTCATTGAGGCATCGTAATTAGACCAGTCAAGGTTTCCAGCAGTTAAAACGATAAGATCCGCTCCTACTCCATTACCTGTTGTATTAGGACTTGTTATAGAAAACCTAAACTCCGACTTAAAATAAGTATTGGAAAGAGTAGTTCCCAGACTTTTATATACCTTATCATAAGCTCCATCATATGCATTTGTAAAATGACATTTTCCTGTATTGATAGATACTTCAGAACCAACGCTCGTCCAACCTGTCGTTTCTGAAAAACTATCTGTAAAAATAACCTCCTTGCATTTCGAAACAGGGGGCGCGCTATTATCACAAATAGCATCATTATCAATTGTTGCATTAAGACTCCTTGTCGAAGAACCTGCCGTAGCAGTACCATGCTGAACCGTATTTAATCCGGCAATTGTAGAATCTATTGCAAATGTAATAGGAGAACCGGCCAGTGAGGTTATGTAAGTCGAATCTGTGAAAATACTTAATCGTGTCATTCCTTTGGACGTTCTTTCAAGTCGAATATAATAGTTACTTATTGCTGAGCTAGCTGGGATACTTGTAGGCGAAGTGGATACCACTGTACCTTTTTTGCCGTTGATGAAAAACACCCAATCATTAATATTGTTATCCGTGTTCACAGGGGATATTAGGCCCACTTCAATTCCATCCTGATCCGTCACCTGATAACTCATTGAGGCATCGTAATTAGACCAGTCAAGGTTTCCAGCAGTTAAAACGATAAGATCCGCTCCTACTCCATTACCTGTTGTATTAGGACTTGTTATAGAAAACCTAAACTCCGACTTAAAATAAGTATTGGAAAGAGTAGTTCCCAGACTTTTATATACCTTATCATAAGCTCCATCATATGCATTTGTAAAATGACATTTTCCTGTATTGATAGATACTTCAGAACCAACGCTCGTCCAACCTGTCGTTTCTGAAAAACTATCTGTAAAAATAATTTTATTACACTCATTTACGTCCTGACCATAAGCCATATTTAAAAATCCTACAAACAGGAAAGCAATTAATTTCAACTTTTTCATGTGTGTGAGTTTGAATTTTTGTTCGTTACTAACGAAGGTATCGAAATATTTGCGTATTTTTCATTTTGCTAAAAAATTTCCACCATTTCTATTATAAAGCATCATAGAAGTGTAAAAGGAGAATTACGGATATATAAATATGATAAACAAAAATGGGGTTCGACAAGAGTTCTGTTAGGTTACTTCTCTACGCCAAGAAACACAAGGTTTCCTTTGATAGTGTTATTACTATTGGGCGGCAAAAGCTGCTCTTGAAAAAGACTGTTTTAAAAAAAATACTGCAAGAATTTAATGTGCCTTTTTCTGATAATACTTTAGATTCCATTATAAATGCAAATGAAGGATACGCAGAGTCCTTACTGAAGTTATTTGGCGCAACAATTACGGATAGTCTTGATTTTTCTGATTATGAAGGAGCAAGTTTTATTCACGATTTAAACAATATACTTCCTTCCAATTTAGAAAAAAAATATTCGCTTGTCATTGATGGAGGTTCATTGGAACACATATTCAATTTCCCTACCGCGATTAAGAACTGCATGTCGATGATTAAAGTCGGAGGCCATTTTATTGGAATAACTCCCGTTAATAATTTAATGGGGCATGGCTTTTATCAGTTTACGCCTGAGTTATTTTACAGGATATTCTCGCCTGGTAATGGATTTCAAGTAGAGAAAATGCTAATTTTTGAAATTAAACGCAACCCTGTATTCTATGAAGTTGCCGACCCTGAATCTATTGCACAAAGAGTTATGTTGATTAATAATAATTATACTTATCTTTTTGTAATATCTAAACGAATAAGTGATTTGCCTATATTTTTATCCAATCCTCAACAAAGTGATTACGTTACGATGTGGAAGGGAAGTAAGTATAATAAAAGAGAATACCGGATCAAAAAAATAATTCCAAAGAAATTAATATTGTTCGTCAGACCACTAATAAAAATGATTATGAATCGCCCTAAAAGGGGATTCAGTAAATTATTTTATAAAAAAGTAAATATAATAACACACAAGGATTAATTTATTTTGCATTAATTTTATTATATACAGGTATTGCAATGACATAGGGCTTTCGGTGACATTTTAATTGATCGTATCAATCGTTTACCTTTATTGCATGAGAATTTTAATTGTTTTACCAAACTTAGCGACCGGAGGTGCGGAAATTTTTGCCCTTCGTTTAGCAAAAGAGCTTTCAGCTAAAAACGAAACCTATGTTTATGATTTAGCTTATCCTCTAACCGGTATTGATATCTCTTTAAAAAACAGAGAACTGCTTGAAGGAGTTCAATTAATAAAATTTTCACCCCCTTTTATTAACTTTTTCAATAGACTTTGGGTAAAATCTTCTTTGATCAGTAAATTGCTTTATGTTATTTTCTTATTTTTTCGAGGTAAGCAACTTGAAAAAATTGTTACAGAAAAAAAAATCGAAATTGTAAATACCCATTTAATTGCCGCAGATACCTTAGTGTCCCATTTTCTTAAAAAGGTCGTTCATATCATTACCTTACATGGAAGTTATGAAGGTATAAACCACAAACACATTCGACGTAGAATAAAGACTCTTTCCAAAGCCAATGGCATTATATATACTGCTGATAAGAATCTAATTTTTATGGATAAGTTTTCTTCCGAGATAAAAAATAGTGCACCTATAGTAAAAATATATAATGGGATGAAATTAACTAAACTATCCGACAAGAATTATAGGACGGAATGGAAGATACCAGAAGACGCTTTTGTTTTTATTATGGTTGCACGCCCCACCGAAACAAAAGGATGGCGGGAAGCTATTCGTGCTTTTGAATTACTCGTATGTAAAAATGCTTATTTTGTTTTAGTTGGAGATGGGCCTTATATTGAAGAACTAAAAACAGAAGTAAAAAGTAAAAATATCATATTTCATGGATACGGCTCCAATCCTATAGACTTTTTGCTTTATGCAAATGTTGGTCTACTACCTACCTTTTATCCTCCAGAGAGTCTTCCAAATTCAGTCTCAGAATACCTGACATGTGGATTACCTGTAATTTCAACAAATATGGGTGATATCAGGAAAATGATAGCGTATGAAGAAAAGCAGGCAGGATTTATTATCCCTTTTGATAGTTCTGGTCGAGCTTCAGTAACCGATTTAAATAATGCCATGAACATTTATCTTCAGGATGCGGAGCTATATCAGAGCCATAAAAAATTAAGCTTGTTAGCTGCACAAAAATTTGAAATGTCAAACTGCGTTAACAACTATCTTTCTTTTTACGGAAGTGTATTAAAGAAAAATGTTGGACGATGATATTATGCTGAAATTTTTTTTCACTTCCACTTTTCTTTACACCTTGGGAAGCCTATTCCCCACTCTGTCTGGATTGGTACTACTCTTTCCTTATACTCAAAATCTCAGCATTGGTGATTATGGAACCTTGGCAATTTTGATTTCCTTTACCCTTTTCATGCAGATAGTCATCAACTATGGAATCGATAATTACATAGCTATACATTATTTCAACTTCAACGACAACCCACTACAGTTGAAAAGATTTATCAGTACAATGGCTATTTTCTTGCTATTTATTGGCGCCACAAGTATTGTACTTATGGCCTTAACCGGCAATTTATTACTTGGATATATTTTTAAAGACAAAGGAATCTCCTTTTTCCCCTATTGTTTTATGAGTGTGGCTACTGCCTTTTTTAATGTTCTATTTAAAACATATACAACTCTGCTTATCTATCTTCAAAAACCATTAAAGTTCTTTTTGTTTAATCTTGTTAATTTTATCGCCACGGTCTTACTTTCCTGGATATTACTTGATTTATATCCGCATACTTTGATAGGTCCTATGTGGGGACGATTATTATCCGGATTGGTCATCTTTCTGCTTTCACTTTCATTTTATATAAGGGAATATGGTATTGGTTTTGACAGAACCAAATTATCGGGTTTGCAAAAATTTTGTACTCCAATACTGGCATTTGGCCTGTTATCGTGGATTATTGCCTATATATTCAATTATATACTTAAAGGCACAGAAAACGTAGGGGTATTTGCATTTGCTATGCAATGCACTCTTCTTATAGAGTTTAGTCAAAATGGGCTGACTAGTGCAATTAATCCTAAAATATATCACTTATGGAAAGACCGTAGCTTAGTTAAAAGCACTCCGGAGGAGAACAAATATCACCATCTCTACACGCTGGTTACGATCTTGTTGATTTCTTTAAGTATCTTGCTCCTGCCCTTGTTTGTTCCATTATTTGTAAAAAAAACAGACTATTATTCCTCTTTCACTTACTTACCTTACTTGTGTGCTGGTTTTGCATTCAGGGGACTTTACAACATATTTATCAATCCCATTTATTACTTCAAAAAAACGAATACGTTGCCACGAATGCTTTTTATTTCCGCCATTTTTCAAATCGTTTGCGGGATAGTTCTGATAAAATATTTTGGCATTTGGGGGGCTGTCTGGAGCAGCGTATTGGTTAAACCTATACAAGTTCTTCTCCTATGGCAAAGCAGCAGAAAATTATTTGCATTCAAATTCAATCTCTTCAAAATGATCTTTCTACCTATACTCTATGTAACAGGAGTTATCGTTATTTATCAGTTTCCCGGTTACTCCAATTCTATTATGCCGGGTATACTACAATTTCTGTTCGCTAGCCTGTTGATACTTATCGCATTCAAAAATGAACTTCATTCTATACCGCTTTTGTTTAAAAAAACATAAATGACAAAGGTTCTGTACTTTTATGCCCTCCCCTCTACATTTATTAATAAAGACCTGGGATTTTTATCAGAAAAGTTTTCAGTACTTCCCTTTTCTTTTAGTCCACCTAAAAAACAACTATCCCTCATCTGGGTAATGAAAGAATTAGCTTTCATTCTTAGAAATTTTTCAAGTGCAAAGATTTACATATGTCAGTTCGGAGGTTACCATTCTTTTTTGCCGGCTTTGATTGGAAAGGTGTTCAACAAACCTTGTTTAATAATTACCGGAGGTACCGATTGTGTTGCCCTTCCGTCCATAAATTATGGCAATTTTCGAAAATATTTTTTAGGTCTTTTTACCAAATGGTCGTATTCGCTTTGCTCCCACATTTCACCAGTCCACGAGAGCCTGATGCTGAATAACTATACCTACCAAAAAGATGACTATCCAAAACAAGGGATTCTATATTTCTGTCCTCAATTAAAAACACCGTATACGACCATTTACAATGGCTATGACAGTTCCTTCTGGAAAAAAAACAAAGAAAAGAAAAAGAACGTTTTCACTACAGTGGTGGGGAGAATTAAAATGTCCTTTACTATTCCCCTAAAGGGAATTGATCTGATACTTGAAATAGCTCCTTTATTTCCGGAATGCGAATTTCGCCTTATAGGCATCCCTCCAGATTATAATTTAGGCGAAACCACCGGTAATATTGTAAAAATCCCTTTTAGTACTAACGATGAAATTCGTGACACATACAGTGAGTCGGAATTTTACCTTCAGTTATCCATGTCCGAAGGGTTTCCAAATGCCTTATCAGAAGCGATGCTCTGTGAATGCATACCAATCGTGAGCAATGTAGGTGCGATGCCATTCATTATTAATGATGGAGGATTTATTTTAAACCATCGGGATAAAAATGAATTAACTGCTTTAATCCGGAAAGCACTGATCTGCGACAAAGCTACTCTTGCTCAAGGCGCCAGGTTGAGAATCGCAAAAAACTTTCCCGATACGCTGCGAAAAAAAAATCTTACTGCTTTGATTGATCGCCTTATATCAGAAACACATTAATAATGTATTTCTTTTTATATTCGGCTAAATGAACTTCACCGTCTATAAATCTTCCGCAGGATCAGGCAAAACATTCACCCTGGTAAAGGAATACCTTAAGCTCGCCCTGGCGGATGAGCAAAAACCTCCGGAAAAATACCGTCACATTTTAGCCATTACTTTTACCAATAAGGCTGCGGCTGAAATGAAAGAACGGATTATCAGTGCGCTGAAGGACCTTTCTGAACCTGGAAATAACCCTGTTATCCTTAAAATACTACGGGATGAAACAGGGCTGGACGAAAACACGGTAAGAATTCGTGCGAAAGGAATATTACAAGCTATTTTGCATAATTATGCTGACTTTGCCATTGGAACGATCGATAGCTTTGTTCACCGCATTGTACGCACATTTGCCTACGACCTCCGGCTGCCTGTTAATTTCGAAATCGAGATGGACAGTAATAAATTGTTAAAAGAGGTAATCGAGTTGCTCATTTCAAAAGCGGGTGTTGATGAACACCTTACCCGCGCACTCGTGGAGTTTACCGAATCTAAAGCAGAAGAAGAGAAAAGCTGGCATATCGAAAAAGACCTTTTTGAATTCGCGAAGAATCTTTTAACCGAAGATGGGATTATTCACCTCGAACGTCTGAAAAACCTAAGCACGACCGATTTCCTGAGCATCCGTAAGGTCCTGAACGAAAGTATCCGGCAATTCGAAAGCAGCATTCAAAACATTGCTTCAGAAGCCATGCGACTAATTATAGAACAAGGACTGGAACATACCGCCTTCTATTACGGCAGAACTGGGATCAGTGCATGGTTTTCGAACCTTTCGGCAGCCAATTTTGACAAGTTAGAACCGAATTCCTACATCAAAAAAACCATTACTGAAAACAAATGGTTTACGGATAAAACTTCCGCTGCAGATCAGGCTAACATCGAAAAGATCTCAGGAAAGCTTTCTGAAGCCTTTCATGCTATTCAACTGATTACAGAAAAACAACAGGCCTTGTATTGCCTCTTTAAACTCATCAATAAAAATATCTATTCCCTGGCAGTGCTGAATGAAATTGAAAAATTACTGGAAGAACTAAAAAGACAAAATAACATTTTACACATTTCGGAATTCAACAAACTGATCTCGAGGATAGCTCTTTCTCAGCCGGTTCCTTTTATTTATGAACGTATTGGAGAAAAATACAATCATTATTTAATCGATGAATTTCAGGACACTTCCGTTATGCAATGGCAAAATTTACTGCCTTTAATTGAAAACTCCTTAGCGGAAGGCCATTCCAGCATGCTGGTGGGTGATGGGAAACAAGCTATTTACCGCTGGAGAGGCGGAGAAGTAGAACAATTCTCCCAGCTACCAAACGTTTTTCTAAAAGAAAAAAATGAATTTGTCAGGGATCGTGAACAAACCCTGAAGCGCAATTTTAATGAAAAACAACTTAACAGGAACTTCCGGAGCAAAAAGGAGATTATTGAATTTAATAATTCTCTGTTTGCTACTTTAGCAAACAAACTGGACGAAAAGTATAAAAACATCTATAAAAATCTCGAGCAACTCGCAGACCAAACGAATACGGGTGGCTTTATCTCGCTTAATTTTATTCAAGAGTCGGAAAACGGAGACTTAGCACAGTTGATCCTGGAACAAATTCATACGATCATTCTTCAATCCCAAGCTGACCGGTATCAGTTAAAAGACATTGCCATTCTTTGTCGTACCAACAAAACGGGAAGCATCATTGCGGAACACCTGATACAAAAGGGTATCAGCGTGCTATCTCCTGACTCCCTTCTTCTTAAAAATTCGAGAAAGGTTCAATTTATCGGTTCCTTATTGAATCATGTCAATCACCCTTTTAATGACATCAGCAAGGTTGAGATTTTGCAGTACCTGATCGAAAACAACAGAATTTCAGAAGATCTGCACAGCCTGATAAACAGTCTAAAGAACAAGCGCAGCAATGCATTTGCTCATTTATTAAGGCAGAACGGATTTGAGTTTAACCAGCTTCAGCTTATAAAACTACCGCTGTATGAGCTGGTAGAGCATTTGGTCAAAGTCTTTAAACTTGGGGAAACGGCGGATGCATTTGTCCAGTTTTTTATGGACGAGGTACTGGAATATAGCATCAGCAATAACAACAACCTTTCCGATTTTATAGAATGGTGGGAGGTCCGGAAAGAAAGTGCTTCTTTGAATGTACCAGGGGGAATAAATGCGGTCAGCATCATGACCATTCATCGTTCTAAGGGCCTTGAGTTTCCGCTTGTTATCCTCCCGAATACGAGTTCGAAGTCCAATAGCCGGGGTAATCTCTGGGTTGATTTAAAACATGGGGAAGTGCCTTCTTTGGAATCCGTTCTGCTCCCTTTGAGCAAAGAAATGGAGAAAACCAAGTATGCGGACCTCTATCTGGAAGAAAAAAACAAATCCCTGCTGGATGACATCAACCTGCTGTATGTTGCACTTACAAGGCCAGAGGAGCGCCTATATATATTGAGCCCTGTGCCTTCACAAAAACCGGAAAATCTGGGTTCACTATCCGATATGCTATGTCATTATTTACAAACTCAACATATCTGGAATGATCATCAGAGTGTGTATGAGTTTGGAGTCATGGCAAAACATCCAGCTAAAAAAGAAGAAATCAGTACAACGGTCAAATTGAAAAAATTTCTATCATGCGATTGGCGTTCCCTATTGAAAATACGCGCGGATGCACCAGAAGCCTGGGGCCTGGAAGAATATACCAGCAAAAAAGATTTTGGCCTGATCGTACATGCCATTTTATCAAAAGTGAGACTAGCTTCTGATCTTGCACCTGTTCTTACGCAGTTTTTAAATGACGGGATTATTGACGTACCTGAAAAAGAACAATTATTACCTAAACTTAAAAGCATACTTGAACACGAACAAATTCGCAATTTTTATAAAGAAGGAAGTATGATTAAAACGGAAACTTCGATTATTCTGCCAAACGGAGAAAGTTTCCGGCCCGACCGGGTTGTCATTTCGAGGAATCTGGCGACTATTATTGATTACAAGACGGGAGTAAAAAAGGACGAGCACATTAAACAAATTAAAAAATACGCCGAGTTAATAAGCCGGATGGGCTATCCTGATGTGGAACAATATTTAGTTTATATAGATGATGAAAGTATTTTGAAGGTTTAGTTTAATTATTATAGGGTCTTCTCTAAATTCAGAGCCCTTTATTGACAAGTATTTTGTTGATAAAAGCATAAAAAAATAGCCCCGAAATTGCCATAAAATGGACAAATTCGGGGCATTCCATTTAGAAATTTTCCGTGGAAAGAAACTTCTAAGAACTATGCAAAATTATCAAAAAACACTATCCCTTTTTGACGAAGCGACTCAAAAGAGCCTTCTGTTTTCAACATTTTTTCAAACGGATTTAGGCAAGCTTTATCAGGCTCTTCCAATATCGGAGTTGGCAGCTCAAATCCCATCGCCCAGGTATGAGCAAAGCTGTCTGGGTCGTAAGCCCTGGTTTACCGTTGAAGGAGGCATTGGTCTGATGATTCTTAAGAACTATTTGGGGTTAAGTGATCGGATGCTTATTAGCGGCTTAATACGGATTGGGCCCTTCAGCTCTTTTGCGGTATTGACCTAAAGACCCGGCAGATCAAGGATAAAAACATTGTGTCTGATTGGCGTTGTTATCTTGGAAGGCATCTTGATTTTAAAAAGATGCAGCTTGTGCTTGCAAAACATTGGAAGCCATACATGAAAGAAACTCATGTGAGTATGGCAGATGCCACTGTTTACGAAAGCCGCATTACTTATCCAACGGACATCAAACTATTGTGGACAAGTGCCCATTGGCTTTATCAGCGCATCGTAGAGGTTTGCAAAGAGGTGAAGGTAAGACGTCCCCGTATTCGTTACCAAAGACAACGGGAACGTTGCCTTGCCTTCCAGCGCAGGCGCAAAAAGAGTCGCAGGAAAGAAAAGCGTATGCGCAAAGGAATGATATGCTTCATTACCCGATTGCTGGAACGTTTAGAACAGCTATTGGAAACCCATGGAGACCATCTGTTGAATAAAAGGCAACAGCAGCGCCTGAAAACGATTCGAGCACTCTATTACCAGCAGCGCCAACGGGTAACGGATCCCCAATCAAAGATTGAGAATCGTATCGTTAGCCTTCACAGGCCTTATGTTCGACCCATAGTCAGAGGCAAAGAAGTAAAGCCGGTGGAGTTCGGGGCAAAGGTTCACCTGCTGCAAGTGGATGGCATTAATTTTATTGAACACTTAAGCTATGATGCCTACAATGAAGGAACCCGCTTAAAAAGCGCGATCTGGATGCACAGAGATTTGTTCGGAGCCTGTCACCAGTTTGCTGCCGATAAGATCTATGCAACTAATGAAAACCGAAAATACTGCACCCGGCAGAAGATTGCAACCTGTTTTGTTCCCAAAGGAAAGCAAGGAGCGCATGAGCAGCAAAGTCGTGCACTGAGGGTGGAATTGGGAAGGCAGAGAGGAACAGTCCTTGAAGGAAGTTTTGGAAACGAAAAGAATCATTATATGCTCAATAAAATCAAAGCCCGCAGAAAGGACACTGAAATCCTCTGGATTTTCTTCGGCATCATTACCTGTAACGCCGTTCAGATAAGCCGACGAAAGGCCAGAGGAAAGCCAGTTAGCATGGCAGCTTAAAAAGCTTCTAAACTAAAACAGAAAAATCGATCAGACGGAAATGATATTGCCTGCAAAGTTCAAAATTCTAGCAGTATTAATATTTTTGTCTCCGTTATTAACAAGGTCTCTATTGACATCATAAAAAGAGAGCCAACAGAACCTGTTGACTCTCTTTTTTTATTCCTCTTTTGAATTTAGGGGAAGACCCTACTATATCATCCCTTCATCAAAAAACGTTAATATCCGTTTTCTTCAGTGTTCACATGATAATAAACATCAATTATAACTTAACCCCAATTCTGCCTGTATAATCAATTGTATTAAGTAATAAAGGTATTTTGGTTTCAGCAATGTATTCCTCAATAGCTTTTCTCGCTCCCTGCCAGTATCCATAGTCATCAACTATAAGCACTCCCCCCTTTTCTAAATGTGGAAACAAATAATTCATCTCAGCTTTTGTAGATTCATACCAATCCGTATCCAAACGTAACAAGGCTATTTTATTATTAATCGGATATTTTGAGAGAGTATCCTCTACCATGCCTTTTACATATTTAATATTGGTTAAAGGATACCCGGTTTTTTTCATGTTATTTTCAACAGTCGAAAGTTCAACCTTAAACCAATTGAAATTGAATTTTTTATTGAAACTGTCCATGGTTCCTTTGGCTGCAGCACCTTTAAAATCAATGTCTATATCAGTTGGCTCACTCATGCCTTCAAAAGTATCGAATAAAATAATTTGCCTGTCCTTACAGTCATATTTTTTTAATGTTTTTGCAATTAACATGCAACTACCACCACGCCAAACACCACATTCAATAAAATCACCTTGAATATTATTTTTGAGGATATACTCCACTGATTTATATAGGGCATGCATACGTTCTATACTCGTACATGTATATTCTTTGCAGTCCTCATAAATGTCTAAAAAGTCTTTGCTGTAAAGATTAGGAGGTGTCAAAACAAGATCATACCCAAATCTGTTTAACAATTTCAAAATTTTTTTCTTCATTACTCAATTTTTAGCGTTCCACAACTATAAACATGACACGGATTCCCATAATATTAATCCAAGCTATAAGCATCAAATTATGCTTATAAAAAGCGGGATTCGAAAGTAATATATTTACAACTATTAGTCAACAAATGTGGTGAATAATTTCATTATTCACCACATTCCAATAAAAACGTTAATTTCGCTGATCCTACTAGAAACACTATGAAAAAAATCATTTTCACTTTGTCAATTGGCGCATTGCTGTTCGCTTCCTGCGGAAACCCTAACAGCCAATCAAAAGAAACTACCATGACAGCTAATCACTCCGTCAATCTGGCAAACTTTGATACAACCATTGTCCCGGCAGATAATTTTTACCAGTATGTGAATGGAAACTGGGCAAAAAACAACCCGGTACCTGCGACAGAAGCCAGCTGGACCAATTTCAACATCATCCATGATACTAATTTGCACAATCTTCAGACACTTTTGGAAGATGCCTCAAAAGGAAAAAGCGAACCCAATAGCATTAAGCAAAAAGTGGGCGACTTCTACTCTATGGCCATTGATTCCGCAAAATTAAACCAGGAAGGCCTTCAGCCATTAGCAGATGAATTTAAACAGATAGCTGCGATCAAGTCTACAGCTGAACTACCTGCTGTTATAGCCCATTTCCATACGATAGGCGTAAGGCCTTTATTCGACATATACATCGGTGCGGATTCCAAAGCCAGCACTCAAAACATTACGACTTTAAATCAGGGTGGATTGGGTTTGCCGGATATGGATTATTACCTGAGCAAAGACCCTGCTGTCAATAAAATCCGTGAACAATACATTTCCCATATAAGCAATATGTTCCGGTTAATGGGAGAATCAGAGCAACAGGCCTCTGTTATCGCTCAAAAAATATTCGAACTTGAAAAACAGTTGGCTAAAGAATCGATGACCAGGGTACAATTACGCGATATAGAGGCTCAATATAATAAAAAGGCATTGAAAGACTTTGTTGGATCCGCCCCCAACTTTAACTGGATGAATTATTTCAAAGCATTGGGTATTGATGCAAAGGTTGACACCCTTATCATTAGCCAGCCAAAATTCTTTGCCCAGTTAAATAACAGCGTGAAATCCGTGTCCATTGAAGATTGGAAAAATTACCTGCGATGGAACCTCATTAACGCTTCTGCAGGCAAGCTAAGTGATCCTTTTGTGCAGGAAAGTTTCAACTTCTATGGCACCGTTCTGAGCGGATCTAAAAAGCTTAAACCAAGATGGAAAAGAGCCGTCCAACAAGCGGACGCTTCACTAGGGGACCTTTTGGGCCAATTATATGTAGAAAAATACTTTAGCCCGGATGCCAAAAAGAAGGTAAATGAGATGGTTGATAACCTGACGGAATCGTTTAAAGTTCGGATCAAAACCCGTGACTGGATGAGCGATGAAACCAAAAAAGAAGCTCAGCAGAAGCTGGAAACGGTTATGCGAAAACTTGCTTACCCTGACAAATGGCGGGACTATTCTTCTCTTGAGATCAAAAGAGACGCGTATGTATTGAACTTTTTCCGGGCGAATACGACAGATTTTAAGTACATGACCGATAAGCTTGGAAAGCCTGTTGATAAAACGGAATGGGGTATGACGACTCCAACCGTGAATGCCTATTATAATCCCTCTTATAATGAAATTGTATTCCCCGCGGGCATTATGCAAATGCCTTTTTTCGACCCGAATGCGGACGATGCTGTTAACTACGGAGCTATAGGAGCCGTAATAGGTCATGAACTTACTCATGGCTTTGATGACCAGGGATCCCAATACAATGCTGCCGGCAACCTGAAGAACTGGTGGACGAAAGAAGATAGCCTTAAATTCAAGGAAAAAACCAATAAAGTTGTTGATCAATTCAACCACTTCGCCGTGCTCGACACCTTGCATATCAATGGACAACTGACATTGGGAGAAAATATTGCCGACCTGGGAGGATTAACGATTGCCTATTATGCTTATCAAAAATCACTGGAAGGCAAGCCTGCTCCTGAAAAAATCGATGGGTTTACCGGAAATCAACGTTTTTTCATCTCCTGGGCTCAGGGCTGGAGGGGAAATATGCGCCCGGAATATCTAAAACAATTGCTTAAAACGAATCCTCATTCTCCAAATGTAGCCCGTGTTATGGCACCTCTTTCCAATATGAAAGAGTTCTATATGGCCTTTAACGTGAAGGAAGGAAACGCGATGTTCAGAGCAGAAAAGGACAGACCAGAGATCTGGTAAGAAAGTTAACAGCGATTAGCCAATAGTAATTCTCTTCCTGTTACCATGCCGTAAATTCAAAAAACTTTGAACTTTGAACTTTGAACTTTGAACTTTAAACTTTAAACTTTGAACTTTAAACTTCGCTACTCACTCTTTTCCTTCTCCTCTTCCAACTCCTTCTTTACAGAATGTGCGCTGTTCTCGATCTCGCGCTGGATGCCCTGGGTGGCATCTTTAAACTCCCGGAGACCTTTACCTAAACCTCTCGCCAGTGTAGGAATACTTTTAGAACCAAAGAAAAGGATAATGACCAGTACAATTACGGCCATTTCCCCTTCTCCCATGTTCAGAAATAAAAGACTCATCTTTATTTAGTTTCCACCTGTTTACGATCGAAATCGATAACGATCGGTGTTGCGATACAAATGGATGAATAGGTACCGATGACAATCCCTATTAAGAGTGCAAAAGAGAAGCCTTTGATCGTTTCTCCTCCAAAAAGGAAGATGGATAACAATACAAAGAAGATCGTCAGTGAGGTGAGGATAGTACGGCTTAATGTACTATTCAATGCATAATTGATCACACTGTTCTTTTCTTCTCCTGAAATATCCGCTTTGTTCTTCTCCGTGAGGTATTCCCGGATCCTGTCAAATACCACCACCGTATCTGTCATCGAATAACTCATAACTGTCAAAATAGCCGCGATGAACTGCTGGTCGATCTCCAATGAGAACGGCAATAAGCCATCAAAAATTGTATAGCAGGATAAAACCACCAGGACGTCATGGAACAGCGCCACAACCGCACCCAGGCCGTACTGCCATTTTTTGAAACGTATAAAGATGAAAATAAACATGATCAGGCAGGAGAACAATACCGCCCAGACGGCCTTGGTCTTGATATCACGTGATACCGTCTCCCCCACTTTAATAATGCTCATGATCTCATATTTGGCATTCAGCTTATTCAATCCTTCCTTCAGTTTATCTTCTACTTTCGATTCCGAATTAAAATCATTGTCATCGATCATATAAGCAGTGGTTATCTTCATCTGCGAACCACCTTCTCCATACGTTTTTACTTCCGGTGCGCTGCCAAAAACTCCGGTTAATGCATCGCGCACCTTTTGGGTTTCGTTTTCTTCTGCAAAACGAACTACGTAAGTACGTCCACCTTTAAAGTCAACGCCCAGGTTAAATCCATTGTGTTTAAAGTAAAAAATAATTCCCAAAAGAATAATACTTCCGGAAAACACATAGTACAATTTACGTTTGCTTACAAAGTCAACCTTTATATTTTTAAAGGCATTGGCCGAAAATTTATTTGAGAAGGAGATTTCTGATTTGCCTTTCAATAATCCTTCAAATACTAAACGTGTAATAAATATAGCAGAGAACAAAGAGGTAAGAATACCTATGATCAATGTTGTAGCAAAACCCTGGATAGGACCGGTACCAAATAAGTAAAGAATGACACCCAGCAATAAAGTGGTAACGTTCGAGTCAATAATGGAGGACATGGCATTATTAAAACCTTCCTTGATGGCGAGACCTGTGCCTTTGCCACTCAATAACTCTTCCCGGATCCGTTCAAAAATAAGGATGTTCGCATCTACTGACATACCAATCGTTAGAACGATACCAGCTATACCCGGTAATGTTAATACAGCGCCCATAGAAGCCAGAATACCCATCACAAAGAACACGTTCGCAAACAAAGCGATATCGGCTACCCAGCCAGCCTTGTTGTAATAGAAGCCCATAAAAACCAGTACCAATAATAAAGCGATTACAAAGGATACCAGCCCGGAATGAATCGCCTCCTGACCCAAAGTAGGACCAACGGTTTCTTCCGCCACAATACGCGCCGGCGCAGGAAGTTTACCGGCTTTCAGCACATTGATCAGGTCATCCGCTTCTTTAACACTGAAATCACCCGTGATGGTAGAAGATCCACCGGCAATCTCACCTTGAACTGTTGGGAAGGAATACACACTGTTGTCCAGTACGATTGCAATACTCTTTCCGATATTTTCCTTGGTCAGGCGCTTCCAGATCTGGGCCGCTTCCGAAGTCATGCTCATGGCAATCTGAGGCGTCCCCGAACCTTTTTGTTCAAATTGTTTACGTGCATCCGTTATGATATCGCCCGATAAGGGGGCCTTTCCATCCCGGCTGTTGACCTTTATTGCAATCAACTGCATCGTCGTTCCTTCCTTATCGATCGCTTTGAACTTCCATAAAAATTTAGCTTTAGGAGGTAATATCTTCCTGATTTTTTCATTTCTCAGGTAGGAATCCACTTTACCGGTATCACTCACATTCGCATACCCCACAACTGGACCCTCTGCCATATAATATTGCTGTGTTTTGGGATCCTGGTTAAGAGAGGGACGAAAAATAGCAAACAAAGGATTCTCCTTTGCCATACGCTGCATGGAAGTATCATTGGCAGATTTAGCCGTATTCGGCTTAGTTGAATCCGTTTTACTTTTCAATTGCTGTGTAAGGGACTCTTTCTTTGCTGTATCTGTTTTAACAGCTGCCGTCTGAGAAGCCTTAATTTTCGTAGTGTCTGGTCCTTTGGCCTTAGCGATGCTATCATTCGAGGGCTTCAAAGAGTCACCTGTCATTATTTCTTTTAAACGCTTATTGGCTTTTTCAAGTAGCGGGTAGATATCTTTGTTGTCAAAGGTTTCCCAGAACTCCAGGTTAGCAGTTCCCTGCAAGAGTTTCCGTACACGTTCTTTATCCTTTACTCCTGGCAACTCAACCAGAATACGTCCCGAACTTTCCAATCGCTGAATATTGGGTTGTGTTACTCCAAACTTGTCAATACGGGCGCGTAGGGTTTTTTCGGAAGTCTCAATGGCTTCCTGAACCCGTTCTTTTATAAAGCTCAAAACCTTTTCATCACTGCTGTTATAATCAATTTTCCCCTTTAATTCAATCGTCTGAAAATTTCCAGCCAGGCGGGCATTAGGGTCAATTTTTTTGAAGTTTTCTCCAAAAAGCGTTACAAAATCTTTGTCAGATTTACCCAGTTGTTTCTGTGCATCAGACAAAGCCTGATTAAAGGTTTTATCCGGACTGTTATTGGACATCTGACGAATGATATCAGCTACAGATATTTCCAGTGTCACGTTCATACCCCCCCGTAAATCAAGTCCCAGGTTAATTTCGTGTTCTTTACAATCTTCATAGGTAAACCTGGTTATACCGATGTTATAAACCGGTTTCTTTTTAAGCGAATCCAGGTACAGATTTTCATGCGCGGTAAATAGCGAATCAAGTATAAAACGAACCTTTGTTTCATCAGACCCAGCGCGGGCCTTGGCCATTTTAACAATATCCGAACGATCCACATACTGCTGGGCGAACACTTTCGCATCTTTTTCAACCCCGTTCGTCACGTAGGTAAACAATAAGTAATAAACACAGGCCAGTGCAAGTAAAATGGCAAATAACCTGATAGCTCCTTTATTCTGCATAATTTTCTAAATTGGGTGACAAACGTACATGATTTTATACTAAAATCCAAGGTCTAGTTTGGACTTTCATTTTTTTTTACGATATTTGCATCCCTTTTAAATAAAACTTAAAAAAACAATGCCAGCAAAAATCAGATTAACCAGACATGGAAAAAAAGACAAAGTGTTTTTTCACTTGGTCGTAGCCGATGGTCGTGCACCTCGCGATGGAAAATTCATTGAAAAATTAGGTACTTACAATCCGGGAACAAATCCTGCTACAGTCGATTTCGACTTCGAAAGAGCACTCTACTGGATACAAAGGGGTGTACAACCCACCGACACTGCAAAATCCATTCTCTCACACAAGGGTGTGATGTACAAAGATCATCTTTTACGGGGGGTTGCTAAAAAAGCCCTGACCCTCGAACAGGCCGAAGCAAAATTCAGCAAATGGCTGGCCGACAAAACTGCCAAAAACGAAAATAAGGTCAGCAGTCTCAGCGATTCCAAACAGGCTGCCTACCGCAAAGCTGTGGAAACAGAAGCTGCAGCTAAAGAAGCCCGGGCCGCAAAAATTGCTGCAAAAATAGCCGCCGCAACGGCTGCTGCTGTTGTTGAAGCCCCTGTTACAGAAGCTCCAGCTGCGGAAGTGCAACCGGAAGGCGAGACTCCTCAGGCATAAAATTGGACAAAAAAGCTTGTTTTAAGCTGGGTTATATCGGTAAGACGCACGGTATAAAAGGTGAACTTACGCTTATTACTGATATAAAGCAGGACTCTTTTTTCAAAAAACTGGAATCTGTTTTTGTTGAAATAGACCATCAGCTCGTTCCTTTCTTCATAACCTCCGCAACTTACAAGAGCAAACATGTGTTAGTTAAATTTGATGGGATCGATACCATTGAACAGGCGGCTCTGCTTAAGAACTCCTCCGCTTATCTTCCTCTTTCCTTTTTGCCAAAACCTGATAAAACTTCTTTTCATTTCCGGGATATCATCGGATTTCAGGTAATTGACCTTATTAAAGGTCAGATTGGCATACTGGAAGCTGTTTTAGAATTTCCTCAGCAAAATGTACTTCAAATAATAAGTGCTGACAAAACCGAATTGCTTATTCCAGCCAGGTTGGAATTTGTCACTAAAATAGATTCTGCTAACAAATGTCTTGAACTAAATACACCCGAGGGTTTGCTCGATGTCTATCTCAAATAGATTAAAATTGTTACCTTCGCAGCCAAATAAAAAAACTATGGCAACCAACAGAACCTTTACGATGATCAAGCCCGATGCGGTAGCCAACAACCACATTGGCCCTATTTTGGCTAAGATAAACGAAGCTCAATTCAGAATAGTAGCGCTGAAATACACTCAATTAAGCCGGGAAACTATCGGACAATTTTATGCAGTACATAAAGAGCGCTCTTTTTATGGCGAATTGGTTGACTACATGTCATCCGGCCCTATCGTTGCCGTAATCCTGGAGAAAGACAACGCAGTAGCTGATTTCAGAAAACTGATCGGGGCCACGGATCCCGCTAAAGCAGAACCGGGCACAATACGGGCTTTATTTGCAAAATCGATTGCTGCAAATGCCATACACGGATCCGACAGCGATGAGAATGCGAAAATTGAAGGAAACTTCTTTTTCTCGATGCTGGAACGATTCTGAAATTTCAAGCGACTCTGAAACTTCATGTGATAAATACCGGTTTTTTCAAGCTAGATGGGGGCGCCATGTTTGGAGTGGTACCCAAATCCATCTGGAGCAAGACCAATATTCCGGATTCAAATAATATGTGTACCTGGGCCATGAGGTGTTTACTCATTGAGGACGGCAAGCGCCTGATCCTTATTGATACAGGCATTGGAAATAAACAAACTGAAAAATTTTTAAGTTTTTATTCCCTTCACGGTGATCAGACACTGGAGAAGTCTTTGATGGAAAAAGGATTTACACGGGATGACATTACGGATGTTTTTCTAACACATCTGCATTTTGATCATTGTGGGGGAAGTATTCAATGGAATGATTCCCGAAGCGGGTACGAACCGGCTTTTAAGAATGCTACTTATTGGAGTAATGCTCAGCACTGGGAATGGGCCACAAAACCAAATGCACGGGAGAAAGCAAGTTTCTTACAGGAGAATATCCTGCCAATCCAGGAAAGTGGCCAGCTTAAATTTATCGCTGTTAATACGAGTGATCAGCGGCAACCTGTGAATGAATTGGGTATTGATTTTTCCATTCTGGTCACCCGGGGACATACAGATGCAATGATGATACCCCATCTGCGTTACAGAGATCAAACAGTTGTTTACATGGCCGATCTGCTTCCTTCGGCAGGACATATTCCCCTCCCCTACCTGATGGCTTATGACACGCGTCCTCTTTTGACATTGAAAGAAAAGGAATCCTTTATGACAGAAGCCGCGCAAAACAAGTATGTTTTATTTTTCGAACATGACCCTATCCATGAATGCTGTACTGTCCAACAAACCGAAAAAGGAATACGTCTTGAACAAACACATTCTCTCCAGGAACTTTTCAATTAAAATTAAATTGTTAAATTTGCAGCCTTAATTTAGCGAAAACAGCTAACCAACGAACTGAAAATCAATTTTATGAACGAGAATATCATTTACTTAATACCAGCTTTAGGAATAGTTGGATTATTAGTTATGGCAGTGAAATCAGCCTGGGTCAGTAAACAGGATGCCGGTGACGCCAATATGCAGGAGCTTGCTGGTTATATTGCCAATGGCGCCATTGCCTTCCTGAAAGCGGAATGGAAAATTTTAAGCTATTTCGCGGTTATCACCGCCATTTTGCTGGCTTGGTCAGGAACCGCCGTTGGAAGTGCGGAGCATCCCGTCCATTCTTCTCCTGTCATCGCAATCGCCTTTTTAATCGGAGCCGTATTTTCTGCTACAGCCGGATACATCGGGATGAAGGTTGCTACAAAGGCAAACGTACGCACAACACAAGCCGCCAGAACATCACTGGCTCAGGCGCTGAAAGTATCCTTCACCGGAGGAAGTGTTATGGGGCTCGGTGTTGCAGGACTTGCCGTATTCGGGCTCGGTTCCCTGTTTATCATTTTCTTTAAAACTTTTGTTCCGGCAGGCCAAGCTATCACCGGAGAAGGGATGAAAAGAGCCATTGAAGTACTGGCAGGCTTTTCGCTCGGCGCTGAAAGTATTGCACTTTTTGCCCGTGTTGGAGGCGGTATTTACACAAAAGCAGCAGACGTAGGAGCTGATCTGGTTGGTAAGGTGGAAGCCGGCATACCGGAAGATGACGTTCGCAACCCTGCGACCATTGCAGATAACGTAGGCGATAATGTCGGTGATGTCGCCGGAATGGGTGCTGATTTATTTGGTTCGTATGTGGCTACTATGCTGGCCACAATGGTACTGGGACAGGAAATAGATGCAAGTGCGGATAAGTTCGGAGGCTTATCTCCTATACTCCTTCCAATGGTAATAGCTGGTCTGGGAATTATCTTCTCGATCATAGGAACCTTCTTTGTTCGGATTTCAAAAGAAACAGACAGCGTTCAAAAAGCGCTCAATATGGGTAACTGGTCTTCTATCGTGTTCACCGCCATTGCATCCTTCTTTTTGGTAAAATGGATGTTACCCGAACACCTCTCTATTCGCGGATGTGCAGAATTTACCTCTATGGATGTTTTCTATGCAATCATGGTTGGCCTGGTCGTAGGAACCCTCATGAGTATTATTACGGAATATTATACAGCTATGGGCAAACGTCCGGTTAATTCCATCATTCAACGGTCTTCAACCGGGCATGCTACCAATATTATCGGAGGTCTGGCGGTAGGTATGGAATCCACGGTGATGCCAACCATCGTCTTGGCAGCCGGTATCATTCTGTCTTATCACTTTGCAAATTTATACGGAGTAGCTATTGCAGCAGCAGGAATGATGGCAACAACGGCTATGCAATTAGCAATTGACGCGTTTGGCCCGATTGCTGATAACGCAGGAGGCATTGCAGAAATGAGCGGTTTACCCAAAGAAGTCCGTCAGCGGACCGACAACCTGGACGCTGTTGGAAATACAACAGCCGCGACGGGTAAGGGGTTTGCAATCGCTTCCGCTGCGTTAACTTCACTGGCCCTTTTTGCTGCATTCGTAGGAATCGCCGGAATTTCCCACATTGATATTTACAAAGCGCCTGTTTTGGCAGGCTTATTTATAGGGGGCATGATTCCTTTTATCTTTTCTTCCTTGGCGATCGCTGCTGTTGGACGTGCAGCCATGGCTATGGTACAGGAAGTACGCAGACAATTCCGTGAAATACCGGGTATCATGGAATACAAAGCAAAACCTGAATATGAAAAATGTGTGGCTATTTCTACCACGGCATCCATCAAAGAAATGATTGCTCCCGGAGCTATTGCATTAATTGTTCCTGTTATTGTTGGTTTTACATTTGGTCCGGAAGTTTTGGGCGGACTATTAGCGGGAGTGACAGTATCCGGTGTGTTGATGGGTATGTTTCAAAGCAATGCAGGTGGCGCATGGGATAATGCAAAAAAATCATTTGAAAAAGGTGTTGATATTGACGGGCAGGTATATTACAAAGGTTCAGAACCACATAAAGCATCTGTTACAGGAGATACCGTAGGTGATCCATTCAAGGATACTTCTGGCCCTTCTATGAACATTCTGATTAAGCTGATGAGTATTGTTTCCCTGGTGATAGCGCCTCATATCGCCGGAATCGGCAGCGACACGGAAGCAGCGGCCAAATGTGAAATCAAAAAAGAATGTTGCACGGGTATGACAAACACAGAAACCAAGACATCCTGCTCATCCGCTAATAAGTGTGAAATGAAATGCGACATGAACAAGGTTGTAACACTTACGAAGGAAGAATGTTCAGCCTATTGCGACTCTATGAAATGTACTCCGGAAGAAAAAGCAATCTGCCTGAAGCATGCAGGCATGGCAAAGTGAGAAAAATTGGAGCTTTTAGCTGTATTTAAAACAACCCATTTATAACAGAGTCGACCTTGGTAATCACCTTTCCAAGGTCTTCTTTTTTCTCTGAAAAATTATTTTCATCTACATCAATAATCAAGAGCTTGCTATTCTTTTTGTATTGAACTTCATACTCTGAAACCCATGCTTCATAGCGTTCGTTCAGACGTTTCAGATAATCGATACGAATGGCCGTTTCGTAATCCCGGCCGCGCTTTTGAATATTGTTAACCAAAGTTGGCACAGAAGCACGCAGGTAGACCAGTACATCAGGAGGGCTGATCAGGGACTCCATCAATTTAAAAAGTTGCAGGTAACTTTCAAAGTCACGGGTTGTCATCAGACCCATTGAATGCAGATTAGGTGCGAAGATGTACGCATCTTCGTAAATCGTCCTGTCCTGGATCACGGTCTTTTTATTTTTTCTGAGTTCTAAAACTTTACTGAAACGATTTTGCAAAAAGAAGACCTGCAGATTAAATGACCAGCGTTGCATATCTTCATAAAAATCATTTAAATAGGGATTATCATCAGCATCCTCGTAATGGGGCAGCCAGCTGTAATGTTTAGCTAAAAGCGTGGTTAACGTTGTTTTTCCTGATCCGATATTTCCTGCTATAGCTACATGCATTGCGAATGGATTATAAATTTAATAAGGTGACTAAAAATACAAAAAAATTTGTTTTGCTTAACTGGATGTAAGTTTATTGTTACGCTTGTGCCGCGTCTTATCGCGTTTCGTTTTTTTATGTAGATTATTTTTTAATGCTTTCTCAAGGTCTATCCCGGTCTGATTCGCCAGGCATATTACTACAAACAAGACATCCGCGAGTTCATCCTCCAGCTGTTTATCTTTATCCGATTTCTTAAAACTCTGATCGCCATACCTGCGCGCTATAATGCGCGCCACCTCTCCTACTTCTTCCGTAAGAATAGCCATATTCGTGAGTTCGGAAAAATACCGAACACCGTATTCTTTTATCCATTTATCAATTTTTTTTTGTGCTTCTTTCAGTGTCATCGATTCAATATTTTACCTGAAGTTCGGTTCCGTTCATTATTCCCAAATAAGTATCATAACGAGACTCCGCTATTTCCCCCCTTGCGACCCCTTCTTTGACAGCACACTGCAATTCATTCACATGCAAACAGGAATTGTATTTACACTTATTAAACAGCGCCCGCATTTCCGGAAAAAAATGAGAAAGCTCTTCTCTTTTCATATCAAACATTCCCAATTCCTTAATACCAGGAGTATCAATCACGGCACCACCACTTGACAACTCAAACAATTCAGCAGAAGTCGTTGTATGGGTTCCTTTTGAGTGGGCTTCGGACAGGTTTCCCGTTCTTTGCTTTAACAAAAGATCCAAAGCGTTTATCAGTGAGGATTTTCCTACTCCCGAATGCCCTGAAAGTAAATTGGTTTTGCCACTCATTTTTTTTTTTAATTGTTCAATTCCCTGACCCTTGAGAGCCGAAACTTCATAACAGGGATAACCAATCTTTTCATACAGGTTTTTCAATCTGAGGAGCTCCTGCAATTCGTCAGGATCATACCTGTCAACTTTGCTGAACAGGATGCTCGCGGGTATCCCATATGCCTCTGCAATGACCAGGAAACGATCCATAAATCCTGTTGAAGTCCTTGGCATAGCAATCGTGGCCACTAAAAAAGCCTGATCCATATTGGAGGCAATGATATGTGATTGCTTGGAAAGATTAGTAGACCTCCGTATAATATAATTTCTTCTTGGTTCCAATCCATAGATTACACCTTTGTTACTTTCCGCTTCCAGTTCATAATCAACGATATCTCCTACGACAACCGGATTGGTATTTTTAGAACCTTCCATCCGGAATTTCCCTTTGATCCGGCATTCCACCAGAACAGCATCTCCACCCCTCACACTATACCAGCTGCCTGTTGATTTTGTAACCAATCCCTTCATAATACTGTAAAGTTATCATTACCTTGCTTACTATTTTAAAAGGTATTAACTTTTACCTTTGGTAAACAATCGGAATTATGTCCATAAAAGTAAACACAGTCAGCAAAATATACGGCACTCAAAAAGCCCTGAACAATGTATCATTCGAAATAAAAACCGGTGAAATTGTCGGTTTTCTCGGCCCTAACGGAGCCGGGAAGTCGACCATGATGAAAATACTCACCTGTTTCATTCCGCAAACGACCGGAACGGCATTTGTTTGTAATCACAACATTGCAGAAGAAAGCATCGAAGTACGGAAGTGTGTCGGTTACTTAGCCGAACATAACCCCCTTTACCAGGATATGTATGTGAAAGAATACCTGGAATTTATTGCGGGACTCCATCCCGATAAAATTTCACGTAAAGAGATACCTTCCCGTATAAAAAAAATGATCGAGATTACAGGGCTTGAAATTGAACAAAAGAAAAAAATCGGAGCTCTCTCCAAAGGTTACCGGCAACGCGTTGGCCTGGCACAGGCGCTTCTGCATGATCCACAGGTATTAATTCTGGATGAACCAACAACCGGTCTTGATCCCAATCAACTGACAGAAATCCGTTCGCTTATCAAAGAAGTGGGAAAAGAAAAAACAGTGATGCTTTCCACCCATATTATGCAGGAAGTCGATGCAATATGCGATCGTGTTATTATCATTAACAAAGGTGAAATTGTAGCGGACGATACAACCCGGAATATTCAAAAAACAAAAGGGAACAAGCAAATCATTATCGTGGAGTTTGATAAAAGCACCTCTCAACAAGAACTCCTTTTAATTCAGAATGTAACGTCCGCCACCAATATAAAGGAAAACACCTGGCAATTAGTTGCCAATTCGGAACAGGACGTTCGTCCTGAAATTTTCCAGTATGCCGTCAGAAACAACTTAGCCGTACTTACCCTTCATAAAGAGGAAGAAAAACTGGAGGATATTTTCAAAGAACTAACAGTAAAAAAATAGATCGAATCGCCTCTTATTTGTAATCAAAAAACAATAACTTTGCCGCCTTACTAAACTTCCTTCACAGGAATTTTAACGGGATGTAGCGTAGCCTGGTATCGCGCCAGCATGGGGTGCTGGAGGTCGTGGGTTCAAATCCCGCCATCCCGACATTAGAAAAGCCCCTAATTTATTCAATCAGGGGCTTTTCTGTTTCTATAGTCACCTTCTTCAGTCACTTCTGTTGGTTTTCTTCATACATACTTTTCTCAAACTCATTTATTTTGGTACCTGCAGTTCTCAATATTTTTTTCCTCTGAGGGTTACTGAAAATCATTTAACACTATACTATTTTTGTATGTTTTATATTAAAATTAGAATATTTATACTATATTTGTATATTTTAAATAAATAATTTACATATTATACAATATTAGTATAATGAAAGAGATAACTAATATAGCAGCTTTTGTTAAATACAACCGAGAGAAACTGAAACTTACCCAAGAGCGATTAGCGGAGATGGCTGGTGTAGGTATTCACTTTATCCGTGATCTGGAACAAGGTCGTTCAGCGTTACGTCTTGATAAAGTTAATCAGGTATTAAATATGTTCGGACATCAATTAGCAACAACAACAAACAAGATCGATCCTTATAAGCTTTGGTTTAGCTATTTAGGGCAACCCGTTAAAATAACCCAAAAGGGAAACCAGGAATTTTATGGTTTTCTTATAAAAGAAATAAGAGATTCAAAAAGTGAAATTGTTGCATGGAGACTCGTGCCTAACCCTGACGCAATAGAATGGCAAAAAAAGCCAAATGATGATTTAACTACAGTCATTCAACACGCTGATATTATAGGAATTGAATTGCAAAAAAGATGAAACGAGGTAAAGTAATTATAAGTAATACTGTTGTCGGTCATGTTTGGCAGGACGAAAATGGATATTGGTTTAAATACACAGATGAGTATTATAATAATCCAATTCATGGCCCGGTAAGCCAAACATTGCCGGTTGAAGTACAAACCCACAACGACAAAAGATCGATGATTCCTTTTTTTGACGGACTAATACCGGAAGGATGGTTATTCGACATTGCAATTGATAATTGGAAGATCAACGAAAAAGACAGAATGGAATTATTGTTAACAGTATGTAAAGATTGCATAGGTGCAGTAAGTATCGAAAGAGAATAAAATGAAAACTAAAACAAATAAATGCTTATACTGCTATGAAGATTTGAAAGAAAATGAAATGGATTTTCATTCAAAATGCAGTAAAAAATTCTTCGGCATAGCAACTCCACCAACTCTCTCTTTAACAAAAGAAGAATTAAATAAGATGGCAAGAGAGATTATTAAAAGAAGTGTTACAATACCTGGTGTGCAACCCAAACTTTCATTGAGTCTCAAAAAAAATTCTACCGATCCGAAAAAATCAAGACTTACTATAGTTGGTCTTTGGGGGGAATACATTTTAAAACCCCAATCAGACCGCTATGAATGTATGCCCGAAAATGAAGATTTAGTAATGCATTTGGCAGAAAAAGCAGGAATAAATACTGCCCGCCACACTTTATTAAGAACGGAGTCCGGGCAATTAGTATATGTCACAAAAAGATTTGATAGAGTTGATAAAAAAAAGGCACCAATGGAAGACTTTTGTCAACTCGCCGGCAAATTAAGTGCAGATAAATACAAAAGCACCATAGAGGCTGCAGGTTTATTGATATCAAAATATTCATCTCCTTCTTCAAAAACAACTGATCTGATTACTTTTTTTGATATTGCTATTTTCTCCTTTTTAGTTGGTAATTCAGATATGCACTTAAAGAATTTTTCAATCATAAAAGATGAAGAAAACCAATACAAGTTGTCTCCGGCATACGACTTAATGTCAACCAACCTGGCGATGCCATCCGACAAGGAAGAAGTAGCACTCAGTCTTCATAAAAAGAAACACAGATTAAGTAGATATGACTTTGTTTCGTTTGGAAAACATATAGGATTAACAGATACTCTGATACAAAAAGCTCTTGACAAATATGATAAAGAAATGCTGAATGAATTTGAAAAATTTACTTCAATCAGCTTTCTGCCGGATGATTTAAAAGATAAATTTATTTCATTAATGAAATCCCGCTTCAAAATATTATAGTCATTTAGTTTTGCTTCTTAGACCTGTCAAACAATACCATCTTTTTACCCATAAAAGCTTATATTGGAAAATATTTTCCAAAAACCACATTATAATGGAATAAACTTGATTTTAGAGCGAATTTTGTGATTATAATGGAAAAAATCACATGCTTATACGGAGGGGAAATTGAAAATTGTCCCTGTATAAAGAACAAGAAACACCTTCTCTAAAAGGTGTTTCTTGTTTTAGTTCCAAAACTATTTTCACACGGTTAATCTTACATCTGTTCTGATTCAACTTCAACCGCTTCCAGATTGATCGTCGATTCTGCAATCTCCGTCAGCTTTTCATCGGCTGATTTTTCCTGATCAAGAATTTCTTCTAATAGATTGCGGATTTCCGTTAATCCTAAAATCTGAGCAAACGTGCAAAGGCTGCCATAGGATGCTATTTCGTAATGCTCTACTTTTTGTCCGGCAGAAATAATTCCTGCATCACACATGGCCCCTTTATCACAGTTTTTCATGATTTCTTCCGCCTCCTTAATCAGACCGTCCATGGCTTCACACTTTTTAGCCTGGGCTTTTTTGTTTAACAGCTCGAACACCTGTTCTACCTTTTGAACATGTCCTTCCGTCTCCTCCAGGTGATTTTCGATCGCTTCAATCAACTCATCGGAGGTGGCATTTTTAATCATTTTAGGCAGCGCTTTTGTAAGCGCTTTTTCAGCCCAGTACATGTCTTTTAATTCGTCCTCGAATAATTTCCTTAAACTGGATTCCTCCATAGCATATTCTGGCGATTTTTTTTTGGATGATCTATCCGTTGTTTTCATAGCGTCGTTTTTAAAAATTTAGTTTAGATTAAAACTTTGTTCAGTGATTATCAAATCATATACCAATGTTGAACTTTTGCCAGTACATTGCCTCATTAAAAAGGGGGGTATTTCAACTGGGAATTAATTTTCCGGGCAGGGGGAAAATTCACACCAAAATTCAGGAATGAAGGATAAAGTATTAACTTCGTCCTTCATGTTTAAAAAAACATATTGGCAGTACCACTGGCTGCTCTTATTATCAGTTAGTTACGGAAGCTTAATTGCTCAAAAAGACCCCCAGGCCTACCGCGCTTTTTTTGAAGAGGGAAATAAATTATTTCTTGAAAAAAATTATACAGACGCCCTTAACAATTTTTTGAGTGCCTTTCACCTCGATTCCAGTAACGCCAACATTCGATATAAATTAGGAATGGCTTACTTATATTCTCCCAACCAAAAAAACAAGGCCATCAATTATCTGGAAAAAGCAAGCAAAAATACCACGGAGCATTACAGTGAATATGAAGCCAGAGAAACGCATGCTCCTTTGATGGTGCATTTTTATCTGGGCATTGCTTACCAGTTAAATTATGAGTTTGAAAAAGCCATCGCAAAATTTCAATATTGCTCGGATATTTTTAAAGACAAAAAACTGCCTTCAGATATTAAGTTACACATGGATCAGTGCAACACAGGTATTCAATTGATGAAAAATAAAATCGATGTAAAAATAGAGAACCTGGGGCCGAATTTCAATACCAGCTACCCTGAATATTGCCCGGTCATTAATGCAGATGAATCAACACTGATTTTTACATCCAGACGTCCTGGAGGCCTTACAGATGATAAAGCGCCAGACGGCCAGTACTTTGAGGACATTTACATAAGTTATAAAGCTGCGGATGGCAATTGGTCCAAACCCAAATTGATCAGCCGGTTTATCAATACGGAAGAAAATGATGCGGCTATAGGCCTATCAGCAGATGGACACCAGCTTTTCGTTTTTTCGCCGGAAAATGGGGGAGACATTCTCTACAGCAATTTTGACGGGGGAGGCTGGAGTGTTCCCCTGCCGGTAGGATCAGATATCAACTCTAAATATTGGGAAACACATGCCTGCATTTCCGCAGACAACCAAACCCTTTATTTTGTAAGCGACCGTCCTGGGGGGTATGGAGGCCGTGATATTTACAAATGTGTCAAACTTCCGAATGGCAACTGGAGTTTAGCAACCAACCTCGGACCAACCATCAATACCCCTTACGATGAGGACGGTCCATTTATTCATCCTGACGGCGTTACACTTTTTTACAGCAGCAATGGTCCAGCCAGCATGGGAGGATTTGATATTTTCTATTCCACAAAAACCGAAACTTCCGGTAAAAAAAATAATGGCGTAAAATGGTCCAGACCCGCCAATCTTGGGTATCCTATCAATACCACCGGAGATGATATTTATTATGTGCTTTCAACCGACGGTACAAGAGCTTATTTTTCTTCCGAAAGGGAAGGGAGCATTGGGGAAAAGGATCTTTTTAAAATGACTCTCAGCTCAACGGTCGTTAATCCGACCGCCTTAATGATCGGCTTCTTAACCTTTGACGGGAGTGCCTCAAAAATTCCCAGAGATGTACATATAACTGCCAGAGATGGAGAAACAGACGAACTCATACAAGACATACGACCCAATCCAAAAACCGGCAAATACCTGATGGTACTTAGTCCCGGTACAAGCGGCAAGACGTACAACATTAAATTAGAAGCGGAAGGGTATTTTCCGGTCAGCGAACAACTAAAAATCGAACCAGGTTCCTCTTACCAGGAATTGAAAAGGGAAATCCGGCTAAAACTCATTAACCTGGAAACTAAAAGATCAGGGGACGTCTCTTTAACAGGAATTGTAAGAGGTTCTGATGGCAAACCGATAAGCGATGCAAAAGTAATTGTAAAGGACAATAGTACCGGGGAAATTGTAAAGACCTATCAGACATTAAACGATTCAGGCCTTTATTACGCCTCTCTTCAAACAGGAAAAAATTACAACGTATCTTTTGAGACCAGTGGCTTCTTATTTCACTCTGAAAACATAGACATACCTGCCCAATCTGATTTTTCTGTTATAAAAAGAGATGTGCAAATCGAAAAAGTAACCGCCGGATCAACCATAGTTTTGAAGAATGTATTTTTTGAAACAGGCAGAGCCACCTTAACCAAAGAATCAAAGATAGAACTGGAAAAGCTGTATGACATGTTAACACAAAATGCCCTGCTTCGGGTTGAAATATCCGGCCATACGGACAATGCGGGAACAGAAAGCGTTAACCTTCGTTTATCACAAGAGCGTGCTCAATCTGTTGTAGATTACCTTGTAAAAAACAAAAGAACATATTATGTTGCGCCTTTTTATTATAAGGGAGTGGATAAAAAAAGACTTGTACCTTTGGGATATGGTTCAACCAAACCAGTAATGGGTAATGATACGCCAGAGGGCAGGCGTATGAATCGTCGTGTTGAAATGAAAATCATCAGTATAAAATGAGGGTCTTCGTCTTGAAAACAATTCCATTGATTTCACTGTTCGTTTTGTTCTATGGTTTTGCCTATTCACAAAAATCCTCTTCGAGATTTATAGACCCACGGGAGGCAGAAGAACATTTTGATCATAAAAATTACCTGGCTGCAATGCGTGTATATAAAGAATTGCTCAAACGAGACCCCGATGATGCTGATTATAATTACAAAGTAGCGCTTTGTTATTTAAATACCAACCTGGATAAAACTCAGGCTATTCCATACCTTGAAAAGATTGTAAAAAAAGGCAAGGTCGACACGGAGGTTTGGTTCCATCTCGGTCAGGCCTACCAATATGCCAACCGCTTTGATGACGCGATTAAGGCTTATTCCACCTTCAAAGAAAAGTCATCCAGAAGAGATATTGAAAGGGCCGAACGGGCTATTGAAACCTGCTATAACGGGAAACAATTTGTAAAATTCCCACTGGATGTAACTTTTGAAAATCTTGGTAAGGATGTAAATTCAGAATATGCAGACTATCATCCCTTTGCTACATTGAATGAGTCTTTTATGGTATTTACAAGCAGGAGAAAGGGCGGAAAAAGCAATTCACTGGAAATGGATGGGCTCTATCCTTCTGATATTTACATGACGACCGTAAAAGAAGGTAATTGGATTAAAGCGACTAATATCGGATCTCCGGTGAATACCTCTTTTGACGAACAAGCCGTTGGACTTTCTCCGGATGGCTCAAGTATGACCGTATACCTGGACCACATTGATAGCCTTGGCAATATTTATATATCGAAATTTTTGAATGGAAAATTTCAAAAACTTTCCAAATTAAACAGCAATGTAAATTCCGGCTTCGAAACCTCCGGATCCGTTAGTGTCGATGGGGAAATGATACTTTTCGCAAGCGAACGTTCAGGAGGAATGGGAGGTACCGACCTGTACATGGCTAAAAAATTACCGAATGGACAATGGGCGATTCCCCAAAATCTTGGCAAAACAATTAACACCGTTTACAACGAAGATTTTCCTCATCTTTCGGAAGATGGAAAGACACTTTATTTTGCATCACAAGGTCATTCCAGTATGGGAGGATTCGATATTTTCAAATCTGTTTATACGGAAGAAACGAATACCTGGTCGGAACCGCAAAACCTGGGATACCCCATCAATACGACCGATGACAATTATACCATCTCCTTCACCGAGAATGAGCGGGTTGCGTACGTAGCTGCGGTAAGACCGGGAGGTATGGGGGACCTGGATATCTGGCGTATTCGCTTTAATAATACAGAGCAACGGATGACATTCGTCTCCGGACGTGTAAGTTCAACCGACAGTACTCAAAATACGATGGAAGCGATTATCACTGCAACGGATGTATCAAAAAAAGACCAGCTACCTTTTACTTACACCCCTATCCCATCGAGCGGGAAATACATCATGGCACTCAGTCCAGGAAAATATACACTAACCATTGAAAGCACTGGTCATACTACTTACACAGAAACCATCACCATACTGGATAAAGGTTCTTTCCAGCCAGAAATTAAAAAAGACTTTATTCTCATAAAAAATAAATAAAGCCATATGAAATTTAAGCAACGGCGTTATGGTTTAAACTGTTTCATTTTTTTGTTTCTGCTGCTGAACATGTCCAGTGCCCAAAACCGGAAGCCGGTTAATCCGGATATTGCAAAAGAACTTTTTTCCAGACATAATTATGTCCAGGCTCTTCCCATGTACAAAGAACTTGTCAAACAGCAGCCTAAAAGCATTGAATACAATTTAAAAACAGCCATCTGTTACCTGAACACCTCCATTAACAAAGCTGCTGCAGTTCCTTACCTTGAGTTTATTTGTGCACTGCCCAAAAAAGAGGAGGAGGACCAGTTCAACCTCGGGAAAGCCTATCAATATGCCTACCGGTTTGATGAAGCCATTGTCGCTTATGAAAAATGTACGAAGACGGCCAAAGGAAATCTGCTCTTGCAAGCCGAACGACAGATCGAAACCTGCAACAATGCCAAAGAACTCATCAAGTACCCTCTGGATGTTGTCTTTATTAACCTGGGGAAACAAATCAATACAGAATTTCCGGATTACAATCCTTTAATTCCATCTGACGAATCATTTCTGGTATTTACTACCCGGAGACCTAAAGGCTCCGGAATGCAGCCAGAAATGGATGGTTATTATCCTTCCGATATTTTGATTTCAGTACCCAAAGACGGAGTCTGGCAAAAACCAAAGGACATTGGGACCCAGATCAATACCCCACTTGATGAACAAGCCGTAGATCTGACTCCTGATGGAAAAGTAATGGTTGTTTACCTGGATCACATTGACTCCGTTGGAAATATATATTATTCCGAAAATAACAAAAACCAGTTTTCAAAACTGGTAAAATTTAATTCGAATGTCAATTCCGCATTTGAAACTTCGGGTTCTATTTCGAGCAGTCGCGATCTGCTCGTTTTTGCCAGCAAACGTGCGGATGGTTACGGAGAGACTGATCTGTATATGATGAAAAAATTACCCAATGGAGATTGGGCCTTGCCTCAGATTTTAGGGAACCAGATAAATACTAAATATAAAGAAGATTACCCGCACATTGGGCCGGACGGCAAAACTCTGTATTTTGCTTCACAGGGACATTCTTCCATGGGCGGCTTCGATATCTTCAAGTCCATCTATTCAGAGGAATCTAATACCTGGTCTTCCCCGGAGAATCTTGGTTACCCGATTAACAGCCCCGATGACGAACTCAGCATCTCCTTTACGGGTGATAGCTGTTACGGCTATCTTTCTTCTTCAAGAGACGGAGGATTTGGGGATCTTGATCTCTATAAGGTAAAGTTTAACAAAGAAAATATCCGGTATTGCATTGTGAGCGGTTATGTCACAACAGCCGACACGATGGGCCCCTATATAAAAAAGCAAATCGTTGCGATACGGACAGACACCAAACAGCTACAAAAATTCACACCGGTTAAAAACAGCGGTAAATATGTCATGGCACTTAACCCGGGTAAATATACCCTGACGGTTAAAGCAGACGGATATGAAGATTTCAATTTCCTCATGACCATTGTGGATGTTCCCTTTCAACCGGAAATAAAACAGGACTTTCAATTAACCAAAAAAACAATTCCTAACTAAATTTCGTGCAGCTAAACTTAACCCGCCCACTCGCCTTCTTTGATCTTGAAACAACCGGAGTAAATGTCGGTTCCGACCGGATCGTGGAACTAGCTATCCTGAAAGTCAATCCGGATGGATCCAAAGATCTTAAAACCAAACGGATCAACCCGCTCATTCCAATACCTGAACAAGCCAGCCTGATACATGGCATCAAGAACCTGGATGTTAAAGATTCCCCTTCCTTTAAAGAAGTCGCACATGAGCTGAACCTTTTTCTGGAAGGTTGTGATCTTGCAGGGTATAATTCAAACAGATTTGACATTCCCTTACTTGTAGAGGAATTCCTGCGGGCTGAAATCGATTTTGATTTAAAAGGACGCAAATTTATTGACGTACAAACTATTTTTCACAAAAAAGAACAACGCACGCTTTCTGCAGCCTTCCGGTTTTACTGCCAGAAGGACCTGGAACGGGCACACAGTGCAGAAGCCGATACAATAGCTACCCAGGAAATACTCGAAGCACAGCTCGATAAATACCCTGACTTAAAAAATGACATGTCTTTTCTACACGAATATTCAACCCAAACTTCCAATGTCGATCTGGCGGGAAGGATCGTTTATAATAAAGAAAAAATAGAAGTTTTTAATTTCGGCAAACATACGGGCAAACCGGTAGAGGTTGTTTTTCAAACGGAGCCATCCTATTACAAATGGATGATGGACGGTGATTTCCCCCTTTACACCAAGAAAATTATCACCCAGATTCGTTTACGTATACTTAATAACAAATGAAAATCCTGTGCATTGGTCAGAATTACGCAAAACACAATTCGGAAATGAAATCCGAAACTCCAGCGGAGCCCGTATTCTTTATGAAACCAGATACAGCCCTCTTAACAGAAGGTAAACCCTTTTATTACCCCGATTTTTCAAAAGAAATCCACCACGAAGTAGAACTGGTATTAAAAATTTCAAAAAACGGCAAACACATTGATCCTGATTTGGCAAAGAATTACTACGAAGAAATTGGAGTTGGAATTGACTTTACAGCCCGTGACCTTCAATCCCGGTGCAAAGAAAAAGGGTTACCCTGGGAAAAAGCCAAAGCATTTGATGGCTCAGCTCCTGTCGGGAAATTTGTTTCAAAAAAAGAATTTTCTGACTTAACGAATCTGTCTTTTCAACTTAAGCTGAACAACGCGATCGTTCAAAAAGGAAATACGAAAGACCTGTTATTTTCTTTTGATACCATTATTGCCTATTTATCCACATTTATTACCCTACGGACAGGAGATCTTATTTTTACGGGAACTCCGGAGGGCGTTGGGCCAGTCAAAATAGGCGATCAGCTGGAAGCTTTTATAGAAAACAAATCTCTTTTGCGTTTTGACGTTAAATAAAATCCAGTTTTCCGAAATTTTTATTCATCACTTTTTTACTTTCCACCTGCAGCCACTTTTCTAAAATGCTTGCATAAATACTCCGGAAATCAATTTGATAGTTCAGGTCTCCTCCATCCAGATTAGAAAGATCAGGGCCCTCATTCAAAACTCCCTTTTTATTAAGTGCACCTGAAAAAACAAAAACAGAGCTGGCGGTACCATGATCCGTTCCATTACTGGCATTCTGCTCTACCCTACGGCCAAATTCAGAAAAGGTCATCATTAAGGTATCATCCCAGGCATCATTCTTTTTAAGGTCTTTTATAAATGCAGCAACTCCTTCAGCATATTCTTTCAAAAGTTTTTCCTGTTTATTCTTCTGATTGACATGTGTATCAAAACCACCTAAGGATACATAATATACCTTTGCAGGAAGGCCGCTGTTAATAAAGGTCGCAATCGTTTTCAGTTGCCGTGCAAATTCCGTATTGGGATAATCGGCCGTATTTTTATATGTTTTTGAGGTTTGATAAATATAATCCGCAGAAGAAGACGTCTCAATCATTGTTTTATACAAATAGCCTAAATTATCATCGTTTAGATTCTTTCCATCCATCCGTGAAACGACATCCTTGAAAAATGGTTCGCGCGTCGTATCATAAAGTTGCCTGGCATCTTTTACAGCCAGTGCCTTTTTATGTTGCCCTTTCATCGCCAGGGAAAGGCTGTCGTCTACCTCTATTGCAGCATATCCATTTTGACAACCTGTACAATTAGCATCCAGGTACCGCCCAATCCAGCCGGTAGACAAATATTCATTCGAATCACTTGCCGTATGCCAGATATCAAGCGAACGAAAATGGGAACGGTCCGGGTTGGGATACCCTACGCTATTAATGATGCTCATCCAGCCCTGATCAACTATTTCCTGTAAGGGTTGCAGCGCAGGATTAAAACCAAGTTCATCGTTCAGTCGCAGAATACTGCTTTTAGGTACAGACAGTCCAGGTCTTTTCTGATAATAGATATCATTATTGAATGGAACGATGGTGTTCAATCCATCGTTCCCTCCGGAAAGCTGAATAATCACCAGTCGTTTATTCCCCGGAATTTCAGCTTCTAACTCAAATGATTTGAGAAAAGAAGGAACTAACAACATTCCTGTCGCAAGACTTGATTGCTTTATGAAGTTACGTCTGTTCATTCCGCGCTCCCCTTTAAATTAACACAGTTGATACTCTGGCAAAGAAAGAAGTTCCAATGCCGCACTTTTTATAGTACCATTTCCTGGTTCCGAAATCAGATCAAGTATTTCTTTCGGAGGTTCTCGTTGGAGCAGGAAGTCTGCCAATTGAGCCTTTGTCATATCTTTTGGAACATCCGCTTCAAATTTTTCCCAACTCGCAATGGCTTTTACTTTCCTCTGTACCTTGCTTTGTACTTTTAGCTCTTCCTGCGACTTCAGCATTTTATATTCTTCCGGTTCTTCTTTCTCCGCCAAGGCTATAATCCCATTATTCAATACGATTGAAGGTAATTTCAGCCGGAGCATTAAAGAAGAGGAATCTATCCAGTTTTTACCACCAGCCCAGCCACTTACATTAGGAGGAGCAAACAATTGCTGCCCTAAAAGTTTCTGAATATAAATTAATACATTGGGGTCTTCGTATTTCACTCCAAAAGAACGGTTCAAACCGACCAATAGTTCGATGGGAGATTTTATTTTAACGCCAATATTTTTTTTATCGTAAAACCATTCGGAGGTGAGGATAGTTTTCATCAAAGCAGCAATATCATACCCTGATTCATAGAATGAATCTGTTAATGTATTAACACACCCTTCGTCTGGTTCATCATTTACAAAAAAACGATACGCTTTTGAACAGATAAAATGAGCGCAGGTCTTTTGCTGAAGTAGTATGTCAAGTATATCCTCCCCATTAAAATTGCCCGTTTTGCCAAAAAATGTTTTTTCTCCACTATCATGTCTTTCCGGGTGGAATTCAAAATCTCCTTTTTTATCAAAACCCCAGCCCGTAAATGCTCTGGCTGATTCTTTTATATCCTGTTCGGTATAATTTCCCCGTCCCAACGTAAATAATTCCATTAATTCTCTTGCAAAATTTTCATTGGGATGCTTTTTCCGGTTTTGCTGATTATTCAAAAAGTCAAGCATAGCGGCACTTTTAGAAACCTGCAATAAGAGGTCTTTAAATTTTCCGAGGGCATATTGGCGCTGAATATTATTTAAATCCTGTGTAAAGACAGGATTAAGAGATCGGCAGGCAAAATGTCCATGCCAAAACAAGGTCATTTTCTCCCGAAACACAGCATCCGTTTCTGTCAGCTGCGACAACCACATTACATTTAATTCCTTATCATATTTAAGCGATTCGGCAGCTATTTCCGACTTTCTTTCGGCAGAAAGATCCTTATAATCCTCCGAAGGCAGCGTGCTCTTATCGACCAAAGATAAAGGGTATATACTTGCTGCATTCTGAAAAATCAAATCGACATGTTTTTCAAGGGTTAAGCTGGAATTATACGTTTGGTATCCTGAACCGAAACCGGCTCTTAGATAAAGATGCTGAATTTGCTTTTGTTTACTAACACCAGTCATTGGGAATCCTTTTCTGTTCGACTTAAAATCTGGGGAATGGTTTAATATCAAGAGCAAAAAAAGCTAAATTAGTGTCTTCATTAATTTATCCTAATTATTGACGTATTTTAAATAATGTTATGGCTCCGGCAGGAAAAAACAAAAACAGCGAAACCAAAGAAGAGTTATCTTTTGAACAATTCAAAAAGGTTGTATTGGAGGATTACCGCGTTGCCAATGAAAGCCGGGAGGCTAGTTTAACCGGACGCAAAGAAGTACTTACCGGAAAGGCAAAATTCGGAATTTTCGGAGATGGCAAAGAAATAGCTCAGGTAGCTATGGCAAAAGTGTTTCGGGAAGGGGATTTCCGTTCGGGTTATTACCGCGATCAAACCTTTATGTTTTCTACAGGTACATTGACTTTACAGGAATGGTTTGCCGGCCTCTATGCCCATACGGATCCGGATGTTGAGCCGATGAGCGCCGGCCGGCAAATGGGGGGACACTTCGGTACACGCAGCCTGAATCCGGATGGCAGCTGGAAAGACCTGATGAAAATAAAAAACTCCTCCTCTGATATTTCTCCAACCGGAAGCCAGATGCCGCGATTGCTTGGGCTTGCCATGGCATCAAAATATTACAGGATAAATACTGATTTGCAAGGTGCTTCCTTTCAGAAATTCTCCGGCAAAGGGAATGAAGTAGCTTTCGGAACCATCGGTGACGCGAGTACATCGGAAGGAATTTTTTGGGAAACGATCAATGCAGCAGGTGTTATGCAGGTACCTATGCTGGTATCCGTATGGGATGATGGCCACGGCATTTCCGTTCCTAAAAAGTACCAGACGACTAAGGAAAGTATATCCGAAATTCTGAAAGGTTTCCAGCGGGATGAATACGAAAAAGGATATGAGATCTTTAAAACAAAAGGCTGGGATTACGCTCACCTGTGTGAAACATACGAAAAAGCTATTAAGGTTTGCAGGGATGAACATATTCCGGTTCTGATACATGTGGAAGAAATGACTCAACCACAGGGCCATAGCACTTCCGGCTCACACGAACGTTATAAATCACAGGATCGCCTGGAATGGGAACAGGAATTCGATCCCATCAAAAAAATGCGCGAATGGATACTGGAGAGCGCCATCTCTACAGAAGAGGAACTTATCCGGATTGAGAATAGCGCAAAGGAAGCTGTAAAGGAAGCGAAAAAAAGGGCCTGGGATAACTATCTTGATCCGATTAAAACAGAGGTTCGCGAAGTATGTTCCTTGCTGGAGGGAATCGCAGCTGAAAGCAGCAATGCTGAATCCATTGAAAAAATCAAGTCGGAATTGTCTTCCATTCGTGAACCCGTTCGCAAAGATGTTATCACAAACGTAAAAAAAGCTTTGCGTTTAACCGTCCGTGAAAAAAATCATGCTAAACAAAAACTTGTTGACTGGCTTAAACAATCGGGAATAGCAAACTACGATCGCTACAATTCTTATTTATACAGTGAATCTACCTCATCTGCACTTGCGGTTCCGCTTAATCCGGTGAAATACGGAACGGAGGAAAAACAGCTGGACGGGCGGGAGCTTTTAAGGGAAAATTTTGATGTGATCCTTTCCAGGTATCCGGAAGTCTTAATCTTCGGAGAAGACTCCGGAAAAATTGGTGGTGTTAATCAAGGGCTGGAAGGTTTACAAAAAAAATACGGTGAACACCGGGTATTTGATACGGGCATACGGGAAGCCACTATTCTTGGCCAGGCCATCGGAATGGCAATGCGGGGGCTTCGTCCGATCGCAGAAATTCAATACCTCGATTATTTACTATACGCTTTGCAGGTCATGAGCGATGACCTGGCTACGCTTCAATACCGTACAAAGGGAGGACAAAAGGCGCCCGTGATTATTCGTACCAGAGGGCATCGGCTGGAAGGTGTCTGGCACAGCGGCTCCCCAATGGGAATGGCTATCAATTCACTGCGCGGAATCTATATCTGCGTGCCCCGTAATATGACCCAGGCAGCTGGCTTTTATAACACCTTACTTCAATCGGACGAACCGGGAATAATTATTGAACCCTTAAACGCTTACCGCCTGAAAGAAAGGACTCCAACTAATTTTGGGGAATTCCTGATACCTCTGGGTATTCCTGAAATTATCCGGCAAGGGAGTGATGTTACCCTGGTGACCTATGGTTCTTGTTGCCGGATCGCACTAGAGGCGTCAAAATTCCTGGAAGCAGCCGGAATTTCTCTGGAAATTATTGATGTGCAAACCTTATTACCTTTCGATGTTCATCATTCCATTGTTGAATCCATCAAAAAAACAAACCGGGTTGTATTTCTTGATGAAGATGTGCCCGGAGGAGCGAGTGCTTATATGTTGCAAAAAACACTGGAAAATCAGGGCGCTTATCAGTACCTGGATTCCGCCCCACGGACCCTGACCGCCAAGGATCATCGTCCGGCATACAGCAGTGATGGTGACTATTTCAGTAAACCAAGTGCCGATGATGTGTTTGATACGGTATATAGCCTGATGCGGGAAACTGACCCCGGAAAATTTCCTGGAATATACGCATGAAGCGCATCACGGAACAAGACTCCAGGTATACCCACCTTGAAAAAATGAAGGTGAAGGATCTATTGATCAACATCAATCAAGAGGATAAATCCGTCCCCTTTGCCATTGAAAAAGTGATTTCTGATATCGAAAAGCTGATAAATGCGATCGTCCGGCAAATGAAAAAAGGAGGTCGTCTTTTTTACATCGGTGCGGGCACAAGCGGACGTCTGGGAATTGTAGACGCTTCCGAATGTCCTCCTACCTATGGTGTCCCTCAGGGCCTGGTGATCGGTTTAATTGCAGGCGGGGATAAAGCCATCCGGAAATCAGTGGAATTTGCAGAAGACGATGCAGAACAAGGCTGGAAGGACCTTCAGAAATACAAAATAAATAAAAAGGATCTGGTCATCGGCATCGCCGCATCCGGAACAACCCCTTATGTTGTCGGGGCATTAAAAAAGTGCAATGCAAGGAGTATCAGCACCGGCTGTATCACCTGTAATCCTCAAAGCCCTGTTGCAGATCAGGCAAAATACCCCGTCATTGTTATTGTGGGTCCTGAATTTGTAACGGGCAGTACCCGTATGAAAGCGGGTACTGCACAAAAATTGGTATTGAATATGATCTCTACCTCTGTTATGATAAAACTCGGCAGGGTACGCGGTAATAAAATGGTCGATATGCTTTTAAGCAATCACAAACTGGTTGATCGTGGCACCAATATGATTATGAACGAGTTAGGTCTGGATTACAAGAGCGCCTATCAATTGTTATCAAAACACAAAAACGTTCGCAAAGCCATTGACTCCTTTTCTTAACTTTGTTATCTTCTTGATTTTTTTATCAAAAAAAAAAACACATGTCCAAAGGATTTTTCAACATTCCGGCAGCAATAAATGAACCCATAAAAAATTATGCTCCCGGCTCTCAGGAACGTAAAGAATTGAAGGCCATGCTCCATCAATTACGCTCCGAAACAAAGGACATACCGATGTACATTGATGGAAAGGAAGTACGCACCGGAAAAAAAATGCGTTTGGCTCCCCCACATGATCACAAACATACACTTGGCCATTATCATGCCGGTGATAAATTGCATATAAAAAGTGCCATTAAAGCTGCTCTTTCTGCAAAAAAGAATTGGGAAAAATTACCCTGGGAGCAACGTGCTTCAATTTTTCTGAAAGCGGCCGACCTGATTGCAGGCCCCTATCGGGCTAAATTGAATGCGGCAACAATGCTGGGTCAATCAAAAAATGTCTACCAGGCGGAGATTGATTCTGCTTGTGAAATCATAGACTTCCTCCGCTTTAATGTACAATACATGAGCGAAATTTACAAACAACAGCCACTTTCTGTTTCGGGTTCTGGTGTTTGGAACAGGCTTGAACAAAGGCCCTTGGAAGGATTTATTTTCGCCCTTACTCCTTTTAATTTTACGGCCATCGCGGGTAATCTGCCCAGCTCCTGTGCTATGATGGGTAATGTTGTTGTATGGAAACCCTCCAACAGCGCCATTTATTCTGCGGATGTTCTCATGGAAGTTTTCAGGAAGGCCGGTTTACCTGCAGGCGTTATCAACCTGGTGTATGTGTCGGGACAGGAAGCGGGAGACGTCATTTTTTCTCACCCTGATTTTGCCGGCATTCATTTTACAGGTTCTACAGAAGTATTCCGGAACGTCTGGAAAACAATTGGTAATAATATTAATAACTACAAATCATATCCCCGGATTGTGGGCGAAACAGGGGGTAAAGATTTCATCATCGCACATCCTTCAGCTGACCTTAAGGTTTTAACAACCGCATTAAGCCGGGGCGCCTTTGAATACCAGGGACAAAAATGCTCGGCAGCATCCAGGGCTTATATTCCAAAAAGTATCTGGCCGGAGGTTAAAAAACTGCTTCTTGCAGACATCGCATCTTTTAAAATGGGTCCGACGGAGGATTTTACCAATTTCATCAATGCGGTCATCGATGAAAAATCTTTTGACAAAATTGCAGGCTTTATTGATACTGCCAGGAAGGACAAAAAAGTGGAGATCATCGCAGGAGGACATTACAACAAATCCAAAGGTTATTTTATCGAACCTACCGTGCTGCTGACAAAAGACCCCTATTATGTTACGATGCGCGAAGAGATTTTTGGTCCCGTACTTACCATCTATGTTTACGAGGATAAAAAATTTGAACAAACACTGGACATCATAAATAAAACTTCCAACTATGCTTTAACCGGTTCTATTATTTCCCAGGACCGTTATGCAATTGAAACGGCTGCAAAAAAACTGAGTCAGTCTGCAGGTAATTTTTACATCAATGATAAGTGTACCGGAGCCGTGGTGGGACAACAACCTTTTGGCGGAGCCCGGGGTTCGGGAACCAATGACAAAGCGGGATCCATGATCAACCTATTACGTTGGGTTTCTCCAAGAACGATCAAGGAGTCTTTTGTGCCTCCTACCGACTACCGTTATCCTTTTTTACAAAAAGACTAGTTCATACGATGAAAATCTTATCCGGCCTTTTTGTTTTTTTTCCAATGCTGTTATCAGCACAGGCAGCTTTTACAGGAATTACCGTTGTGGAAAAAAGCCATGGGCTTTATGAGGTTGAAATAGCCGGTAAAGTAAAAGCGGAAAATACGCTAACCCAAACTTCCAATTATGTCAGCAAAGAAAAATTATTGCTTACGACGGATACGGTAGTAGCCGATATCGGCAAAACATTTGGAATGGAGTTTAGTATTAACACTGCCAGTACCGTGATCATTCCTTTAAAATTCGTATGGGAATTCCCAAGACCCATGAAAAACCCCTTTAATGGAAAAATATACAAAACATCGGAAATTGAAGAAATAGTTCAAACGAATCAACCTAACTTTCATAGTTATTCCCTCGAATACGATTACGAGTTTGTGGAAGGTTTGTGGGGCTTCAAGATCTATTATAACAACGTGGAAATCTACAAACACTATTTCTGGGTAATGTTGCCTTTATAATTTTATTAAACCTAAAACTTAAACCAAATTCTTATGAAATTTTTCATTGACACGGCTAACCTGGCACAGATAAAGGAAGCACAAGACATGGGCGTACTGGATGGCGTTACTACCAATCCCTCTTTGATGGCGAAAGAAGGTATCAAAGGCGAATCCAACATTTTAAAACACTATGTTGATATCTGCAACATTGTTACAGGAGATGTTAGTGCAGAAGTTATTTCAACGGATTTTGAAGGCATTGTGAAAGAAGGAGAAGCCCTTGCTAAACTGCATAAACAAATTGTCGTAAAAGTTCCCATGATCAAAGAAGGTATTAAGGCCATAAAATATTTTACAAACAAAGGCATTCGTACTAATTGCACGCTGGTCTTTTCAGCTGGACAGGCATTGTTAGCTGCCAAAGCCGGCGCTACTTACGTATCTCCATTTATCGGACGACTGGATGATGTGTCTACGGACGGCTTATCCCTGATAGAAGATATTCGCATCATTTATGACAATTATGGCTACCAAACACAAATACTCGCCGCTTCTGTACGTCATCCCATGCACATACTTGATTGCGCTAAAATTGGCGCCGATGTGGCTACCTGTCCTCTCAGTGTCATCCTGGCATTATTAAAACATCCTTTAACGGACTCAGGGCTTGCACAATTTTTAGCCGATGCAAAAAAATAAATCCTTAATCCTAATTATTCACAATCTTTCTTTTATTTTCATTGGAGTTCATGAATGCTTCGCATTTCCCAAATCCCAAATCCTTAATCCCAATTCCCTAATTCCTTGCTACTACACATCCATCCGAAAAATCCTAATCCACGTGAACTGAAACAGGTGGTTGAATGCCTGCGGGATGGCGGTGTAATCATCTACCCTACGGATACCGTTTACGGAATGGGCTGTGATATTTACAAACAAAAATCGATTGAGCGCATCGCACAAATCAAAGGTATTCGTTCCGAAAAGGCGAATTTTTCTATTATTTGCCAGGACCTGAGCCATTTATCTGATTTCTGCAAACCACTGGAAAATCGCGTCTATAAGGTTATGCGCAAGACACTCCCCGGCCCATTCACCTTCATTTTAGAAGCCAACTCCAATGTTCCAAAAATTTTCAAAGCCAGAAAAAAAACAATCGGTATTCGCATCCCCAATAATAACATTCCATTAGCGATTGTATCACACCTGGGAAACCCAATTGTGAATACCTCAGTTCATGATGAAGACCAACTGATAGCATACACAACTGATCCTGGATTAATACATGACAAATACAAAAACCTGGTAGACATTGTCATTGACGGAGGCCCTGGAGGAATGGAACCCTCCACAGTACTTGACTGCTCGGGAACTGATTTTGAAATTATCCGGCAGGGTGCAGGAAACACGGAGGGTATTGTACTATAAAACGAAGATCCTTATTTGGCGATAACCTTGAATTCGGTACGTCTGTTTTTTTGCATATGCTCCGGTGTATCATTAGGTGCAACCGGCTTTGTGTCCCCGTATCCTTTGTAACTTAAACGCTCTTTAGGAATTCCGTTCGTCACTAAAAACTCATACACCGATTTTGCCCTGTTCTGAGAAAGTAAAACATTCGCTTTTTTATCACCGGAATTGTCGGTATGTCCGCCTAATTCGATCCGGAGTGTTTTATTGGCAGTTAAAAAGGTGATCAGTTTTTGCAATTCTGTTTTTGATTCTTCTTTCAGATCAAATTTACCTGTTTCAAAAAATATATTTTTCAGTTCCACCGTGAGTCCAGTATCAATAGCTTGCAGCGGCACATCCATTAAAAATGGTTTTGAAATCCCCTTGACCTCTTTTAACGAATAATTTTCCGAATAAAACAAATAGCCTGATTTGGATACATTTAATGCATAGTTCTTATCTGTTGGAAGGCAAAGCAAAAACTCTCCGTTACCCGGGTTCGATTCTGATTCAACAATTACTTTAGACGTTTCCAGATCAATCAATTCAAAAGCTGCAGCCAAAGGTTTCTTTGATCGACTATCGTATACCTTTCCTTTTAAGTACGTAATTTTACCCGGCCTTGCCCCTTCGTACAGGTCAAAATGATAGATATCCAGTCCCCCATATCCCCCCGGTCGGTCGGAAGAAAAATAGGCCACATTACCCGAGCCGGATACCAGTAAGCTATTTTCATCACCAAAGGTATTAATGGGATAACCCAGATTGACAGGGTCACCCCAGTTTCCCTGATCATCCTTACGGACCACATATATATCCGATCCCCCCATTCCGACCCTGCCGTTGGAGGCGAAATACAATGTTTTTGTATCCGGATGGATATAAGGAGATTCCTCCTTCCCTGGCGTATTTATTTTATTTCCCATATTAACAGGTGCTCCCCAGGACCCATCTGCATTTAAGGTACTTTGCCAGATATCCGCATCGCCTTGTCCGCCAGGACGGTTGCTGAGGAAATAAAGTGTTTTGCCATCTGAAGAAAAACTAGGCTGGGATTCCCAGTATTTCGTGTTGATTGGCGCTCCTAAATTTACAGGTCTGCTCCATCGATCACCGGTCTTCCGGGAAACATAGATATCACAGTTTCCCTTTCCATCCGGCCGGTCACATCCCGTAAAAATTAAAAACTGTCCGTCCGCCGAGAGAGCCGGAGCGCCCTCATTTAAGGGAGTATTGATGGGAGGGCCAATATTCATGGCTTCTGACCAATCCTGACCTTGTCGTTTACTCAGGTAAAAATCCTCCTGTGATCGCGCACCACTCTCCGTACGGGCACTCCTGGTAAATAAAAAAACCTGATCATCCGCAGTAATCGCAGGATAATATTCAAAATCAGGGCTGTTAACCGATGCACCCATATTATGCGGCTCAAAAGGAACTGGGTGTTGAAGCTCTTGAATAGAAAACTCACAACTCCGGATCATTAAGTCAGCTTCCCCATCCATCTTGTGACTAACCGATTTTGCGCCCATATATCTTTCCAGGTGAGCTTTGGCATCTGCATAATGTCCGAGCTTAAGTTCCACTTTACCTGCATAAAAAAAATTATTGGGATAAAAATCCGGATTTATTAAAAATGTTTTCTTGTATTGCTCTATTGCCCTTTCAAATTGGGCATCGTAAGCATACAACTCCGCAAGTAAAGCATGTGCCTCTATAAAATTGCTATCCTTTTCAAGGGCTCTTTTTAGCACTTCTATTGCCTTTTCAGGATATTGATCCGCATATTTCTGAGCTTCTTCATATAATTTAATGGCTTTGCTACCCTTAATTGAATACACAACCGGCTGGGCAATCATCCGAACGATGGAAAATGGCAGCACCAGTATATAAATCAAAAAAACCACTTTTCGTAAACTTTCGTATTTTCCCATCCTGCTAATTGTTAAGGTATTCCCATATACTTATGTGTTTGCAAAGAAACATTCCATTTAGGATTGTTCATTACATAATCGATTATTTGTGGCATTATTTCATCCCGCCTACTCCATTCAGGCTGGAGGTATAATTTACAAGAAACACCTACCTGTGCCGCGTTCTTCTCCCCCCATTTAAAATCATCTCTGTTGTGTACAATTACCTTCAATTCATTTGCCCTTGAAAAAATACCCGGAAGAGGTCTCGCTGTCTTTTTGGGAGACAAACAGATCCAGTTCCAGTCTCCGGTGAGAGGATATGCTCCGGACGTTTCAATAAACGTTTCTATCCCGCTCTTTTTAAGCTCCTGTGTAAGGTAATCGAGGTTATACATACTGGGCTCTCCTCCTGTAACAACTACGGCCCGGGAAACACTTTTTTTCACATGTTCAACAATATCATCTGTTTTAGTAAGCGGATGAAGCGAGGCATCCCAGCTTTCTTTTACATCACACCAGTGACACCCCACATCGCAACCTCCTACACGAATAAAATAGGCCGCCTTACCGGAATGGTAGCCTTCACCCTGAATGGTATAAAATTCTTCCATTAAAGGAAGTTCTAATCCTCTCTCCAGTAAATCCGATTTTTCCATGTGCAGGTATAGGCTCTAAAAAAGCCCTTCTTTTCTAACGTTAAAGTTAATACTTTTGATCCCTTTCACCACCTCAATTACTTTGAAAATGAACTATCTTTTAATCTTAGCGTTAACAATCACGACGCTTGCCCATAGCCTTGCCCAAACTCCTATCTGGATAACTCCTGTACCAATTGATTCAACCGTTCGTACGGGAAAATTATCCAATGGACTCACCTATTATATCAAGAAAAATGGAAAACCGGAAAAACGCGCTGAACTACGGCTTGTTGTAAATGCCGGTTCTAATTATGAGAATGATAACCAGCAGGGCTTGGCTCATTTTGTTGAACACATGGCATTCAATGGAACAGAACATTTTAAAAAGAATGAATTAGTTAATTATCTTGAATCTGTTGGAACAAAATTCGGAGCTCATCTGAATGCTTATACCAGCTTTGATGAAACGGTCTACATGCTTCAATTACCTACTGATTCGGAAAAGATATTCAGGAAAGGTTTTCTTGTTCTGGAAGACTGGGCTCACAATCTGAGTTTTGACGATCAGGAGATAGAAAAAGAAAGGGGTGTTGTGATTTCAGAACGCAGGAACGGACTTGGCGCAAATGAACGTATGAATCAAAAGACACTGCCTGTTATTTATAAAGACTCCCGGTACGCAGAAAGGTTACCTATCGGCAAATTGGAAATACTTGAAAACTGCAAGCATGAAACCTTAAAACAATTTTATACCGATTGGTACCGGCCTGACCTGATGGCGATTATTGCTGTCGGTGATTTTGATGTAGATCAGGTGGAAAAAATAATAAAGGAGCAATTTTCAACTATTCCTTCAAAAGAAAATCCGCGTCCCGTCCAACATTTTGAAGTTCCGGGAAACAACCAATTACTTATTGCAAAAGCTACGGATAAGGAAGCATCCTCCACGATCGTAGAAGTTCTTTACAAAACACCTTATGAAAAAACGAGCACCTTGCTGGATTACCGCAGAAAATTAGTTTACGCACTTTACAACGGTATGATGAATGAGCGCCTGAGCGAACTTCAGCAACAAACCAATCCTCCCTTTTCCTATGCATCCATGAACTACGGAGCTCTTACACGTACGAAAAACATGTATTCTGGTTTTGCAGTTGTGCCAGAGAAGGGCATTGAACGGGGCTTGGAAACGCTTATTACGGAGAATCACCGGGTAAAACTATTTGGATTTTCTGATACCGAACTGGAACGCCAGAAAAAAAACCTTTTACGGGCTATGGAAAAACAATACAATGAACGTGACAAAACAGAATCAAGAAGTTTAGTCAACAATTATGTAAATAACTTTCTAAAAAATGATCCGGCACCTTCAATTGACTTTAAATATGACTTTTATAAAAAATATTTGCCCGGAATTACAATTGCGGATATCGATGAACTTGCCCGAAAATGGGTATCCGATGATGGAAAAGACATGGTTGTTGTGATAGAAGCTCCCGATAAACCGGAAGTCAACATCCCCTCAGATGAAAAAATCAAATCCATGTTAAGCAGCGTTATAAAAAAGGAACTTAAGCCTTATGAGGACAAGGCCACTGATAAGCCCTTAATGGCAACAAAACCAGTTACGGGTAAGGTGACGAGTGAGCAAGGGATAAAAGAACTGGGAATTACGGAGTGGCATTTATCAAATGGAGTAAAAGTAGTATTGAAACCAACGGACTTCAAGAACGACGAATTGCTTTTTAATGCAAGCAGTCCGGGAGGAAGCTCGTTGGTTAGTGATAAAGATGATATGTCTGCTTCTTTTGCTGCGAGTATTGTAGACGAATCGGGAATTGCTGACCTGGATAATATTACGTTGACCAAGATGCTGGCCGGCAAATTGGTTTCCGTTTCGCCCTCTATCAGTGAATTAAGAGAGGGTTTTAACGGAAGTTGCTCCCCCGCTGATCTTGAAACAGCACTTCAGTTGATTCATCTGTATTTCACGGATCCCCGCAAAGATGAAAAGGCATTTGCTTCTATGATGGAACGCTACAAAGGTTTTATTGAAAATCAGAAATCCAATCCTGAAAATGCCTTTAGAGATACCATCCAGGTAACAATGGCCCAGCATAATTACCGGAGCAGACCATTTACATTGGAAAGTCTAAAGGAGATTGATTTGAACAGAGCCTTTGAAATCTACAAGGACCGCTTTGCCGATGCAGACGATTTTACCTTTTTCTTCGTAGGTAACTTTAAAACCGAAGAAATAAAACCGCTGATTGAACTCTATTTGGGCAGCCTCCCATCGACAGGAAGAAAGGAAACATGGAAAGATTTGCATAACCGGTATCCGAAAGGTGTTATTAAAAAAACTGTTAAGCGGGGGATTGAGCCGAAAAGCTCCGTTCATATTGAATACTCCGGAACCTGCGACTATAACCGCCAAAACAGGCTGACATACAATGCACTTATCAAATTGCTAAACATTAAACTGAGAGAAGTTTTGCGCGAAGATAAAGGTGGAACCTATGGTGTATCTGTTTATGGTTCGCTCAACCATTATCCGGTGCAGGATTATGAATTGTCTATTTCCTTTGGCTGCGATCCTAAAAATGTAAAGGACCTGAGTAAAGCAGCCTTTGAAGTATTGAAAAAAATCAAAAAAGATGGGGTTGATGATCCGGATCTGGTCAAGATCAAAGAAACCTTCCGGCGCGAATATGAAATTAATTTTAAGGAAAACAGGTTCTGGTTATCTGCTATAAGCAATAACTATTATGATGATGAGAATATCCTGGACATCGCGAATCTACCCAAAATGGCGGCTGCTATTACTTCGGATGATCTGAAGAACGCAGCCAGCAAATACCTGAATCAAAGAAATTATGCCCGATTTTTGCTGATGCCGGAGAAATAGGATTTTAAAGTGTTCTTCATTAATGAAACGATGGTCATGGGTCCAACACCTCCGGGAACAGGAGTAATGTAAGAACATTTAGGCGCCACTTCGTCGAATTTAACATCTCCAAAAAGCTTGTATCCGTTTTTAGAAAGTGCGGAAGGCAAACGGGTAATACCTACATCAATAACTACCGCTCCCTCCTTTACCATATCGGAAGTAATAAAATTGGCCTTACCTAAGGCAACAATTAAAATATCGGCTGCAGACGTTATTTCCCGGAGGTTTTCCGTTTTACTGTGTGCCAGGGTAACGGTACAATTTCCCGGATAAGCATTTCGCGCCATTAAGATGCTTATAGGTGAACCAACGATATGACTCCGACCGACAACAACGCAATGTCTGCCATTTGTTTCAATTTCATAACGCTCCAGTAACTGCAGTATACCGTATGGAGTGGCGGGCAAATAAGTCGGCATGTCAAGCACCATACGGCCCAGGTTGGCCGGATGGAAACCATCTACATCCTTTAGTGGACTGATGGCCTCAATTATATTCTGTTGAGAAATATGCCCGGGCAAAGGCAGTTGGACAATAAATCCATCAATCCTTTCATCCCTGTTTAATTTCCCTACTTCCTCCAATAATTCTTTTTCAGACAGTGTTTCCGGTAAACGGATAAGTGTTGAATGAAAACCCACCCTTTCGCAAGCCTTTACTTTCCCATTTACATACGTTTCACTTGCTCCATCATTGCCAACAAGAATAGCTGCCAGATGAGGAACCCTTTCACCGCTTGACCGGATTTTGTTAACCTCGCCGGTCATCTCTGACAAAATTTCTTCTGCTATTTTTTTGCCTTCAATGAGTTTCAAGGGAAAGAATTATGTTTATCGAATTATTAGGTCATTAAAATTAACATATCCTCAATTGGCTCATTACTCACTTCTTTTATTTTTATTGAGTTCATGAATGCTTCGCATTTGGCTAATTACTTACTTGATTCCCATATTCTTCATCTGTCCCATCATCTTCATCCTATTCTTTTTATCACCCATCATCTTCATCATTTTTCGCGTTTCGTCAAACTGTTTAATAAGCTTATTGACTTCCGTAACGGAAGTTCCGCTGCCGCCGGCTATTCGTTGCCGCCGGCTACCAGTAAGCGATTCGGGGTGTTCCCGTTCAAAGGGAGTCATAGAAGAAATAATCGCCTCCAATCCCTTAAATGCATCCTCCTTTATATCCACATCTTTCATTGCCTTTCCAACACCCGGAATCATACTTACCAGATCCTTCATGTTACCCATCTTCTTGATTTGCTGAAGCTGACCTATAAAATCATTAAAATCAAATTGATTTTTTGCAATTTTTTTATGTAGTTTCTTGGCTTCCTCTTCATTAAATTGCTCCTGGGCACGCTCAACTAGTGTAACAACGTCACCCATACCCAGAATACGGTCGGCCATACGCTGAGGATGAAACACATCCATCGCATCCATCTTTTCACCGGTACCTACAAATTTGATTGGCTTATTAACCACCGATCTTATGGAAAGAGCGGCTCCCCCACGGGTATCGCCATCCAACTTTGTCAGAACGACACCATCAAAATCCAGGCGATCATTAAACGCTTTAGCTGTATTGACAGCGTCCTGACCGGTCATCGCATCTACAACGAATAAGATTTCATCCGGATGGATGGCTTTTTTAACGGCCTGCAACTCCTCCATCATTTGTTCATCCACCGCCAGGCGGCCTGCTGTATCAATGATAACGACAGAATTTCCATTTTCCTTTGCCTGAAGGATCCCTGATTTGGCAATCGATACGATATCCTTAGAGGAGCGATCAGAAAAAACCTCAACGCCCAGTTGTTCTCCCAAAACATGCAATTGATCAATAGCGGCAGGACGATAAACATCACAGGCCACCAACAGTGGTTTTTTACCTCTTTTGTTCTTCAAATGACCGGCAAGCTTCCCCGAAAAAGTAGTCTTACCCGAACCCTGTAAACCACTCATTAATATAATCGTAGGGCTGCTCGAAAGTTTTATATCTGTCATCTCCCCACCCATCAGTAAAGTGAGTTCATCGTGCGTAATTTTGGTCAACAGCTGACCGGGAGAAATAGATGTCAGCACATTTTGTCCCAGCGCCTTTTCCTTTACCGTATCCGTAAATTGCTTAGCAACTTTATAGTTCACGTCCGCGTCCAGAAGGGCCTTACGTATTTCCTTAATAGTTTCCGATACATTTACTTCGGTGATTTTCCCCTGACCCTTTAAAAGCTTAAAAGCCCTGTCTATTTTATCACTTAAACTCTCGAACATTTTATTTTTTTTAGATAAGTAAATTTAAAAAAAATTGAGCGGCTATTTAAATTTATTCCCATATTTATATTCATTCGATTACCTTCGTAAGAATGAACCGGATTAGTTATTACCTGACTCAGCCCTTTATTTACCTGATTTCACTTTGCCCCTTTTTTTTATTGTATGGCATTTCGGATATTACATTTCTGTTAGTATACTATGTAATTGGCTATCGGAAAAAAATCGTTTACGAAAACCTCCGGAATTCATTTCCTGACAAATCCGAAAAAGAGATCAAGCATATCCAACTGAATTATTACAGGTATTTGTGTGATCTGGGCCTGGAAACACTCAAAACGTTGACGATAAGCAGGGAAAAATCGCTAAAACACTGTTATCTTACACCGGAGACCGTCGATCTGTTCAATCGTTATTACACGGAAAACAAAAGTGTCATCATTGTGCTTGGTCATTTGGGAAACTGGGAATGGGCGGGTAACGCTTTTTCGCTTCAGTGCAAACATCAATTGTACGTGATTTACCACCCTTTTACGAATCCCTTATTTGACAAGTTGATTATAAAAACCCGGACTCGTTTTGGCACTCAATTGATTCCCATGAAAGATACTTTCCGGCAAATGACAAAAAACAAAACAGTCTGTTCTGCTACAGCCTTTATTGCCGACCAAACGCCCTCTCCGGAAAATGCCCATTGGACAACCTTTCTGAACCAGGAAACGGCCGTATTCAAAGGCACTGAGTTGATGGCTAACCGCTTTAATTACCCGGTCATTTTCATCCAGGTTGAACGTGTGAGGAGAGGTTATTATGCGGTAAAGGCAGAAGCTCAAACTGAACACCCAGCCGATACCGCCCGGGGATATATTTCCGAATGGCACACACAGGTGCTCGAAAAATGCATAAACCTGAAACCTGAAACCTGGCTCTGGTCACATCGGAGATGGAAACATAAAAAGCCGGCTTAAAAATAAACCCAACAAGATAAATTTTGAACAACTTCTAAAGGATTTCCTAGTTTTATTTTTTTTACCTTTGCAATTATTTATTACTGAAATAAAATGTTAGAAGGCAAAGACCTGATAATAGCAACCAAACCATTTGGAAAAGAGAATCGTTTCTTAAGTTGGTTCCATACCTTTGTTGCATTCTTTCTGCTGACCGGCGTCTTGGTTGCCGCTGCCGTAGCACCCTTTCTTATTATGCGGATAATAGCCAGTATTTTGGCGGGCTTTGTATTTGTCCGGCTGTTCGTTATCTATCATGACTATCAGCATAAATCAATTCTTCAAAAATCAATCGTTGCCAAGGTCATTATGTATGTATATGGGCTCTATTCCCTGGCCCCTGCCAGCATCTGGAAACGTTCGCATGATTATCACCACAAGCATAATTCCAAATTGTTCAGCGCAAACATTGGATCTTTTCCGATCATGACCAAACAGAAATTCTTGAATAGCTCAGTGAAAGACCGGCGCGAATACTTAATGAGCCGGCATCCGATAACCATTATGCTCGGATTTTTCTCCATGTTTCTGATTGGGATGTGCGTCAATTCGTTCCGGAGCAACCCAAGAAAACATTTCGATTCATTAATTGCAATCGTCCTTCATGTTGGAGTAGCTGCCCTTCTTTTTATTTATTTTGGCTGGCAGGTATGGTTTTTTGTTTGGTTCCTGCCCTTTCTGATTGCTTTTGCCATAGGCGCCTACCTTTTTTATGCACAACACAATTTTCCCGGCGTAAAATTCAAAGACAATACGGAATGGGCTTACGAAACAGCCGCTCTTGAATCCTCCAGTTATATGAAAATGAAAGCTTTTATGCGTTGGTGCACTGCGAACATCGGCTATCACCATGTGCATCATTTAAATTCACGTATCCCTTTTTACCGTTTGCCCGAAGCCATGGCTAAAATACCGGAGTTACAGCATCCGAAAGTAACTTCTTTTAATATCCGGGATATCATTGCTTGTTTTAAGCTAAAATTGTGGGATCCTGAAATACAACAAATGATCGGCCTGGATTCGCTAACCCTCACTACTTAATGAATACGATCACGGCCTTAAGGGCATCACATCTGTTCGGGAACCTCTATTCCCATTAATTTCATAGCTGATTGGATTACCTCCGCCACTTTACCCGAAAGCGCTAAACGGAAATTACGCAGGTGTTCATTTTCTTCTTTTAGAATGGTGATCTCCTGATAAAATTGATTATACTCTTTCGCCAATTCATAAACATAATTCGCAATAACTCCAGGATTGAGCTCCCGGCCAGCTTCTTTTACCGCTGCAGGGAAATCATAAATCAGTTTAATCAGTTCCTTTTCTTTTTGTTGGAGTACGAGATCCGGTGCCGGATACCAGGTATTAGTTAATTCCGCATTAACCTTTCGTATAATGGACTTAATCCGTGCATAGGTATATTGTATGAATGGACCGGTATTTCCATTAAAATCAATACTCTCCTTAGGGTTAAAAAGCATCTTTTTCTTTGGATCAACTTTGAGAATAAAATACTTAAGCGCAGCAAGACCAATTGTTCTGTAGAGATCCTGAGCTTCTTTTGGATCAGAATGTACCGTTTTTCCCAACTCTCTGGTCATATCCTCCGCCGTATCTATCATTATTTTTATCAGGTCATCCGCATCTACAACAGTTCCTTCCCTGGATTTCATTTTGCCATCCGGCAGTTCGACCATTCCATAAGATAAGTGAAAACAATCATTAGCCCAGGTGTAACCCAATTTTCGGAGTATGAGAAACAATATCTTAAAATGATAATCCTGCTCATTACCCACTGTATAGATTACCTTGTTCAATTCCGGAAATTCCTTAAAACGTTCAACTGCAGTACCCAGGTCCTGCGTAATGTATACAGAGGTCCCGTCAGAGCGCAACAAGACTTTTTCATCCAGCCCATCTTTGGAAAGATCAATCCGGACAGAACCGTCTTCCTTCTTAAAGAAAACTTGTTTATTCAATCCTTCCTCAACCAGCGCTTTACCTAACAAATAAGTATTCGACTCATAATACGTTTTATCAAAATGAACCCCCAGCATTTTATATGTTTCCTCAAAACCTTTATAAACCCAATTATTCATGGTTCGCCATAACTCTAGAACTTCCTTGTCTCCATCTTCCCATTTGCGAAGCAATTCATTCACTTCCTGCATCAATACCGATCTTTTAACGGCTTCTTCTTTTTCCAAACCCTTATTCACCAGCTGTTCAGTTTCCACTTTCAACTGCCGGTCAAACTCCACATAATATTTACCAACCAGGTGATCCCCCTTTTTACAGGCTGGATCTAAGCTTGTTTCCGGTTTTTCTCCATTTCCCCACTTTTTCCAGGCAAGCATTGATTTGCAAATGTGAATTCCACGATCGTTCACTAGGTTTGCCTTAATTACCTTGTTTCCATTGGCTTTTAGAATTTCTGCAATTGAAAAACCCAACAGATTATTACGGATATGCCCCAGGTGAAGTGGTTTATTGGTGTTAGGTGAGGAATATTCAACCATAACCGTTGAAGATGAATCCCCAACAGGAGTATAGGCATAAGTAGCATTTTTTGCCATTTCGCCGAAGTAATTGAGCCAATAGGCCGGGGAAACTACCAGGTTCAAAAAGCCTTTAACCACATTGAAGCTTTCTACTTCCGGGGTATTCGATTCTAAATAAGTTCCTATTTGTCTCGCCGTTTCTTCCGGCGATTTCCCGGAAAGCTTCATAAAAGGGAAAACTACCAGGGTCAGATCACCTTCAAACTCTTTATTCGTCTTTTGAAAAACAATACTCTTTGTATCAATACGCACTTTATAAAGCAATTGAATTGCATCAACTACATTATTTGTAAGCAATTCTTCCAGTTTTATCATTTCCGTTCTAAAAATCGTTGGTAATTTGATTTGTTGCTTTATATAAGATCTCAAATGCATTCTCTGCCATTAGATTCTCCCGATCCAAAGTGGGATTGATTTCAACCATTTCAAAGCAACAGACCTTTTTGCTTCTGAGCAGATAATAGATCAGGTTTCCTGCTTCCTTTTCACTTATTCCACTCGGAGCCGGGGTGCCTGTCCCCTTGGAAATGCCAGAATCCATACTGTCCACGTCAAATGAAACGTAAATCAGGTCACACTGGTCCAGGTAGTTAAGTGACTCAATGGAGGTCCGTTCTACCGCCTTCCGCCTTATTTCAGGAAGGCTAAATGCTCGCATTTTATTCCTTCGGATAATCTGGTCTTCCTGGGGTTCCAGGTCACGCAAAGCAATAAAAACAACATCCGAATAGTTCACTTTGGGACAAATACCTCCCAGGTTTTTAAGTTTATTCCAATAGTCGATCGTTTCTTCGTCCGGTTTATTGACAGCCTGCTCCATATTATCCTCCCCCAAAAGAGCCGCAAGCACCATACCATGCATATTACCGGACGGTGTAGTATAGGGTGAATGAAGATCGGCATGCGCATCAATCCAGATGAGTCCGATGCGCTTATGAGGAAAGGCCATTTTGATGCCGGTTACTGTTCCTGCAGCCGAGCTATGATCCCCTGCCAGTACAATTGGAAAGTTACGATGGTCACTAAAAGCCTTAGAAACTTCTTTTGAAACGCGGTCACAAACGGTCAAAACACCTTTTATCCGCTTGGCATAGTCATGAATCACCGGTTCCAGTAACAAGCGATTTTCATTAGGGACTTCTATGGATTTATGCTTTTTAAAGAACGAACTTCCAAAATCCAGAGCGGCAATTTTAATCGCGTCTATACCCATACTTGCTCCCCTGGTGCCAGCTCCGATTTCAGACTTTACTTCAATCAGTTTAACCGTTTTCATGAAACTAAAAAAATTTAATTTTCTATAAATTCCTTAAAAGTATTTAGTTACTTTGTATATAATTAGTCAATCCAACTCACTTACTTAATATCAAATGAAGAACAAGTACAGCGATCTGATCCACCAGACCTTCAACTTTCCGCAGGAAGGTTTTTCCGTTAAAGACAACTTGCTTCATTTTAATGAAATACCTATTATGGATATTATCAAACAATATGGTACTCCACTTAAAATAACCTACCTCCCAAAGATCAGCTCACACATACAAAAAGCAAAACGGCTGTTCAATGTAGCGATGGCCAAATCCGACTATAAAGGTAGCTATACTTACTGTTATTGTACGAAAAGTTCCCATTTTTCTTTCATCCTGGAAGAAGTTCTCAAAAACGATGTTCACCTGGAAACGTCTTCTGCGTTTGACATTCCCATCGTTCGGGAGGTCTACAAAAAAGGATTGATATCCAAGGATACGTTTATTGTATGCAATGGTTATAAGCGCGAAAATTACCAGCAATATATTTCGGAACTCATCAATGAAGACTTCAATGTAATACCAGTACTGGATAATAAAAGCGAAATCGATTATTATAAAAAACATGTAAAAAACAAGACTAAACTTGGGATTCGGATTGCAGCGGAGGAGGAACCGTCCTATCAGTTTTACACTTCCCGTCTGGGCATCCGTTATAAAGAAATCGTTGAATATTACAAAGAGCATATAAAGGGTAATCCTAAGTTTGAACTCAAAATGCTTCATTTTTTTATTAATACCGGTATAAAAGACTCTATCTATTATTGGACGGAACTTGCCAAATGCATGAAGGTATATGCCGATCTTAAAAAAATATGTCCTGAGCTTGACTCACTCAATATTGGCGGAGGCATGCCCATACGGACATCCCTGAACTTTGACTATGACTATGAATACATCATTGAAGAAATTATTTCCCAGATTAAAACTTATTGTAAGCAACACAAAGTAAAAGAGCCCAATATTTTCACTGAATTCGGCTCATTTACCGTTGGTGAAAGTGGTGCAGCCATTTATTCCGTATTGGATCAAAAGAACCAGAATGATCGTGAAAAATGGTACATGATCGACAGTTCCTTTATTACGACACTTCCCGACACCTGGGGCATTAATCAGCGTTTTGTACTACTGGCCATCAATCACTGGGACCGGGAATACCAGCGGGTGAATTTAGGCGGACTGACCTGTGATAGTATGGATTATTATAATACGGAAGCTCATGCAAACCAGGTGTTTTTGCCAAAACTTGACAGGGAAACGGAAGAACCTTTATATGTTGGATTTTTTCATACAGGTGCTTACCAGGAATCCTTGAGTGGTTATGGAGGAATACAGCATTGCCTTATCCCCGCCCCTAAACACGTCATTATTTCAAAAGATGAAAATGGGGAACTATCTACCCGAATGTTTGCCAAAGAACAGAGTTTTAAATCAATGCTTAAAACGCTGGGGTATTAAGAAGTAAATAACTATTTTTGGAACGTATTGTCTAATTTCAATTTAGGATTTGTGTGGATATTTATTGCTAAGCATTTAAAAATCAGCCTGATTTGTTTAATTTTTATTCCCATTTTATGGGGCTGTAAAGGTGGGACATCGAATGGAAAAGCTATTTCCGAAGGCATTATTGAGTTCGAAGCAGCAGCTGTAGACCCCAATAACCCTATGGCAGATCTGGCACCCAGTAAGATGGTGGAAAAATTTAAAGATCACAAAATAGTTTACGAAATGAGTGCCGGAATGGGACTCATGAATATGTCGATCGTTTCAGATTACGGCAATAAAACGGTAACCCAGTTAATCAAACTTCTCAATACTAAACGTACCGCCATAACTAACGCTGATGAAATTCAGAAGGAAATAGCCAATTCAAAAATGAAAATTCAAAAGACAAATGAAACCAAAGTCATTGTCGGATACAAATGCAAAAGAGCTATAATAAGTTATGAAAATGACTCACATCCACCATTCGATGTGTATTATACCGATGAAATGGAAGTTGAAAAGCCTAACTGGAGCAATGGGTATAACGAAATCGATGGTGTATTGATGGAGTTTCAATTGAAACGTTATGGCCTGGAACTACGTTTCACTGCCCGCAAGGTTACTAAATCAACCATCGAGGACAGTGACTTTGAAACCCCCGGAGATTATAAAGTAATTTCCCAAAAAGAGCTCGAAGACCTGTTTGCAGGTATGCAATAATCTCTTTTCCACAACACTAAGTGTATAAGTTTTTCGTTTATAGTATCAGAGCGGACTGCCATTAAATAACTTTGGTAGCAGTTAATGCAGTCAAATGGCCGAACGTAAGCGAAACGAGCTGAAGAATACTATCAAAGATCCGGATACTGAATTGGAAATTGTTGCTCATAAAGAAGAGAAACTGTCCGAAGACGTTCCTTCTGAGTGGTCTGTTTCCTCAACTAAAGAGAAAGTTGAAAAAACACCAAGGGCTGAAAAAGCACAGAAAACGGAGAAAAAAGAACCTAAAGAAAAGAAAAAAACGAAAACAACCCTTACGGAACGATTTGAGGGTGCCTTTTCCTTTATTTATGAAGAACGGTTCCAGAAAATCACAGGATTAACCTTCCTGTTACTAACAGCTTATCTTTTTATTGCCTTTACCTCTTTTCTATTCACCTGGCAAACAGACTATGACAAAGTGGTGGGAACCCTCGGAATGCTATTTTCACCGGAGGTTAAGGTAGACAATTGGTTGGGAAAAATAGGGGCTTTAACGGCGCATTTATTTATTCACAAATGGTTTGGCTTAGCCTCTTTTGCATTTGTACTTATTGGACTCATAACGGGTGTTCGCATTTTATTCAAAGTTTCCTTATTGCCTCTGGGGAAAACGTATCGTTTTTCTTTTTTTGCTTTAATCTGGTTGTCGATAAGCCTTGGATATTTTTTCACCAGTAACTATTTCTATTTTGGTGGTGGATTTGGCTATACCATGAGCAATTGGCTGAATGGCATACTGGGCTTTATCGGAACGGGATTCCTGCTTGGGTTTTCGTTCCTCATGTTTCTGGTATTAGCTTTTAATGTAACGTTCGACCTTTTTACAAAAAAGCCATTAACGCAAATGCCGGTATCTGAGTTAGTATCCGATGGTCAAATTATTGAGCCTATTCTGAATGTTCAACCTTTGACACAAGATAAAGATCAAGATGAACCGGAAGTAAAACCGGTTAACTCCTTCAAATCGGAAAAAGAAGAAGAAAAAACAGAAGAGGAAGCGAACAAGACTGAACTAATCAAAACATCAGAAACGGGAGATGTCCCATTTACGATTATAGAAAAAGCAGAAGAGCCGGGCGAAGAAAGCCCCCCATCTGAATCTCTGCCTTTTGGGGAATATGACCCTACGCTCGACTTGTCCAGTTATCAAATGCCTCATCTGGATCTTTTGGAACAATATTCCATCAGCAAAGAAAGCAGTGTGAATGCAGAAGAACTGAATGCCAACAAAGACCGGATTGTCAGCACACTGAATAATTATGGCATACAAATAGATAAAATAAAAGCGACGATCGGCCCCACGGTTACGCTCTACGAAATTATTCCTGCAGCAGGTGTACGGATATCAAAAATCAAGAACCTGGAAGATGATATTGCGCTGAGCCTTTCCGCACTCGGTATACGGATCATCGCACCTATACCCGGTAAAGGAACCATTGGGATAGAAGTCCCGAATCTCAGCCCTGAAATGGTGGCGATGAGAACAATTCTCGCTTCGGAAAAATTTCAGAACTCCACCATGGAACTGCCGATTGCACTGGGCAAAACGATCTCCAACGAAACCTTTATTGCCGATTTAGCTAAAATGCCCCATCTCCTGATGGCTGGAGCGACCGGACAAGGCAAATCGGTTGGACTAAATGCCATCCTTGTTTCCCTGCTTTATAAAAAACATCCTTCCCAAATAAAATTTGTGTTGGTTGATCCGAAAAAAGTTGAACTTACCCTTTTCAACAAAATTGAGCGCCATTTCCTGGCGAAACTTCCGGATACAGAGGAAGCTATTATCACAGATACGAAGAAGGTTATTCATACGCTTAACTCACTGTGCATTGAAATGGATCAACGGTATGACCTGTTGAAGGATGCACAGGTGCGCAACTTGAAGGAATATAATGTCAAATTCATTTCGCGCAAGTTGAATCCCAATAACGGACACAAATTTTTACCGTATATTATATTAGTTGTCGATGAATTTGCGGATCTAATTATGACCGCAGGAAAAGAAGTGGAGACCCCCATTGCGAGGCTGGCACAACTTGCCCGGGCTATTGGAATTCACCTGATTATTGCAACACAACGTCCGTCCGTCAATATCATAACCGGTACAATAAAAGCGAACTTTCCTGCACGCATTGCGTTCCGGGTAACCTCCAAAATTGATTCCCGTACAATTCTTGATTCAGGGGGCGCTGAACAATTAATCGGGCGGGGCGACATGCTGCTATCTACCGGAAATGATCTGATCCGGATACAATGTGCATTTGTTGATACACCTGAGGTAGAAAAGATTACGGAATTCATTGGTTCGCAGCGCAGCTATCCCGAAGCATTTAAATTGCCGGAATACATCGATGAAAATGCCGAATCGGGTTCAACTGAACTTGATCCATCCGAACGGGACTCCTTCTTCGCAGATGCCGCACGCATTATTGTTCAGCATCAGCAAGGTTCAGCCTCTTTGCTGCAAAGGCGTCTGAAACTAGGTTATAACCGGGCCGGCCGCATCGTTGACCAATTGGAGGCTGCAGGCATTATCGGCCCCTTCGAAGGAAGCAAAGCCAGAGAAGTTCTTGTCAAGGACTTGATGAGTCTGGAACAGTTATTGAACAATACGTCCAAAAACACAACACAACTATGAACCGGCTACTTACGTTACTATTTGCTTTGCTAACGGCCCTTTCCTCTTTTTGTCAGACGAATGACACTCAGGACCCTAAAGCAAAAGCCATACTGGACGAACTAAGTTCCAAAACCAAAGCCTACACCTCCATCAAAGCCGAGTTTACGGTCGCCGTACAAGGAAAGGATAAAACCAAGAAACCGGATATACAAAAAGGAGCACTGCAGCTAAAAGGAAATAAATACAAATTGGAAATAAAAGGCCAGGAAATCACTTCAGATGGGAAAACTTCCTGGACATTTTTAAAAGACAATAACGAAGTGCAGGTGAATGATGCTGATCAGAATATGAGTGACGGCTTAAGTCCAACCACTCTTTTTACAATCTATGAAAAGGGCTATAAGTTCCGTTTCGAAAGTGAAACAGCCAGTTCTCAATCCATTAATCTTTACCCACTGAATCCGGACAAAAAGAAATTCCATACGCTTCTGTTGACAATTGACAAAGCAAAAAAACAAATTATTTCCTGTGCGGCATTAATGAAAGACGGAAGTCGAATCGATTATACCCTGACTTCTTTTATAACAAACAGCCCTATGCCCGAAGGCATGTTTAATTTTGATCCCAAAGCACATCCCGGAGTCGAGGTTATTGATTTAAGAGACCATTAGCAGCAATGAGTGTTTTTTTTGTAGTTTAGTAGCTGAAAAGTAAACTTTAGCGTAATGAAAAAACATATCCGCTCCAAAATTGTTAAGTATGCGATGTCCTTTCTCATAGGAAGTATCTTTATTTCCTGTACGGGAAACGAAACCAAAGAACGGGCAAGTGAGAACCAGACAAGCGATTCTACGCTTAAAAAAGAAAAGGAAGTAGAACAGGAGGTATCTTATAACCTCCCCTCCCCACTTCAAATTGTTTCTTTATTCAGAAAATCAGGATTGACTTTTCTGGAAGGTGTTACCAATACTCAAAAAGATCCTGCAAAATACACTTCAAATTTCAGCAAATCACTTAACCTGGGAGTTTATGCAGCCGATCTTGCATACTGTGTCTTAAATAAACAACGTCAGGAAGCAATGAATTATATGCAGGCATCTACCCAGCTTTCCAGCTCGCTGGGAATGACAAGTATTTTTGAGGAAGGAGCTTTCGTTAAACGATTTGAAAAAAACCTTACGAACGAAGATTCTTTGCGCACAATTATAGCCGAAGTTCAAATGGCGACGGATACTTACCTGGAGGATAACGAACAACGGCAAATCTCAGCCATTGCGTTTTCGGGCGCATGGACGGAAGCTATGTACATTGGCTCAAAGGTTTTTGAAAAATCAAAAGAAAAAGGTCTGAATGATAAAATTTCAGAACAAATGACGATCCTTTCCAGGATTATTAAAGTGTTAAAATTACAGGAAACTAAGGATGCCGGAATTACCGGCTTGATAGCTGACCTGAATAGTCTGATGAATCTGTATGACAACTTTGATTCGGTGAAGAAAAATAAAACGGAAGCCAAAGAAGATGAGCCTGTTTCAGCGGTAAGCCTAACTGATCAGGAAATGACTGAGCTTAGTAAGAAAATCGCTGAATTGCGAAATAAATTTGTGACCAGCTAAAGATTTTATATAAAAAACAGTTTCAATTCATCTGAAATGAAAACAGCAACCCGGATTTTAGTTCTTTGCATATTGATTCTTGCAGGTAATTTTGCGAATGCTCAGTGCAAAGCCAAGCAAATTGTGAAGGAATCCAAGCCGAGCATTGCTCCTTACCAATATGATAGTTATACCTTGAATGATATTATTTTTGATCCTGCCAAATCTCAGGTAATTGAAGTTGAGTTTACGGCATTTGCAGGCCAACACTATAAACTGGTATTCGGAACATCCTCTTTCTCTGAAGACGTGCAGTTAGCTATTTACGATAAGAATCAACGTGCAAAAAAACGGAACAAGTTATTCGAATCAGAAAACAGCGCCGACAAACATTGGACATTTGAGCCAAAAAAAGCGGGTACGTATTACATCGATTATGAAATTCCAAAATCGGTAAGCGGTCAGAAAAATACGGGTTGTGTAGTGATGCTGATTGGCTATAAAGAGTAATAAAATCCGAATTCCTCCCTATATTTGTATTCTTTTCTGTAGTAATTATAATTAAATTAAAATTTCCAGCATTGTCTATGATTAACATCACCTTACCGGATGGTTCTGTAAAACAGTTTCCTAAAGGGACGAACGCGCTCGATATTGCCAGAAGTATTAGCGAAGGGCTGGCCCGTAATGTGCTTGCGGCAAAAATAAATGAGGAAGTCTGGGATGCGAACCGTCCTATCAACCAGGATACCCGACTGGTTCTCTTAACCGGAAACGATGAAGCAGGAAAATCTACGTTATGGCATTCATCCGCCCATTTAATGGCGGAAGCGTTGGAAGCACTTTACCCGGGAATTAAATTCTGGGTTGGTCCTTCCCTCGAAAACGGTTTTTATTATGATGTTGACTTTGGGGAAACGCGCATTTCAACAGATGACTTCAAAAAAATTGAAGACAAAATGATGGAACTTGCACGTCTGAATAATCCCTACCTGAGAAAGGAAATTTCAAAACAAGATGCGATTGCCTATTTTAAAAATAAAGGAGACCATTATAAGCTTGATCTTCTGGAAGGTCTCTCCGATGGTAACATAACCCTCTACCAACAGGGAAATTTCACCGATTTATGCCGTGGCCCGCATATCCCCAATACCGGTTTTATTAAAGCTGTGAAACTCATGAGCGTGAGTAGCGCTTATTGGAAAGGCGATGAGAAAAACAAAATGCTCACCCGCATTTATGGAATAAGCTTTCAAAAAGAAAAGGATTTAAAAGAGTATTTAACCCTTCTGGAAGAAGCGAAAAAAAGAGATCACCGGAAGATCGGAAAAGAATTGGAACTTTTTACTTTTTCAGAAAAAGTTGGAATGGGTTTACCACTCTGGTTGCCAAAAGGAGCCGCTTTACGCGAGCGGCTCATACAATTCCTTCAAAAAGCCCAGATAAAAGCAGGTTATCTTCCAGTAATTACTCCGCACATAGGGAATAAGCAACTATACATAACCTCCGGGCATTATGAAAAATATGGTAAGGATAGTTTTCAGCCAATAAATACGCCGGTAGAGGGGGAACAATTTTTTTTGAAACCCATGAATTGTCCCCATCATTGCGAAATATACAAAAGTTCTCCCCGCTCCTATAAGGATCTTCCTTTACGATTTGCTGAATTTGGGACCGTCTATCGCTATGAACAACATGGAGAATTGCACGGACTGACCAGGGTGCGTGGCTTTACCCAGGATGATGCCCATCTGTTTTGCCGTCCGGATCAATTGCACGATGAATTCTGTAAAGTAATTGATTTGGTGCTTTACGTATTTAAAGCTCTTGATTTTCAGGATTATACAGCTCAAATTTCACTTCGTGACCCGGAGAGTAAATCCAAGTACATAGGCTCCGATGAAAACTGGCAAAAGGCAGAACAGGCCATCATCGAATCAGCCAAAGAAAAAGGGCTTAAAACCACTGTAGAGCTTGGAGAAGCTGCATTTTACGGTCCTAAGCTTGATTTTATGGTTAAAGATGCCATTGGCCGCAAATGGCAACTCGGTACTATCCAGGTCGATTATAACCTCCCGGAACGCTTTGAATTGGAGTACACTGGGAGTGACAACATGAAACATGTACCCGTTATGATACACCGGGCGCCATTTGGCTCGCTGGAACGGTTTATAGCGGTTTTAATCGAACATTGTGCAGGCAATTTCCCACTCTGGTTGACTCCCGAGCAGGTCTATGTGCTCCCGATCAGTGAAAAACATAATGATTACGCGAAAAAAGTTTTAGAATTGTTAAATAATTCCGATATTCGCGGGCTCGTCGATGACCGGAATGAGAAGATTGGCAAGAAGATACGGGATACGGAGATGAAGAAAATACCCTTCATGCTGATTGTCGGAGAAAAGGAAGAACTTGAAAATAAAGTTTCTGTTCGAAGACATGGTGAAGGCGATAAAGGAATTTTTACCATTGATGAATTTGTAACAAGTGTAAATAAAATTTAAAAGCGGAGGTAACTATAGCAATTGTATTCAGACCCAGACCATTTGTTCCGAGACCCAATAACAGGTTTCAGAAGAAAGAACCCTTACATAAAATAAATGAACGGATAACGGCAACGGAAGTACGCGTTGTTGGAGATGGTATAGAAGGAGGAGTTTTCCCGATTGCCCAGGCAATTGAAATAGCCCGGAATGCGGGAGTTGACCTGGTTGAAATTGCAGCTACTGCTACTCCACCCGTTTGTAAGGTAATTGATTATAAAAAATTCCTTTACGAACAGAAGAAGAAAGCAAAGGAAATGAAAGCAAAGGCCCAAAAGGTCGTTGTAAAAGAAATACGTTTTGGGCCACACATTGATGATCATGATTTCAATTTTAAGAAGAACCATGCGATCAACTTCTTAAAGGAAGGTTCAAAAGTAAGGGCATATGTAATGTTCAGAGGACGTGAAATAGTGTACAAGGATCAGGGGGAATTATTATTGCTCCGGTTCGCAAATGAATTGGAAGAATTCGGGAAGGCAGAACAATTGCCTTTGTTGGAAGGAAAACGGATGATGATGATTATTGCTCCGAAAAAGAAATAAACGTTTTTTTTAATTATTAATTTATAATTCTCGTGTAATGCCAAAAATGAAGACAAATTCCAGTGCAAAGAAAAGATTTTCGATAACTGGTACCGGTAAGATCAAAAGAAAACAGGCTTTCAAGAATCACATTCTTACTAAAAAGGCAAAAAAACGCAAGGAAAAACTGGCCGGTTTTGTTCAGGTGAATCCTGTGGATACCGGACGTGTGAAATTTATGCTCGCAATCGGTAAAGGAAAAGCGTAAAGAATAGTAATCAATTAGTATAAACCCGGTACTGAGTACTAAGATTCATTGCAAAAGCAATGAACGCTCATCACCAAAAACCTAAGAAATCATGCCAAGGTCGGTTAACAATGTGGCTTCCAGAGCCAGAAGAAAGAAACTCCTCAAACAAACAAAAGGGTATTGGGGTGCACGCAAAAACATTCTCACTGTTGCAAAACACGTTTTTGAAAAAGGTTTAACCTATGCTTACAAAGGTCGCAAACTAAAAAAACGCAACATGCGTGGTCTTTGGATTCAGCGGATCAATGCAGGCGTTCGCGAACATGGAATGAGCTATTCAGAATTTATGGGTAAAATTCATTCCAAGAACATGAACCTGAACCGCAAGGTTTTAGCTGATTTGGCAATGAATCATCCCGAAGCTTTCAAATCGGTGATTGAATCGGTAAAATAAAGTCAATTCTTCTGTGAAGGAGAAGTGCGATTTATCCAGAAACGGGAATCAGTTGATTCCCGTTTCCTATTTTATGGGTTATAAATGCTTCTTTCGACTACTTGTTTTAAACAACCTTCTGTTCAGCGGTCTTTACTGCTTATTGCTCTTCTTTAACCGTTATGCAGCGGACGATTACTATACCGTGTTCAACGCCAGGACCAGGGGCATTCTGGGCAGTACATGGTATATCTATCAAACATGGACCCCTCGGCCTGCCGCAGTATTCCTGTCAAGCGCCCTCACCGGCCATTTTCAGGAACGGAGCGTTCTGATAGGTTATGGACTAATCGTATTATTTCTTCTGGCGACTGCAGCTTTCAAACTCCTGCAATTCTTCTGTAAAAAGGCCGAAATTCATTTTTCAAATTTCGTTTTATTTAATTTTTCAGCGCTTTTTTGTTGTGCTTTCTTTTTTTCCTCGGTGTCTATCGCTGAGACCTGGTTTTGGTTCTGCTCTTCCATCGCCTATTTATTCAGCCTGGCAGCTTTCCTTTGGGGTCTTGTGTTTTTACTAAATGGTAAAACCAATGTAATTAATTCTGTCGCCCTATCTGTTTGTTTGGTCTATGTGATGGGAGCCGCAGAATCTTTCGGAGTATTTGTAATGCTGCTGTGCGTTGCAGGAATTTTGCTTTTTATTTACCGGTTTCGAAAGAATACAAGAGAATTAAAAAACAGCCACCTGTTCAAAATGCTATTCAGCATCACTTGTTTTTCACTTATTGCATTATCATTTATTTACTTCGGAACAGGCACTCAATCCAGAAAGGCCATGTTAAGGCAAGCCGCTTTTATAGAAACATTTTATCTCCCGGCACGAACAATGATCTACCTGTTTATTCTGAAAATTCCAACGAAACTACCTCTGCTGGTACTATTTTCCATCCCTTTTTCATGGGCAGGGAATCAATTAAAAAATAATTTACTTGCTTCCCTCCTCTTTACCAGCAAGTCCTTAAGAATAGCCTGTGTCGGTTTTTTAGTACTAAGTTATAGTGCCTTATTGCCAGCCTGCTATATTATGGCTGACCGGGGTCCCGAGCGTTCCTTTACAATTAACTCTTTCCTCCTTGTCCTTTTATTCATTTACCTATTTGCTTACCTCGGATATAAAATAAAAGACAAAAGAGTGATGTTAATTACCGCTTCAGGACTTTCCTTAAGTTCCGGTTTGCTCATTTTCAGTATTGTCTGGCAATTGAACTCAGCTCCCTTATATGCAAATGCAGTAGACAAACGCATCGAAGTTGTAAAAGCTGAAAACAAAAAAGGACGAACTGCATCACTCGATCTTGAACCACTTCCTCCCAATGGGTTCTACTATTCAGCGGAATTATCACCGGATACAAATTTCTACAACAACGTATTTTTCCGGAAAGGCCTGGGATTAAATTTTAGTTGCAGGGTAAACAACGGCATTTATCATTGATAACCTATTTAAAGCCCTTGTAAAGCTTCGACTGCCGGCTGATACTTGGGATCAAGCTGAACGGCTATCCGGTAATCGGCCTTTGCCTTCGCTTTATCTCCCTTCTGAAGGTAGCAGGTGGCACGCGCATAATAGGCCTCCACATACCGGGAATCTATCTGAACGGCGGCTGTAAAATGTTTGATCGCTTCCTCGTAATCCTTTTTGTGTACCAGCGCAATAGCCCCAAGATTGTATTGAGCATGCTTATAATTGGGTTCTATTTTTAGCAGATCCTGATACATTGCTATCGCATTATCCCAGTCTTTCCCATCCTGGTAAAATTTTCCCTTATTGTAAAAGGTTTCCAGACTTTTGGGTTCCAAACGCAATGCATCATTATAATAGTCTATCGCCAGTTTGTTTTTTTTTGCAGCATACAAAACTCCCAGTTCCTCATATGCAGCATAATAATCAGGATCCTGCTCTGTAGCAGTAACCATGCTGGATATAGCTTTTAGTGTATCTCCGGTTTCCTTAAAATTCAAGCCTTTCAGGAAATATGCTTTAGAAATATAATTATTCACTTTCAAAGCATCATTAATATAGTTGATAGATTCCCGGTACTTTTTTACATAAAAATAAAGTTCGGCCAATTTTAACATAGCCTCCGTATTTTTCGGATCAAGCGAAAGACATTTTTCCAGGGCATCCTTGGTCTTACTTGTATGATTGCCGAATAAATAAATATCCGAAAGGGTAATATAATATTCCGCTTTCATGCTATCCAATCTCATTAGGTGGGACATATCCAGCAGGGATGCATTAAAATCACGCATCTTCAGGTAATATTTCGCACGTGCATAATAGGAAGTAGCATCCGTGGTATCCTTCCTCAGTTTTTCGTTTAGTTCCTGTAATTCTCTGGGAATAATTACTGCAGAAGAAGGAGTTTGTGAACCGCTCTCGTTTTTGATTGAAGAGTTGTGGCAAGCAGCAATTAAACAAATGACGATAGAAAGAGGCAAATAAGAAATAAACGACTTATTCATAGAACCTGTCTTTTCACTTTAAAGATAACTAAAAGATGTTAGTGTTGTTAACCAGGCTGGAAGCATTCGGCTATCTTTACAGGAAGCTAAAATTAAATCCATGACATTTGAAGAATTAAACATAACCAAACCCTTGCTCAATGCGCTAATCGATCTGGAGTATGTAGCTCCTACCCCTATTCAGGAAAAGGCATTTCCACTGATCATGTCAGGCCGAGACATTATTGGAATAGCTCAAACAGGTACCGGCAAGACCTTTGCCTATCTGCTTCCCTTACTCCGGCAATTAAAATTTTCCGATCAAAAAAATCCAAGGATCCTTATAGTTGTGCCTACCCGCGAGTTAGTTTTACAAATAATCGGCGAAATTGAAAAATTAACAAAATATATGCAGGTCCGTTTCCTTGGAGTATACGGTGGCACGAATATCAATACTCAAAAACAACTGGTATACAATGGTTTGGATATACTTGTTGCCACTCCAGGCCGGCTGGTTGATCTGAAACTTACCGGAATACTAAAGCTAAGAGAAATTCAAAAACTGGTCATCGACGAAGCAGACGAAATGCTGAATCTTGGATTTAGAACCCAGGTAATTAATCTGTTGGACACATTACCCTCAAAAAGGCAGAATCTCTTGTTTTCTGCCACGCTAACAAGCGATGTAGAAAAAATGATTCTTGAATATTTTAACACTCCTCTTAAAATTGAAATCACATCGCATGGAACCCCTTTGGAGAGGATTATCCAGGTAGGTTATCCCGTTCCCAATTTCATTACCAAGTCGAATCTCCTGGTTCACTTGCTTGCAAACGACTCGAGCTTACTGAAAGTAGTCGTATTTGTGAAAAGCAAAAAACTGGCGGATCGCCTGTACGATGAACTGGAATTGAGATTACCAGGGCAATTTGCTGTGATGCATTCCAACAAATCACAGGCACAGCGCTTTGCCGCTATCAAACAATTTGATGAAGGAAAGCACCGTTGTCTCATCGCAACGGATATTATTGCACGCGGGCTTGATTTCTCCGATGTAAGTCATGTAATTAATTTTGACCTGCCGGAAATACCTGCAGACTATATTCACCGCATTGGCAGAACCGGACGGGCAAACAAGGCAGGCGTTGCAATAAGTTTCATTAATGAATTGGAAGAATCCTACCAGGCAGGAATTGAAGAACTAATGAACAAATCCATCCCGCTGGAAGAATTACCTGAAGGCCTGGTTATTTCAAATGTATTTTCAGAAGAAGAGAAGCCATCCCTAATGAATAAAAATTACAGTTCATCTAAAGGAAAAGGAATGACGGGGGCCTTTCACGAAAAACTGGGCAAAAATAAAAAAGTGAATTTAGGCGGTGCCAGACGGCTGGGGTTTAAAGAAAAAAAGAAGAGAAAACCTGTTGTCCGAAGTGCCCGGAAGAAGAAGTTCTGATTTTTCGGGTCACAATTTAGCAAACAAAAGTCCCTCTTCATTAAAGAAGAGGGACTCTCGGGCAAACCAGGCAAAAATTAACCAAACTAAACTTTACAAACTGAATTAATTAACCTCAACAGGAACAGCCGGTTTAAGAGCTTCCTTAATGCGGTTTTCAATTTCTTCTCCAAGTTCCGGATTATCCAGAAAAACCTGTTTTACAGAATCACGGCCCTGACCAAGTTTAGTAGTGTCATAGCTGAACCAGGAACCACTCTTTTGAATGATGCCATGCTCAACTCCCAGGTCGATGATTTCACCTACTTTTGAAATGCCATCACCAAATATCATATCGAATTCGGCAAGGCGGAAAGGGGGAGCAATTTTATTTTTTACAACTTTAACACGGGTCCGGTTACCGACAACAACTTCACCTTCCTTCAACTGTCCTATTCTGCGGATATCCAGACGCACGGAAGCGTAAAATTTCAATGCATTACCACCGGTTGTTGTTTCAGGATTTCCAAACATAACACCGATCTTTTCACGCAATTGATTAATAAAAATACAGCAACAACCGGTTCTGTTGATGTTAGCCGTTAACTTACGCAGTGCTTGGGACATCAGACGTGCCTGTAAGCCCATTTTAGAATCGCCCATTTCACCCTCAATCTCACTTTTAGGAGTAAGTGCAGCCACCGAATCGATCACGACAATGTCTACAGCTCCGGAACGGATCAGGTTATCCGCAATTTCCAAGGCCTGTTCTCCATTATCAGGCTGAGACAGCAAAAGATCCTTTACATTTACTCCAAGTTTCTGTGCGTACAAACGATCAAAAGCATGCTCTGCATCAATGATCGCTGCAACGCCACCTTGTTTTTGAACATTGGCAATTGCGTGAATAGCCAATGTTGTTTTGCCCGAAGATTCAGGACCATAGATCTCAACGATACGCCCCTTAGGCAAGCCGCCTATTCCCAGTGCAATGTCCAGGGTAAGCGAACCGGTTGGAATGACTTCTACCTGGTCAACAACGGAATCATCCATTTTCATAATGGTTCCTTTACCATAGGTTTTTTCCAATTTATCAATTGTAAGTTGGAGAGCCTTTAGCTTTTCTTTGTTAACCTCTTTAGCGGATTCTTTTTGATCCTTCTGCTCTTTAGGCTCCTTTAGTTCTTTTGTTTCTTTGCTCATGATATTTAGGTTTTATAATTACGTTTTGAAATTCATTACTGTGCCAGACCAGGAATAGTTGTAATAACCAGTCCCTGGATCTGAAAATCACTTGTTAACAAAATAGGTTGATGTTTTTTATTGCTTGAACGAGGTTTCAGGATAATGGAATCTCCATAATGATAAAATTCCTTTAAGGTAGCTTCCTCATCAATAAGGGCAACTACAAGGTCCCCGTTATTTGCAGTAGACTGTTGTTTTACCAGCACCATATCTCCGTTATTGATTCCTTTTTCGTTCATAGAATCCCCATTTGCGCGGAGGAAAAAATAACGGTGTGGAGGCTTTGCCAGTTTAACAGATACCGGAATCATAGCATCCACATTCTGTTCAGCAAGCATCGGCATTCCACAGGCTACCGAACCCACCAGTGGAACATCGACCGTTTGAGCACTTCCTCTTTCTTCGGGAGACACATCCTTTAATTGTAAACCACCATCTATTTTTCTTTTTAAAATACCTTTTTCAATCAATTGCTCCATAATTACGGCAGCGGAACGCGGTGATTTGTATTCCATTTCAATCATTAATTCTCTGACTGTAGGAAACTCTCCCTTATGAAGCAGGCTATTCCGGATAATCCGGACTGCTTCTGATTCATTTTTAGTGAGTAGTTCAAAATTTTCCATACACAAACATACAAATAAAATACAAACAACATACACTTATTACAAAATAAAACACAACTAATTGGTAAACAACAAATTAAAATAAATAAGAGTGTATGCTTTTTGTCTACGTAGAGGTAATTGCAGACACGATTTGTTCGGAATGATTTCCGGTATCCACTTTTGAAAGAATTTTTTCGATTCTGCCTTCTTCATCAATAACAAATGTGGTTCTCAAAATCCCATCATATGTTTTACCGAATACGGATTTTTCACCCCACACCCCATATGCATTGATAATTGCTTTATCCATGTCCGCAATCAAGCGGAAAGGAAGGCTATATTTTTGTATGAATTTTTTATGTGACTTTTCATCATCCGCACTTACTCCAACAATCTCAATTCCTCTTTTTTTGAGCTCCGTATAATTGTCCCGAAGATTACAGGATTCAACGGTACAACCCGGAGTATCATCTTTTGGATAAAAATAAAGAACGAATTTCTTTCCGGTGAAATCACTCAGGGATATCCGTTTACCATCCTGATCTACTCCTGAAAATGCAGGTGCCGGATCGCCTTCTTTCAAATGAGTAACGGCTTTATCCTTTAATATTTTCTGTAGTATTCCCACTACTTTTTCTTTATTTCATCTTTTGGAATAAAAGACACTCTGGCCAGATCACGGTATTCCATGGCATTCGTTTCACAATTTTTCACCCACAACTGAACAAGGCGATAATTTTCATGGTAAAAAATAGGCATAATAGCCCCATCATCAATGGCAACCTGGTCAGCCTGACGATACAAATCAAAACGTTTCTTAGTATCCGACTCACGAAGCGCCAGTTCAAACAAGGAATCGAATTTTGCGCTTTTATAACGCACCGAATTAACATACGAACGGTCTGTCAACCGTTCAGGAACATGCTTGCCGTACAGAATCGTAAGGAAAGTTTCCGGATCAGGATAATCCGCTATCCAGCCGGCTCTCCAAAACATAGCTTTCCCGGTTTCAAGACTTTCCAGATGCTCGGCCATAGGCATCACATTAATATCCACATCAATGTTTAAATTCTCTTTCAACATTTTTTGAACAACTTCGGCAACCTGTACATTAGGCAGACCACCACTGTTTATTTCTAAGGTCAATTTTGGAAAGCCTTTTCCATTAGGGTAACCGGCCATAGCTAACAACCTTTTTGCAGTATCCGGTTTAAACGAATAGCCCTTTAAGGCCTTATTATTATATCCTTTAAAGGAAGGGGGAACAATACCGTACATTGCTGGGATACCATCTCCCTGCAAAGTATAAGTAACCAGCTTTTCCCGGTCAATAGCATAGTTAAAAGCGAGGCGGACGTCCTTTTTCTTAAAAATTTCGCTCTGATGCTGAAATCCATAATAATCAAGACTCATTGCAGGAACCACCATCACATCAAAACGTGCATTGCCGTCTTTTGCATGGTTAAACTCGTCCAGAATATCAGGAATCATTTCCACTGGCAAACGAAATGTCACGTCCAGATTACCTTTTTTGAATTCAGCCAATTCGTTTTTGGGATCTTTTTTGAAACTAAACTTTACTCCATCCAGATAAGGCAACTGGTTACCGTTATCATCCATTGCCCAATAATTTTTGTTACGTTCCATCACAACAGCATCGCCCTCTTGAAAACTTTTCAACTGAAATGCTCCTGTACCAACACAGTTTACCCGAATATCACTGCCATATTTTGTAATGGCTTCTTTAGGATAAAGCCAACACCCAGGCATTGTTAAAATATTTAAAAAACCTGCAAAAGGATATTTAAGGCTTATCTGTAAGGTATGGTCGTCTATTACCTTAACTCCTGAAACTCCCCCTGCCAAAGGTTTTTTATCAATGGTGGACTGATAATATTCATCAGCGCCTTCTACTCTATCTTTAAATGTTATACCAAATTGTTGATTATCCGCATTTGCCTCACAAAGCCGATCGAAACAATATTTAAAATCATGGGCAGTTACTTCACGGCCTTTCCCATCCGGAAAACAAGGATCGTCCTGAAATTTAACGCCTTTACGGATATAAAACGTCCAGGCCCTGATATCGTCTGACTTATCCCATTTTTCCGCTAAACAAGGGGCTATAGAAAGATCCGACTGAGAAAGTTTTACAAGCCCTTCGTAAATTGTTGAGGTGATATGTAAACCAGCGCTCTCAGTAACGTTAAGCGGGTAGAGACTTCTAAAATCTTCAATCTCATTCACTCTGAAAATACCACCGTAATAAATCCCTCCTTTACCTTCATGAATGCCGCCTTCACTATTTTTATTTCCGCCACAGGACCAAAGAAGAGTAAACGTTAATGCTGACCAAATGAGTTTTTTCATGGCTTAACTGTTTTTTATGACGTACAAATATATTTATTTAAACCTTACCCGCATCAGTTTTGGTAATCAAACTACCCGGTTTAACACACTAAGTCCAGTTCAAGTAAAACCGGACAATGGTCAGAATGCCTGGCTTCCGGAAGAATCGCCACATGCCGTAAGTTATTTTCCAGATTAGCGCTAACCAGGTTGTAATCAATCCGCCAACCCAAATTTTTAGCCCTTGAATTGGCCCGAAAACTCCACCAGGTATAATGATGAGGCTCTTTGTTAAAGTGGCGGAAAGTATCAATGAAACCTGCTTTCATAAAATTACCGATCCATTCGCGTTCCTCCGGCAAAAATCCAGAGGAATTAGCATTGCTTTTGGGATTATGAATATCTATAGGTTGGTGACAGATATTGTAATCACCACATAAAATAAGTTTGTTTCGGCTCACTTTAAGTGATGTAATATAATTATGAAAATCGGCAAGCCAGATCATTTTAAAGGCTTGGCGCTCCTCTCCACTGGATCCAGATGGCATGTATATACTCATGACAGAAATAGCTCCGAAATCGAGTCGCAGCACCCGACCTTCATCATCGTATTTTTTTATGCCGCACCCATATTCAACATGATCCGGTTTTATTTTGGAAAAAATGGCAACCCCGCTGTACCCTTTTTTTTGCGCCGGATACCAATATAAGTGATACCCGAGATCCTGAATTGGAGCAGAGTCAATCTGATCAGGAGTGGCCTTTATTTCCTGAAGACAAACCACATCCGGATCAGTCGCCTTCAGCCAATCGATCCAGCCCTTACTCAAGGCTGAACGGATTCCGTTCACATTATAAGTTATTATTTTAGCCATATGATAGACATCAAAAGTACATTAAAAACTTGGATACGAAGCGGCCCTACGCTTATCGCAGAAAGTTGACTTTTGTTCATTTCACCACATTTTACGTACTTTAGTTCCAGGATTTTATAATTATGGAACACGATCACTCCCATCATGGGCATTCGCACCATCATCATCCGGAACTTTCAAAGGTAACCAGGTCCTTCTGGATCGGAATTATACTCAATTCAATTTTTGTGCTGATAGAATTTATCACGGGGATTCTCACCAATTCGCTTGCGCTTCTTTCCGATGCGGGCCACAATTTAAGCGATGTCGCAGGTTTAGCTTTATCGCTTTTTGCATTTAAAATTTCACAATCCAAAGCAACGGAAAAATTCACGTATGGGTTTCACAAAAGCACGATATTGGCATCTCTTGTAAATGCCGTTGTCCTGTTAATTGTTGTAGGAAGTATTGGCTGGGAGGCGGTTCACCGTTTCCTGCAACCGCAGGAAACGAAAGGAGATATTATCGCCATCGTAGCTGGAATAGGCATTCTTATCAATACACTCTCCGCTCTTTTGTTTTTTCGTGAAAAAGAAAAAGACCTTAATATAAAAGCAGCTTATATTCATTTAGCAGTAGATGCTGTAGTCTCTGTCACAGTAGTTATTGCCGGGCTTATCATAGCCTACACTGGAATCAAGTGGATAGATCCCCTGATCAGCATAGGAATCATGGCAGTAGTTGTCTATAGCACCTGGGGCTTATTGAAAGAGAGTCTTTACCTCACACTGGATGCCGTACCCAAAAACTTAGATGTTGAAAAGATCAAAGCAGAAATTCTGAAAATGGTTGAAATAAAAGACATTCATCATATTCATATCTGGGCGATGAGTACTACAAAAAACTCCATGACTGCACATCTGATCTTAGATGACACACTCAATGAAAAGCAAATAGCAGAAGTTAAACATAAGGTCAAGCACACATTAGAGCACCAGAATATCCAGCATGTAACGCTGGAAACTGAAAGGCAATCTTGTAAAGAAATAGATTGTCCGAAATAAATTATGACGGGATATGTAAAAGCGGATGAAATAAAACTTGTTTACAGCGGTGAGAATTATTTTGAAATTCTGGAGGAATTAATTGAAAATAGCAAGGAAACACTCCATCTGCAAACCTATATTTTCGAATCAGATTCAACCGGCAAAAGAATAATTCAATCTTTAAAAAGAGCAGTAGCCAGAAAGGTAACCGTTTATCTGTTGGCAGATGCTTTTGGATCCTATCCCTTTTCAGCTTCCGCCCGTAAAGAATTGCTGCATGCCGGTGTTTTTTTCAGGCTTTTCTCTCCTTTGTTCTCATCGGAAAGTGTTTTTTTTGGACGAAGACTGCATCATAAAATAGCAGTTGCTGATAAAAACACAGCGCTGATCGGAGGAATCAATATTGCCGATAAATACCATCTCAACACATCGGAACTACACTGGCTGGATTACGCCGTTTTGCTGAAAGGACCTTGCTGTGAATACGTTCACCTGTTATGCGAGCAGTTTTACAGCAAACAGAAATCTAATCGTTTAAAATACCTGGAAAAAGAATTAAGCCAATCCAATTCAAGCGAAATTAAAAATCATTTTCGGTTCCGCCGAAATGACTGGATAAAAGGGAAAAACGAAATTCACAAAAGTTATACGGAGGCGCTCATAAAAGCCGAAAAATCAATTACGCTGGTTGCCAGCTATTTTCTTCCTGGCCGGAGTTTCCGAAAACTTCTGGCAGATGCGGCAAAAAGGGGAATTGAGATTAATATTATTCTTGCCGGAAAGTCAGACCTGGGTTCGATTCGAACGGCAGAAAATTATTTACATAGATTTTACCTTAAAAATGGAATAAAAATTTTCGAATGGACTACTTCCGTCATGCATGGAAAAGCCATTCTCGTTGATGGCAAATGGGCTACGATAGGTTCATATAACTTGAATTACCTCAGTCATTACATCAGTATTGAATTGAATACTGACATCGTAGACCCTGACGTTCTCGCTGAATTCTCAACTCATTTGAACCATATTCTAATCCATGATTGTAAGGCAATAACTATTCAAAAAGAAAATGAAAACGGATTTGAAAAAATCAACCAGTGGATAGCTTATAATTTTTTTAAACTTATAAGAGCGTTTATGATGTTAAGCAAAAACTATAAAAAAAGAAAACCTCACTTTTTCGCAAAAAAGTGAGGTTTTAACTAAATTGTTAGTTATTTGCTTGCATTTTTGAGTAAGTATTTTGTTTACTTTGTAACTTTGAGTGTTTCTAAAACAGAAGGCTGTAAAATGAAATCATACGAGAAAAGTAATAAACTGAAGTACGCGGCTAAAGATTCTCCGGATCATATTCATTTCCAGATAAAAGAAAGGGCCAGGCAGTATTTTGCTGAATACAATTCAAAGAATGGGAATGTTGCCTTGTGGCTCAAAACCATCTCTTTAGTATTATTGATTGGATTGAGCTATTATTCTTTACTACACGCAGCGTCTTTTATTGATTTAATACTATCCTACTTTGCTTTCGGATTCTTTTTTTTAGTCCTTGGGATTAATATCGGACATGACGCGGCACATAATTGTGTTACAGGAAACCGAAGAGCCGACAATATACTGTTTCAACTTATTTTTGGTTTACAGGGTTTGAGCGGATATGTTTGGAAGATTCGTCACAATTTTTCACACCATATCTTTCCCAACATTTATGACAATGATACGGATCTCGAAATCTCCAAATGGGTGCTTCTTAGCCCTCATGCAAAACAAATGGCCATCCATAAATATCAACACCTGTATGCGCCGCTGATGTATATGTGGTTTTCGTTAAGCTGGATTTTTTATGTGGATCTTGCTATGTTATTCAAAAAACAACATGCAAATCTGAAACTAAGTAAAGTACCCGTACTCGAAGTAATTAAATTAATCGTGATAAAACTGACTTATTTATTTACCTTTTTACTTTTGCCGGCAATCATGACAGGATTGCCATTTTTACATATTTTCATGGCTTATCTGATCATGAACTTTACTGTTTCCGTGTTTCTTGCCTTTACATTTTATATTTCCCATCACGTTCTGGAAACAAAGTACGCAGAAGCCAAGTATGACAATACAGTTGTAAATACTTCCTGGATCAGACATCAAATTGTTTCCACTTCCGACTTCAGCACAGACAGTAGGTTAGGTAATTATATTTTTGGAGGTTTCAATCTTCACGTAGCGCATCACATTTTCCCGGAAGTAAGCCATATCCATTATCCGGCCTTAACCAAAATCATCAAAAAGACGTTGGAGGAAAACGAGCTTCCCTGGTATAAATCTTTCAGTTTTTACAATGGAGTCATTTCGCACCTTTCGCTTCTTAAGAAGAATGGAAACGGAGAATTTGAGCATGAAGAAGAAATGATTATTGCATAAATTCACTCAATGGAACAACTGAATTTCATGTTCATTGTTCAGGGAGAGGGCCGGGGGCACATGACGCAGGCCATCAGTGCATATACCATACTTAAAAAAGCTGGCCATAACGTGAGTTGTGTAATGATTGGCATTAACCCCTACCGGGAAATTCCTGATTTTGTAAAGCAACAGCTAAATTCCGAATTAATAGCCTTCAACTGTCCGGGGTTTGTTATGGATTCTAAAGTAAAAGCCGTCAAATTAATCCCTTCCGTACTGAAAAATATTTTTCAACTGGGCATTTTCAAAAAAAGTATTCAGCAAATTCATGCTAAGGTAAAAGAACATAAACCCGACCGGATTATAAATTTTTACACCCCCTTGGCCGGCATTTATAATTACTTTTTCCATCCTTCTGTTCCTATGACCTGTATAGCCCATCAATACATTTACCTTCATCAGGAATATGAATTTCCCAAAGGAAAGATCCTGGACAAATTGGCAATTAAGTTTTACACCAGACTGACTTCTTTAGGGGCGGAAAAAAAACTCGCCCTGTCCTTTTATCCGATTAACGATGTGAAAACCCAATCAATTATAGGGTTCCCTCCTCTACTTCGAAAAGAAGTTTTTGAACAGGAAACAAAACAAGGAAATTATCTATTGGTTTACCTGGTCAACAACGGCTATGCAGAAGAAATTATCAATTGGCATAAAAAAAATATGGGCATTGAACTCCACTGCTTTACAGACAGAAAAGATATGGATAACAGATATGACGATACACTTTATCTTCATAAACTGGACGATAAAAAATTTCTCCGGATGATGTCGCAATGCAAAGGATTTGTAAGCACAGCTGGTTTTGAATCTATATGTGAAGCAAAATATATGGGAAAACCGGTGTTCATGGTACCGGTAGAAGGAAATTACGAGCAATACTGCAATGCCCATGATGCCTGCAAAGTCGGGACAGGTATTACTGGAGACGATTTTGATATAGACCGGTTTTTAACTTACCTTCCCACTCATCAGCACAATAGAGAAGAATTCCGGAAATGGACGGATACGGCGGAAGAAAAATTACTGGAACAGCT
>Ga0206820_1009_pt1 | contig 75833 bp, 64 predicted proteins | sample Alteio_BWOrgCont_84_FD_152857 | JGI IMG/M metagenome (GOLD analysis project Ga0206820, IMG submission 152857) | Enriched cells from forest soil in Barre Woods Harvard Forest LTER site, Petersham, Massachusetts, United States -... | ecosystem: Environmental > Terrestrial > Soil > Temperate forest >...
TTTGTAATGAATGATGCGTGTTTCCGGGAAATAGAAATTTTTATACCCCGCCTGGGTTATGCGGTAGGAGATGTCGATGTCTTCCCCGTACATAAAAAAAGTTTCGTCCAGCAGACCTGTTTTATCCAGGGTGGAACGCCTTAACAGCATGAAGGCTCCTGCCAGTATGGGAATGGAATTGGTTTTGTCCTTGTCCAGGAATCCTAAATGATAGCGCCCGAAAAGTTTTGATTGGGGGAATAATCGGGATAATCCGAATATTTTATAGAAGGCTACCAAAGGAGTGGGTAGTCCGCGTTTGGATTCGGGCAGGTAATTGCCTTTCCCATCCAGCATTTTTACGCCGAGCCCCCCTGCTTCGGGATGGGCATCCATGAACCGGATGGTTTTCGTAAAGGTGTCTTCTTCTACTACGGTATCCGGGTTTAACAAGAGCACGTATTCTCCTTTTGACAGACGAATGGCCTGGTTGTTGGCTACCGAAAAGCCTGCATTTTTTTTATTTTCCAGCAGCTGAACTTCCGGAAATTTTTCCCGGAGCATTTTTACCGAACCATCTACCGAATTATTGTCAACGACGATTACTTCGGAATGTATTCCTTTTAAGGCTTTCCGCACGGAGTGCAGGCACTGCTCCAGAAAGAATTCGACATTATAGTTAACGATGATGACTGAAAGTTTCATCTGGTTGGATGGTCAGCGGGTTTGGGAGTCATTTTTCAGGTTTTTCTCGTAGAGTGTTCGGTTAATGATGGACCGGCCCAGTGTTACTTCGTCGGCATACTCAAGCTCGTCTCCTATAGAGATTCCCCTGGCTATGGTGGAAATGGTGACCGTATAGGGTGAAAGTTTTTTATATATATAGAAATTGGTGGTGTCTCCTTCCATAGTGGTACTCAGGGCCATGATCACTTCCTTTATTTCTTCCCGTTTTACTTTTTCAACCAATGATTCGATGTTCAGGTCATTGGGCCCTACTCCATCCATGGGTGAAATGATCCCTCCCAGTATGTGGTAGATGCCATTGAATTGCTGGGTGTTTTCGATGGCCATGACATCCCGTATGTCTTCTACTACACATACCAGGGTATGGTCGCGCCTGTGACTGCTGCAGATATCGCAGGTATCGTGATCGGAAATGTTATGACAATTTTTGCACTGTTTTAATTCTTGTTTTAGCTTCCGAAGAGTTTCGCTAAAGCCGGCCACTTCGCTGTCGCTCTGTTTCAGCAAATGAAGTACAAAGCGCAGGGCGGTTTTTCTTCCTACTCCCGGAAGTTTTGCGAATTCATTAACTGCATTTTCAATTAGACGTGAAGGAAAGTTCATAGGAATAAAGCTGTCGGCTTCCGGTACAAAAATAACAAAAGATGTTCGTTTAATTAGATACTTTTGTGAACACTATGCGATTTTACCGAAATACGACCAATGCTGTTATCCAAGTACTTTATCATGTATTTGTGGAAAAACGTTATGCTGATAAGGTTATTGAGAGTGTTCTGAAACAGGATCCGCGCTGGGGTGCCCGTGACAGGCGCTTTGTGGCGGAGACGTCGTATGAAATTATCCGCTGGTGGAGACTGATCAGTGAGTGTGCGGAAGTGACGGAGGTTACAGAAGCTAGTCTCTGGAAGGTCCTGGGTACCTGGTGTGTGATCAGTGATATTGAACCTCCAGCCTGGGAGGAATTGCATGCGGTGGAGCCTAACCGTGTCCGGAAAAATTACGATCGCTTGCAACAAATTTTTAAAGTGCGGGAGTCTATTCCGGACTGGATGGATAAGCTGGGTTATGCTGAATTGCCTGATCGCTGGGAAAAAGAAATGCGGGCGCTGAATGAGCAGGCTCATGTGGTGATGCGGGCCAATACGCTTAAAACAACCCGCCTTGAACTGAAAAAGTTGTTGCTGCAGCAAAATATCGAAACCCACCTGCTGGACTGGGCTCCGGATGCTTTGGTGATGGATAAACGGCAGAATGTTTTCCGTTTTCAATTGTTCAAGGATGGTTTTTTTGAATTGCAGGATGCTGCTTCCCAGGATGTGGCACGGTTCCTACAGGTGGAACCGGGTATGCGGGTGATTGATGCCTGCGCGGGTGCTGGTGGAAAGAGCTTGCACCTGGCTGCTTTAATGAAAAATAAGGGCAAGGTGATCGCTATGGACCTGGAGCAATGGAAGCTGGATGAACTTAAGAAACGTGCCCGCAGAGCGGGTGCGAGTAATATTGAGCCGAAAGTGATTGATTCTACCAAGGTGATTAAACGGCTTCAGGGTGCTGCTGACCGGCTTTTGCTGGATGTTCCCTGCTCGGGAATGGGTGTGCTGAAACGTAATCCTGATGCGAAGTGGAAGTTAAGCCCGGAATTTCTGCAATCTGTCAAACAAACCCAGCAACAGCTCCTGGAAAGTTATAGCCCCATGTTAAAAGTTGGGGGATTGATGGTTTATTCGACCTGCAGCTTGCTGCCGGGTGAAAATGAACAACAGGTTCAACTTTTTCTGGAGCAACACCGGGGACAGTTTGAACTGGTAAATGAGAAACGTCATTGGCCCAGTGAGGGTTTTGATGGCTTTTATATGGCTCTTTTGAAAAAATTAGCCAATTAGCCGGTTTGTTAATTAGCTAATTGGAAGAATTAAAGCATCACTATTCTCATTGGCTCATTGGCTCATTGGCTAATTAGTTAATTAGTTAATTAATTTAAAAATTCAGTACGTTTGTATTTCGTCCATTTTTAACGCTCAGCATGAATAAATTATCAGATCGGATTAATCAGCTTTCGGAATCCCAGACCATTGCTATGGCGCGAAAGGCGCGCGAACTAAAAGCGCAGGGCGTGGATATTATCAGTCTCAGCCTGGGGGAGCCGGATTTTCATACTCCGCAGGCTGTTAAAGAAGCGGCTAAAAAAGCGATTGATGCTGATTTTAGCTATTATACACATGTTTCGGGTTATGTAGAATTACGGGAGGCCATTTCCCGGAAGTTCAAAAGGGATAACGGACTTGATTATTCTGCTGAACAGATCGTGGTGTCAACGGGCGCCAAGCAAAGTATTGCGAATATTGTGCTCAGCATGATCAATCCGGGAGATGAAGTGATTATTCCTGCGCCGTATTGGGTCAGTTATGTGGAGGTTGTTAAGCTGGCAGAGGGAGTGCCGGTGTTTGTTCATGCGGGTATCGAGCAGGATTTTAAAATTACTGCAGCTCAGCTTAAAAATGCGATCAGCGCAAAAACACGCATGCTCATTTTCAGTACTCCTTGTAATCCAACAGGAAGCATTTATACTTCCGCTGAGCTCAAGGCGATGGCGGAGGTTCTCCGCGATTATCCTGAGCTCTATGTCTTATCGGATGAGATCTACGAACACATTAATTTTGTTGGTAAACATGAGTCGCTGGCTCAGTTTGATTTTATAAAAGACCAGGTGATAACGGTGAATGGTGTTTCCAAGAGTTTTGCCATGACGGGCTGGAGGGTCGGATACATCGGAGCTCCTCTCTGGATTGCCAAGGCTTGTGATAAAATGCAGGGTCAGATTACTTCAGCTACCTGCTCTATCGCACAGAAAGCTGCACATGCAGCGATGGAGCTTGCTCCTTCTTCCATTTTTCCCATGCGGGACCAGTTCCGAAAGCGAAGGGATCTGGTACTTGACTTGATGAAACAGATTCCTGGCTTGAAGGCGAATACGCCTCAGGGAGCTTTTTATGTTTTTCCGGATGTACAGTATTATTTTGGAAAAACGGACGGTGGTACCGTTATCCGGAATGGAACGGATCTCTGCACGTATTTGCTTGAAAAGGCCCATGTGGCGCTTGTTCCGGGTAAGGCTTTCGGGAATGATGATTGTATTCGTTTTTCCTATGCCACTTCGGAAGATAAACTGAGGGAGGCTCTCCTGCGCATGAAAAAAGCATTGAGTGATTTAAAATAATTTCCACTTAGCATGAAGAAAAAGGCAAAGACTACTATTTCCGAAAATAAATTATCCAAACAGGGGCTCCGGAATATTTTTGATGCTTTCAGTAAACTAAAGGTTCTTATTATCGGGGATGTGATGATTGATTCCTATTTTTTCGGAGGCGTGACCCGCATTTCGCCAGAGGCTCCTGTACCAGTAATCTCTATCAAGAAAAAAGAAACCCGCCTGGGCGGCGCTGCTAACGTGGCCCTCAACGTACAGGCTATGGGGGCCTCTCCTATTCTTTGTTCGGTGATCGGTGCGGATAATCAGGGGGAGCTTTTTTTAGATCTGCTGCGGGATCAAAAACTTTCTCAAAAGGGTATTTTAAAAAGCCGTACACGGATTACCACTACTAAGACCCGGGTTATCGGCAATAATCATCAAATGATGCGTGTGGATGAGGAAGTGGAAACCGATATCAGTAAACAGGAAACAACGCAACTGATCCTGCGTATCTCCACCTTGATCAAACACGATCAGATCGATGTGATTATTTTTGAAGATTATGATAAGGGGCTTATTACTCCCAAACTTATCCAACAGGTGATTAAAATAGCTAAGCAAAAGCGAATTCCTACGATTGTTGATCCTAAGAAAAAGAACTTTATGCATTATAAAGGGGTAGATATTTTCAAACCTAATTTGAAAGAATTGAAGGAAGGTTTAAAAATTGATTTCAATCACCTTAAACCTAAGGAGCTGCACAAGGTAACAAGTGAATTCCGGGATGAACAAAAGATTTCGAATCTTTTAATCACGCTTGCGGAACATGGGGTCTATATTAACAATGAGGAGAAACAGGTAATGATTCCGGCCCATTTGCGTAAGATCGCGGATGTTTCGGGCGCAGGCGATACGGTGGTGAGTGTTGCCGCGCTTTGCCTGGCACTTAATCTTTCTCCTACCTTAACCGCTACCCTAGCTAATCTTGCCGGTGGCCTCGTTTGTGAATCAGTTGGTGTGGTTCCTGTGAATAAAAAGCAATTGTTGCACGAGGCGCTTAATACCAGCATTGCGGTATGAAGAAAGCTCAAATGGCGGACATGTTCGATCACATTGCTCCGCGTTATGATTTTTTAAATTCTCTTTTGTCGTTTGGTATCCATCGTTCCTGGAGAAAGAAAGCGATTCGCTTGCTGGAAAAAGAAAATCCGCAAAGTATACTGGACATTGCTACGGGGACGGCTGATTTTGCCATTGAGGCATTGACTTTACATCCAAAAAAAGTGGTGGGTATCGATATTTCGGAGGGGATGCTGCGCCTGGGAAGGGAAAAGCTTAAAAAAAAACGTCTTGAAAACAGCATACAGCTTCTTCCGGGGGATTCGGAAAATTTACCGTTTGATGCCCATTCGTTTGATGCTGTAACGGTTGCTTTTGGGGTGCGTAATTTCGAGAACCTGGAAAAAGGACTGAGTGCTATTTTCGGGGTATTGAAACCCGGAGGATCACTGGTGGTACTTGAATTTTCAACTCCACGCAATGCCTTTGTAAAGGGTATCTACCATTTTTATTTCCACCGGGTAACGCCTTTTGTGGGAAGACTTTTTTCCAAAGACATGGCTGCTTATACATATCTGCCGGAATCGGTGAGTGCTTTTCCGGATGGGGATCGTTTTGTTTCTATCCTGCAACAAAATGGGTTTTCGGGAATTTCGTGTTATCGTCTTACATTGGGCATTGCAACTATTTATATGGGTAAAAAATAAATACCTGATTTAGCCGTTAAGAAGTAAACAGATGCTATTGAACGTTCGCTGCTTTTTTAAATTTTTTATCGTTGCTGCTTGTCTTGGCGTAAGCCAGTCCGGTTTTGCTCAAAGCATTCAGATTAAGAATCTTCCTAAATACGAATTTGAAAAATTACATTTTGGCTTTACCCTGGGTATTAATACGGCCAATTTTGTTATTACACCGAAAAATTTAAAGGATTCTATTTTGATCGTACAGTCTGCTCCTCAATCGGGATTTAATCTGGGGATTGTTTCCGAACTGGTGCTCCAGCGTTATATTACGCTTCGCTTTTTACCGGACATTTCATTTGCTGAACGCCACTTGGATTACACAATTGCTACAACTAAAGGGGTTGGAATTTTTTCAAAAAACATAGAATCTACTTTTCTGGATTTTCCCCTGGATCTTAAACTCCGATCTGCACGGATGAATAATTTTGCAGCTTACATTGTTGCGGGTGGAAAATACACCATTGACCTGGCTTCTCAGGCGAATGTGGACAATACCAGTCTTCCTCCTGCCATGCAGGTGGTGAAACTTTACCGGAACGATATTGGTTATGAAATGGGGGCCGGAACGGAGTTTTATTTGCCCTATTTTAAATTTGCCATCGAAGGTAAATTATCCCTGGGATTCAAAAATCTACTGATCAAGGATAATACTATTTTTTCGAATGCTATTGACCAGCTTTATTCCAAGATGTTCCTGATCTCTTTCACCTTCGAAGGGTAGCATGCAACAGGAAATCAATATCGTGGTAACCCCGGAAGTGGCTTCCGAGGAAAATGCACTCCGGCAAAGGGTTGCGGATCATTTACAGATTGATCCGGAAACTATTTCCGGCCTGAAGCTTTTAAAACGCTCGATTGATGCCCGTTCCAGATATGTGAAAATTCACCTGAAGCTAGTTGTTTATACCCTCAACGAAATACCTTCTCATTTACCTGCAGCGCCGGACTATCTTCCGGTGTCGGATAAACCTCCGGTGATTATCGTTGGAGCTGGTCCTGCAGGCCTCTTTGCTGCTCTTCGTTTAATTGAGCTTGGAATAAAACCCATTGTCATTGAACGGGGAAAGGATGTCAGAAGCCGCAGACGCGACATCGCGGCGCTTAATAAGGAGCAGCTCGTTGACCCTGATTCTAACTATTGTTTCGGAGAAGGTGGCGCCGGAACTTATTCGGATGGGAAACTTTATACCCGTTCTACGAAACGTGGGGATGTACAAAAAATACTGAATACGTTTGTTGCGCATGGAGCGCCGGAGGATATATTGGTGGATGCTCATCCGCACATCGGCACGAATAAGCTTCCCCAAATCATCGTGCGCATGCGTGAATCTATTCTGAAAGCGGGCGGGGAAGTTCATTTTAATACCCGTGTGAATGATTTTATTATCCATGCTGACCACATAAAGGGAGTGGTCTGCGGGACTCAGGAATTTCCGGCCAATGAAGTGATCCTGGCTACGGGCCATTCTTCCCGGGATATCTTTGAATTGCTGGAGCGAAAAAAAATCGCGGTCGAGGCCAAATCTTTTGCCATGGGTGTGCGTATTGAACATCCTCAAACGCTGATCGATTCTATTCAATACCATACGCCTGAGCGGGGCAGGTTTTTGCCTCCTGCCTCTTATAGCCTGGTGCAGCAGGTCAATGGACGGGGTGTCTTCTCTTTCTGTATGTGCCCGGGTGGGATTATTGCCCCTTGTGCGACTGCTTCCGGGGAAATTGTAACGAATGGATGGTCTCCTTCCAAGCGTAATAATCCTTATGCTAATTCGGGGATTGTCGTGGCGGTTGACGTGAGCGACCTGAAGAACGTTGCGCATCATGGCGTATTTGCCGGTCTCCGGTATCAACAGGAATTGGAACGCATGGCATTTGATGCCGGTGGAAAAACATTGAGGGCTCCGGCACAACGAATGGCTGATTTCAGCAACAATAAATTATCTGCTGATCTTCCGGATGCATCCTACCAACCTGGTTTAACTTCGGCTCCTTTGCATGAACTGCTTCCGTCTGCGATCGGCCAACGCTTACAGATTGCTTTCCGGGAGTTCGGTAAAAAAATGAAGGATTATTACACGAATGATGCGGTTATTGTCGGGGTTGAATCCAGGTCTTCTTCCCCGGTGCGTATTCCCCGCGATCCTGAAACCCTTGAACATATTCAGGTGAAGGGTTTATATCCTTGTGCCGAGGGAGCAGGGTATGCAGGAGGTATTGTGAGCGCCGCCATCGACGGGCAAAAATGTGCGGAAGCGATTTCTTTACGGATGGGCATCAAACGTTAATAAATGATCCCGGCCCCCGGAGTGGCAGCCTGCTATATTGCAACTGCTTCCGCTTTGTGTGATGCTGGTTATAACGGAACCATCGGGATTAAATATCGCCCACATCCATCCTCCTGACGCGAATGCTGACTTTGAATTTTTCAGGATCACGGCATACATAGCCGGTGTTGATCCGTTGGTGTACAATGCTTTTATTGCTAAGGAGGAGTCGGGAAATGTGCTTCCAGAGGGCAACTTACCATCACTTCCTAAAACTGATTTTGCTTTCGCATTGAATTCAAGGAAGTAGGAACCTTTGTGAAATCCACTGGTACTCACGATCTTGTCAATGCTGTCATTTTTATAATAATAATAATGGGTTTGAGATTTCGTATAATCCCAGAGCTTTGCATCTGTTGTGATACTTGCCAGACCGGTGGTGCCACCTTCGGGAATTTCTCCTACGTCTTTTGTACAGGAAAAAAGGGTAAGGCTGAGTGCAGAAAAAAAAATGATCCGGTTATGCATGTGAAGCTTATTTTGGGCTTGGTCAAAAATATAAATTTTTCCTGTACAAGAGCTTGTTTAAAATTTATCTGTTTCCAAAAGGAATGTTAACTTTATAGGGCCACTTATTTAAAAGGATGAAATTTATTGCACACCTGATTGTTTCTTCGCTTGCTATTATTATTTCGGCTTATTTATTACCCGGGGTTCATGTGGATGGTATTTTAACGGCAGTGCTTGTTGCGGTGGTGCTTGCTTTTTTGAATTCGATCGTGAAGCCCTTAATGGTAATTCTGACTATTCCTTTTACCATTTTCAGTTTTGGTCTTTTCCTGCTGGTTATTAATGCATTCATTATTATTATCGCTGATAAGCTGATTGATGGTTTTGAAGTGAAAGGCTTTTGGTGGGCGCTGGTATTCAGCCTGGTTTTGTCCTTTATTACTTCGCTGCTTAACAATTTGCACCTTGATCGCAAATCCGATGGGCAGTAATGGAAAAGCATATTCTCAGTAAATCTTCTTTTATCCGCGGGCTGCAATGCCCGAAATCGTTATACCTCTATAAAAATTTCTATCTGCAACGGGATAAGGTGAGCCCTGAACAACAAGCTATTTTCAGCAGGGGAACGCATGTGGGCTTACTGGCCCGGAGACTTTTTCCGGGTGGTGTGGATGTGACTCCTTCTTCTCCTTTTAAATTTGCCGAATCGGTTAAACTGACGCAAAAACTGATCGGAGAGGGTATTACCATTTTATATGAAGCGGCCTTTGTATTTGAAAAAACACTGGTGGCTATTGATATACTCGTTAAGCGTGATGATAAATGGTATGCTTACGAAGTCAAAAGTTCGACCCGGATTTCTCCTACTTATATTCTGGATGCTTCTCTTCAGTATTTTATCATCGTGAATTCGGGAATTGAGCTTCAGGATATCAGTATTATTAATATCAACACGGATTATACCCGGCATGGTGCACTGGAGTATGATCAGCTTTTCAGAGTTACTTCTGTTAAAAATGAAGCTGTTCAAAATACTGGTTTTATAAAAGAAAATTTAGAACGTCTGCTCCGTGTTGCCAGTCACCCTGAACAACCGGATGTAAAAATCGGCCAGCATTGTTCGAATCCTTATAATTGTGATTTTATGGGGACTTGCTGGAAGGATGTTCCTGAAAATTCTGTCTTGTACCTGAGTGGTACTGCCAAGGAAGAATTATTTCAGTTGTACGACAGAGGTATTCAAACCATTCAGGATATTCCTGCAAACTTCCCCTTAAACAAACAATTAAGACTCCAGGTAGAGAGCCTTATTGATCACAAAACAATTATTGACCGGGAGGGAATCCGAAAGTTCCTGCAGTCTGTGAATTATCCTTTGTTTTTTATGGATTTTGAAACAATCATGCCGGCCGTACCGATCTATTCAGGCACTCATCCATACCAGCATATTCCTTTTCAGTATTCTCTGCATTTTAAAGAAACGAAAAGCAGTACATTGTTTCATATGGAATTTCTAGCGGAAGCCGGTACTGATCCCCGAAAACAATTTATTGAACAGTTGATAAAACACACTGCTGTCCCAGGGGATATATTGACCTATAACGCGACGTTTGAACGCAGCGTTCTGAACAACCTTAAAAAACAGTTTCCCGAATACGATGATGCGATCGATTACATTATCTACCGGATAAAGGACCTGATGTTCCCTTTTGAAACTAAACTTTATTACGATCCGCGGATGAAGGGTTCTTATTCTATCAAAAATGTTCTGCCGGCATTGGTTGATAATCTGAATTATAGTACGCTGAAGATTGGCAGTGGTAGTGTCGCCATGGCCGCTTTTGAAAATCTGCAAACGGAAACGGACTTGTTCAAAATAGCTGAAACGCGGGATGCTCTGAGGGCTTATTGCGAAATGGACACACTGGCAATGGTAAGAATACTGGAAGTTCTTGAGAATACGGTTATTCTATGAGTACTTCAAAGCGGAAGGGCAGGGTCAGCAATTTTTGAAATTCTTCTCCGGATTCCTTCATTTCCAGGTCTATTTCAGTATAGAGCCAGCGGATTTCCACCGGAATATTGTTGTTGTGTAATTCTTCCAGACGGCCGAATATGTTCATCAGGTATTTGGCGGAAGAGGAACTGAAATATTCAAAATGTATCGTGAAAAACAGTCGGGCAGAATGATCGTTTTGTTCCAGGGTAGCGGCACAGAATGATTTTATCCATTCGATCAGGGGATCATAAAACGCTTTCGCATTTTCAGGTCTGGATTCTCCCTTCATTTCAAATATGTTTTTTTCCGGATCGAAAATAACGTGAGGTGTACTTTCGGTAGCGGGTGAAATGAAGGGTTGCAATTTCATTTTTTTAAAATTTTCGGTTTGTTCTTACATGTTGGGTGTTGAAAAAAACCGAAAAGGGACGGAAAACATTTTCGAGAATTCTTCTCCGGAATTTTTCATGTCGATATCCGGATCATCGTAGTACCATTCGATTTCAACTGGCATTATTTCCTCTTTAATTGAATCCAACTTTCCTATAATGGAGGTAAGAAATTTGGCGGAGGTTGAATTAAAATACTGAAATTTAAATTTAAATATGAGCTTTTCTGCGTGATTGGGCTTAGCTGTGAGCAGGTGATTTTTATAGCTTTCCAACCATTCTAAAACGGGCTCGTAAAATTTGCGGACATTTTCAGGTCTGGATTCTCCGGAAATTTCAAATTCCAGTTTTTCCGGAAGAAACTTAATACCGGGTGTCATATCTGTTGCTTCAATAAGGAAAGAAGTCATAGTTTAGTTTTTAGAATAGGTGTAATTATTATGTATTCTTACCTGGAAAACGTAAAAGGCATGGTCTTTGTCAATTTTTTTAAAATCGTACTGCATCCGGCTTTCGGATTTGATTGCGATGTCGATCATTCCCAATGCTGCACTTTCTTTCTCTGAGAACTCCTCATTGGCAAGGATTTCACGGTACATTTTCTTCTGTCCTTCTTTGTCGAGGGTATTGATTTTATCAATCAGGTTTTTTATGTCGTCCACACGTTGCGTCTGAATGTAATTTCCTGTCACCAGGTAATAATCATTTCCTTTTTTATGCAGTGTGAAAATGGAAAATGGGGGTGTTGTCCCGGCTTGCTCCTCTATGACGGCTGATTGTCTCATAATGCTTTCCAGGGATTCCACCATTACATTGTATACTTTTTTTTGGACCGACAGGTTGGATTCTGTGCTGCTTAATTTTCCCCGGGCTGAATTAACCAGCGCATTTACCACCCGTATATCAAATTCGCCAGTAAATGCGAGCAAAACATTGTTCCGCTCCATCACCTGCAAAATATCATAGACAAACTCGTCATTCATTCCCATAAAACCTTTCCTGATTTACGCTCGTGTAAATATATATACTTAATGCTAAATACGCTATCAAAATTTTAGTAGTTTAGAAGTTCATAAACAGACCATGCCTTCCTTTGATATTGTCAGCAAAACGGACGTTCAGACGCTTGACAATGCGATTAATGTTGCTAAACGGGAGATTTTAAACCGATTTGATTTTCATGGCTCAAAAAGCACCATTGACCTGGATAAAAAAACAATGGTGATTGCTATTCTTACCGAAGATGATATGCGCCTGGAGTCTATTGTTGATGCGATCCGTTCGCGAATGATCAAACAAAAACTTAACCCGCAATGCCTGGATGAGGGTAAGGAAAAGACAGCTTCGGGAAATATGATCAAAAAGGACATTGTTGTCAAACAGGGAATTGATAAGGAGACTGCCAAAAAAATCAATAAGGATATTAAGGATTCCAAATTAAAAGTACAGTCTCAGATCATGGATGATCAGATCCGCGTTACCGGAAAAAAAATTGATGATCTGCAGGCTATCATTTCCATGATCAGCAGAACTAATTACGAATTACCGCTGCAGTTTGTTAATATGAAATAGTCATAAATAGTGTGTTAACATTTTTTAACAATAATCTCCCGGCATTCCTCGTATTCTATCTGTTTTCTAATGACTTTCTAATAATCCTTCTCTACCTTTGCGAGCTATGTATCGCATGAGGCCGGACGTTTTGATATTCAGGTATCGTTTAGTAGTGTTTTTTTGCTTCACTTTCCTGAGCAGTTTATTTGCTCAGAAGGATACGCTAAGGTTAACCCTTCCTAAAGTGGAAAAGATATTTCTTGATAGCAACCTCCAGTTACTCGCGCAGAAATATTCGATTGATGCAACGAAGGCCCTGGTGATTCAGGCTAAGTTATTTCCCAATCCCAACATTGCGTATTCTCGTGGCTTATACTCCGGTTCCTACCATAAATATATTTTACTGACGGATTCTGAAAATTCTGTTCAGGTGTCTCAGCTTATTTTATTAGCCGGAAAACGAAACAAACAGATTAAAATAGCCAAGGCAAATGTAGCCCTCGCGGAATACCAGTTTTTTGATTTATTGAGGACCTTAAAATATTCTCTGCGTTCCACTTTTTTTAACGTTTATTACCTGCGGCAGTCTGCCCGGGTATACTCTGCAGAAATTAATGCTTTGCGACAAATTGTAACGGCCTTTAACGAGCAACATGGAAAGGGATATATTTCCGAACGGGAAGTTATCCGGATCAAGGCGCAGTTGTATAGCTTCCAAAGTGAATACAATGATCTGATCAATCAGATCAATGATACGGAAAGTGAACTGAAATTGTTATTACTGGTTAAAAGCAATGTGTACATTGACCCAATTATAGATACTGCTGCGGTCAATAAGCTGGATCCTTTTAAATACACATTGGATACGCTCCTGAATTCTGCTTACCGTAACCGCACCGATCTGCTGATCGCCAAAGAGAATACGGATATTAACAAACTTACTTACAATTACCAGAAAGCATTGGCCATACCTGATCTTACTTTAAACGCCGGGTATGATCAGGCGGGAGGGTTTGCCCGCAATTACTATGGAATAGGTGCTTCTATTGATCTTCCTTTTTTTAACCGGAACCAGGGGAATATTAAAATGGCAAAAGCGATGATTGATAATACGATTGCTCTTCAAAAAAATACGGAGTTTACCGTAAGTGAAAATGTTAATCGTTCGTTGGAAAAAGCTTTAGCGGAAAACAAACTTTTTCAAGAAATGGATCCGAAATTTTCCAACGATTTTGAACGTCTGATGCAGGAAGTGGTCCTTCATTATATGAAAAGGGATATCGGCATACTCGATTTTCTTGATTTCTATGATTCCTATAAACAAAATGTTTTACAGTTCAATGCTATCCGCTATAATCGGATACAGGCTTTTGAGGATTTAAATTTTTATACGGCAACTAATTTTTACAATCAATAAACATCCCAATGAAAACCAGAATAAGTTGCATTTTATTAACTATCGGAATTGGATCCTTGTGTTTTCAATCGTGTAAAAGCACTGAAAACAAGACCAGCGATGAACGGCAACCTTATGTTATTTCGGATTCTCTGTTAAAAAGTATCCGCATTGATTCTGTCAAACAAGGACAGTTGATCAATTCGATCACCTTGACCGGTCAGGTGGATTTTAATCAGGATAATGTAGTAAATATTTTCCCCTTGGTAAGCGGAAACGTTCAGGGTATAAACGTGATGTTGGGTGATTATGTAAAGGAAGGTCAAGTACTAGGTATTATCAAGAGTAGTGAAATGGCGCAATATAGCAATGACCTGATCAGCGCCCAGACCAATTTGCAATTGGCGGAAAAAATGCTCGAAAAAACAGTGGACATGTATCATTCCGGTCTGGCTTCTAAGACGGACTCCCTGAGCGCAGCTATTACTGTAGAACAGGCAAAGGCTCAGTTGAGCCGGGCCCAAAGGGTTTTAAAAATTAACGGAGGAAATACCCAGGGTGAATTCGCCATAAAGGCTCCTATCAGCGGCTTTATTGTGCAAAAATTAGTTACTAATGATCAAACTATCCGTGCGGATAATGGTGGTGCATTGTTTACGATATCCGACATGAAGAATGTATGGGTATGGGCGAATGTTTATGAATCAAACGTAAATAATATCCATCTTGGAGATAATATTGATGTTAGTACGCTTTCCTATCCGGGCAGAATTTTTAAAGGAAAAGTAGACAAAATCATGGAAATGCTGGATCCTGCTAGCAAAGCTATGAAAGTGCGTGTTTCCATCGACAATGAGGACTATGCGTTAAAACCGCAGATGTTTGCCAGCGTCACGGTAACGAATACTCAAAACAAAGAGGCGATCTATGTCCCCTCCAGCGGCATCATATTCGATCACAGTCAATATTATGTGCTGGTCTACCGGGGTAAGGGAAAGGCCGAAATTACTCCTGTGCAGAAATTAAACAGTCTGGGTACAAAAACTTATTTAACCGCCGGTGTTACGGTGGGCGAGCAGATTATCGCTTCGGATGCGCTGCAGATATACAGTGAATTAAACAATTAAAAAAACGAGAGATACCATTAACTTCATCCAATGATCAAATTTCTCAGAGGTATTATCGGGTTTTCATTGAAAAACAAGTATTTTATCTTGTTTGCGGCAGTGGTACTCATCATCGGCGGGGTGTACACCTTCATTCAGATGCCCATCGAAGCTTTTCCGGATGTAACGAATACGGAAATAGACATTATTACACAGTGGCCCGGCCGCAGTGCCGAAGAGGTGGAAAAGTTCGTGACGATTCCCATCGAAATTGCCTTGAATCCTGTTCAGCAGAAAACGAGTCTTCGTTCTACCAGCATCTTTGGGCTGTCGTATGTTAAAATCATCTTCGACGATAATGTTCCTGACCGGGACGCCCGGCAACAAGTGATGAGTTTGTTGCCGAATGCCAGTATTCCCAGTAACGTGCAACCGGCTATACAGCCTCCGATAGGACCTACCGGAGAGATTTACCGGTATACTATCAAAAGCAGCTTTCGGGATGTGCGGGAATTAAAAACCATCCAGGACTGGGTGATTGACCGTCAACTAAGGAGTGTACCAGGAATCGGGGACATCAATAGTTTTGGCGGCAAAACAAAGACATTTGAAATAAAGGTTGATCCCGGAAAACTCGCGAATCTTGGACTGACCCCCTTGGACGTGTTTACGGCCGTTCAAAAAACCAATATCAATGTGGGAGGTGATATGATCATTCAAAATAACCAGGCCTTTGTTGTCAGAGGTATCGGGTTACTGAACGACATTGAAGAAATTAAAAATATTATTATTGAAAATAACAATGGTGTTCCGCTGCTTGTAAAGGATATTGCAACGGTTGAAATTTCGAATATGCCACGCCTGGGCTGGGTTGCCAAAAGCCAACGTGCCGAAAAGAATGGGAAGGATACGGTACTGGATGAAACGGATGTGGTAGAGGCCATCATTGTCATGAGAAAAGGAGAAAATCCTACTGAAGTGGCGAAGGGAATAGAAGCAAAAGTTGACTATCTGAATCAGTACATTCTTCCGGCAGATACTAAAATAATACCTTACTATGACCGTACGGATCTTATTGAATATGCTACGCATACTGTGTTACATAATTTAATTGAGGGTATTTTGCTGGTTACATTATTGGTATCTCTGTTTATGTTTAACTGGCGGACAACTCTTATTGTCGCCGTCATTATACCGCTGGCTCTTTTGTTTGCGTTTATCTGTCTTCACTTAATGCACATGAGCGCCAACCTGCTTTCTTTGGGAGCGGTGGATTTTGGTATTATCATAGATGGTGCTGTGGTCATGGTGGAGGGGATGTTTGTGATCCTGGATCATCAGGCGCATACCCTGGGAATGGAGCGTTTTAATAAAAGAGCCAAATTGGGTCTTATTAAACGTAATGGCGCTCAGTTAGGAAAGGCAATTTTTTTCGCAAAACTAATTATCATCTCCGGCCTCTTACCCATTTTCGCCTTTCAGAAAGTGGAAGGAAAAATGTTTTCTCCGCTGGCATATACCCTCGGTTTTGCCTTGCTGGGTGCTTTGATCACCACGTTAACGCTTGTGCCGGTACTCATCAGCATTCTGCTGAGAAAAAATGTTCATGAGAAACATAATCCTTTCGTTCATCACCTGACGGGTTTCATGCTTTTTGGTTTTGAAAAGGCCTTTAAAAATAAAAAGGGTGTAATGATTATTGCCCTGGTTGCGGTGGTCATGGGCATCTTCTCCTTCAAGTATCTTGGTTCAGAGTTTTTGCCGGAGCTAAACGAGGGTAGCATCTGGCTGCGTGTTCAGACGGCTTACAGCATGTCCCTGGAAAAATCGGTTCAGATTTCCAAACAGGCCAGGGCACTGGTGATGGAATTCCCCCAGGTAAAGTATTGTGTATCTCAAACCGGTAGACCGGATGATGGTACGGATGTAGCAGGGTTTTATAATAATGAATTTGATATTATTTTGTACCCGGAATCGGACTGGAATCCTAAACTGACGAAGGATGAATTAATTGATCGGATGAATAAAAAATTATCGCTTATTCCCGGAATCAACCTTAATTTTTCCCAACCTATTATGGACAATGTGGAAGAAGCGGTTTCCGGCGTAAAAGGTAGTATCTGCGTGAAAATTTACGGGGATTCTTTAAATTACATGGAAGAGAAAATAAACCAGGTGTACACGATCCTGAATCGCATAAAAGGTATCGACGATTTGGGGGTTATCCATAATATCGGCCAGCCCGAGCTTGATATTAATCTGGATCAGCGAAAAATGGGCCTGTATGGTGTGGCTACTGCTGACGCCAATGCGGTAGTGAGTATGGCCATCGGCGGACTCGGGCCAGGGGGCGTAGCGGCCAGCACCTTGTATGAGGGTATCCGTACCTTTGATGTTCGCATACGATTGCCGGAGGAGTTCCGAAGAACCCCGGAACAGATCGGGGAATTATTGGTACCTACTCAAAACGGCAGCCGGGTTCCTATCAAGGAAATTGCAGCGATCACAAAAAAAACAGCATCCTGCCTGATCTTCCGGGATGATAACCAACGTTATTCTGCTCTTAAGTTTTCTATCCGTGGAAGGGACATGGGAAGTACTATTGCAGAGGCTCAAAAGAAAGTAAATGCTGCTGTCACTTTAAAAAGGGGTTACCGTATGGCTTTTCAGGGTGATTTTGAAAACCAGCAAAGGGCTCAAAAACGCCTGGCGATGGTGGTGCCTATCAGCTTACTGGTGATTTTTATATTATTGTTCAGTATGTTTGGAAATTTCAAGGATGCGCTTCTGGTATTTACGAATGTGCCTTTTGCTATTGCCGGTGGTATTTTGGCCTTGCACCTGACGGGTACTAATTTCAGCATTTCGGCAGGTATTGGTTTTATTGCCTTGTTTGGAATTTGTATCCAGGATGGGGTATTGCTGATTACGATGTTTAAACAGAACCTGGAGAAAAAAAGAGGGCCCGGCAGTTCTTTGTATACGGCTATTATGTTGGGTGTGAATTCCAGAATCCGGCCGGTTATGATGACAGCTTTAATGGCGGCGATCGGTTTATTGCCCGCCGCTATTTCGCATGGTATTGGCTCTGAAAGTTCCCGACCCCTTGCCAGGGTAGTTATTGGCGGCATTTTGTGTGCTATGATTTTTTCTCTTTGGGTTTTTCCATTGGTTTTTGAATGGGCTTACCGAAAAAAAACAAATGCATCCCGTTTAGAATAAAGGGGTTCAGCTATTGTTGGTTGGGCAGTTGGTTGTTTTGTTTGGAAACTTTGCTTTGTTTGCCCGTTCATAGTCGGGCATCCAGGCAAAGTTTTTTTATTACCTTGTTTACCGTATCAAGAAAGGTATAGCCTATGAAAATTTTGTTGGTGGAAGATGAACCAAATGTTGTCTCCTTCATTAAACAGGGCCTGGAAGAGTATCATTTCAGCGTTGATGCTGCTTATGATGGCAAAATGGGATTAAGTCTGTTCGCAAAAAATCAATATGAACTGGTTTTGCTGGATATCATGTTACCCTACCTCAACGGAATAGAGGTTTGTAAGGAAATAAGGACGAATGATAATCAAACACCTATCTTAATGCTGACCGCATTGTCTTCTTCCGATGATATTGTCAAGGGCCTGGATACGGGTGCGGATGATTACCTGGTTAAACCGTTCAAATTCCAGGAGCTACTGGCACGCATACGTGCACTTAGCAGAAGGAAAAACAGCGGGAAGGGACTTGTTTTTAAAATTGCGGATCTGGAACTTGACACTAATGCCCGAAGTGTAAAAAGAAATAACCAGGTGATTAAACTTACTCCCAAGGAATATTATTTACTGAATTACCTGTTCCGAAATAAGGGTGTTTTAGTTTCCAGATCTGATATTGCTGAAAATATCTGGGAGGAGTCTTTTGAAAAGGGTTCTAATATTGTTGATGTGTATATTAACTATTTAAGGAACAAGATTGATAAGGGTTTTGACAAAAAGTTAATTCACACGGTAACGGGAATGGGTTATATCTTAAAAGAAAACTAGCGAAGTTTCTGACCGCATTGCTAATTACTGAATGAAAATAAGAAAAAAAATCACCCTGGTGTACTCCCTCATTGTGGGATTTATCCTGGTGTTTTCCAGTTTATACATTTACTCGCTTTCGAAAAAATATTCGGACCAGCTGTTTTATACCCGCCTGAAAGAAAGGGCATTTGTGGCTGCCAATATTTATTTCGAAAAGGATGAATTGAGTCCTAAACTTTATGAGCACATCCAGAAAGAGTTTCTTCATTCTCTGAATCATGAGGGTATTGTGATTTATGATCATAGCAATGACCTTTTGACCAAGGATGAAAAGCCAATCGTGGATGTTCCAATAACTATTATTGATCAAATCCGCCAGGAAAGGTACCTGCAGTTTAGAGATGGGGACCGGCAATCGGTGGGAATATTTTATCAGGATAACCAAGGTGATTTTGTTATTATCACTTCGGCAATTGATGACATGGGCATCGAAAAGATTAATCATTTAAAAAAAGTGTTGATCCTTAACTTTTTTCTTACGATCGTGGTTGTGATCGTTACGGGGAGAATCATTGCGAATCAACTGCTTCTTCCGATGAAGGAAATGGTTGACCAGGTGAACCGGATAAGGGCTACGAATCTTCATTTACGGTTGACTGAGAATGAAAGCAAGGATGAGTTGTCGGAACTTGGAACTACTTTTAACCAGATGCTCCTGCGCCTGGAAAAGGCTTTTGAATCGCAAAAACAGTTTATACATTATGCTTCTCATGAGCTTAAAACACCGCTCACTTCTATTATGGGTAAAGTGGAAGTGGTACTCAACAGGAGTCGTTCTGAAGAAGAATACAGAAAAGCCCTGAATGTAATTTTAATGGAAGCAGAACGATTGAATAAATTGACGAACGGCCTTTTGTCTTTGTCTAAGGTAAATTACGATGAGGATAAAATTTTGTTTGCAAAAATCAAGGTGGATCAATTGCTTGCAAGTGTTATAAAGGATCTGCAGACACATGTTCCGGACAGTAAAATTCGTCTTTTTTATGCTTCTGATCTCCCGGAATCGTATTTTCTGAACGGGAATGAAAGCATGTTGTACTCCGCATTTTACAACATTATTGAAAATGCCATAAAATTTTCAGGTAAGGAGGAGGTGTGTGTGTGTTTAGAAAAGAAGGGTGGAGAATTGCTGGTACAAATAAGCGATAAGGGAATTGGGATTAACCCGGAAGATTTTGAGAATGTTTTCAAACCGTTTTATCGCCAGCAAAATGCGTTGAGTTATCCAGGTTCGGGTCTGGGTCTTTCTATAGCGGAAAGAATCGTTAAACAACACCGTGGAAAAATTGATATCACATCTAATCCCGGAACAGGTTCTGTTTTTGAAATACGTTTTTTAATCTGATTTAGAAAAAAACCGAAATGCGAAGTATTCATGAACACAAATGAAGATAAAGAAAAGATGTGAATAATCAGGTTTCACCTAAGGAGGGTCACATTCCCCTTCTTGTTTACGCTTTGCCCGTTTAACAATGTGCCTGCTAAATAATAAACAAAAACCCCTGTATCCATTGGTTTACTGTTATATGTCCCGTCCCATCCTGCCGCTGGATTTGTAGTCTCAAACACCAGCTCTCCCCAACGGTCAAATACCTGTAAATGTAGTTGATTCATGCAGGTTGCTCCATGCACAAGAAACTCATCATTCTTTCCATCTCCATTGGGTGAAAAGGCTGTTGGAATATAGATACTTAATGCGTTGCACTCGGATGCTTCTTTGACCGTGATGAGAACGCTGTCTATTGTCTCGCAATGATCGATATCCGTTATGGTCACCTGGTACAACGTTGTCATAAACGGATCCGCAATGGGATTGGAAATGGTCGAATCATTCAGCGAGAATCCAGGTGTCCATAAATAATTAATCCCGCCACTGGCAGTCAGCTGAACTTTTTCTCCCTTTACTATTGCTGCATCCGGTCCGGCAGAGACAAGTGAGTTTTGGAAAAACACGATGCTTGCAGAAGCCGTGGCAGTGCAACCTCCTGCGTCTGTCACGGTGATGGTATACTGACCCGTATCCAGACCGGAAAGACCCGCTCCTGAAGCATGATTGCTCCAGGAATACGAAATAATTGAACCGGAAGAAATCGCGCTGGCCAGCAAGGTCCCTTCTTTTTTTCCATGACAGGTATTTGTCGAATGAACACTTACGCTTATGTCCGTAACTGATACTGTTACGGTTGCTGTTTGAGAAACACAACCTGCAGTAGATATACCTGTAACGGTATAGGTGACAGAAACGGCAGGACTTGCGGTCACGGAGGAACCATTGGCAGAACTTAATCCTGCAGCCGGACTCCAGGTATAGTCGATCCCCCCGCTTGCCCCGAGCAAGGTTGAATTTCCATTGCAAATAGCAGTATTCGGACTTACGGTGATAACCGGACTGGCACAGGATATGTTAAATTTCGCAAGGATGGATGTTTCATTTGTCCCAAGAGTAGTATTGTAATATGCTCCGGCGAGGGACTGAAGTTTGTAGCTGGTTCCGCTTGCGGCAGGACCCTGAGCATCTCCCGCTACAAAAACACTTGTACCGTTGCTGCTGATATAACTTCCATCATTCTCTCCGTCAACTCCAAAATAAGTAGCCCATTGCCGGATGCCGGATGTATTGAACTGTAAAATAAAGACATCCTGGTGGGTTCCGTTCCCAAGCGCAGCTTGAAAAAATCCACAGGTAGGAACAGAAGCCTGGGTCGGAAAATCTGTTGAGCTTGTTGCCCCGCACACCCATACATTCGATCCATCGCTTTGGATAGAATAGCCAATATCACTTTTGCTTCCTCCATAAAAGGTTCCCCATACCAGGCTGCTGTTGGCACAATTGAACTGTAAAATAAATGCAGTTCCGCCGGCATTGCCGGGATTGCTGTTAATCCCATTGAAATATTGACCAGTAGCTGGATTTTTAGTGGGGAAATCCGTCGAAAAGGAGACCCCGGTCAGCCATACATTTACTCCATCACTGCTAATGGACCTCCCTTCATCACCGAAAAAAACGCCTCCGCCTCCGCTTCCCCCGTAATAGGTAGCCCATATCGGAGTACTGGTCACACAACTGAACTCTAAGATGAATACGTTGGTTGCTCCTGTACCTCCCAATGTTGCTTGATTATATGCTCCGCCAAGGGGATGCAAAGGAAAATCAGTTGAAGTAGTAAGGCCTGTTACCCATACATTTGATTTGTCACTTTGTATGGAATAACCAATATCGCTGCCACTTCCCCCGTAATAGCTGGCCCAGGTTAATGAACCGGTAGCGCAACTAAACTGCAAAACAAAGGCGTCTCCTGAACCTTTCGCAGCTTGATTATAGGCTGTTCCAAGAGTTTTAACGGGAAAATTTGTTGATTGTGTTTCTCCTGTTATCCATACACTTGACCCATCACTGTTTATGGAATAACCAAAATCAATGATGCTCCCTCCATAATAAGTGGCCCAGGTTCTGCTGCCGGTACTGACTTGAAATTGCAAAACAAAAGCATTAAAAACTCCTCCTATCGTAGGTTGATTATATGCAGTACCCAGATTTTTCGTGGGGAAATTTGTTGATTGTGTTTCTCCTGTCACCCATATATTTGTGCCATCACTGCTGATGGAATTGCCTTGATCCATTGAACTACCCCCATAATAAGTTGCCCAGATGAGTTTGCCGCAGGTGCTGAACTGGAGTATAATGACATCTGAAGAACCAATTACCTTTCCCTGAAAATAAGCTCCTCCCCTTGGGTTAAGTGTATCTCCAGCCGGAAATCCGGTATTCAGGGAATATCCGGTCAGCCATACATTTGCTGCGTCGGCACTTATTGAATTAATGTCTTCCCCCCCATTTGTGACAGAACCACCAAAATAGGTTGACCATTGCAATGTTGGATCTATGATTAAATTCATACCGGGATTATACTTCCCTATTTTAAACACCAGCTTATTTCCCTGAATGCTGAAATGCGTATCTATTGTCCGGTGATCGTCAGCCTGGTAACTTACCGGGATTCCCTCCATCATATCACCCATAGGTGTGGTTATTTTAACAGAGCCGTCTCTTTGCAATTTTGGCTTATCCGTCCATCTGTAACGGAGCTGTATAAGTGCAGGGTCGGCTCCCGGATGAACAATAAAATCATATTCAAGTCCCCCTGTATTTTTCAAATCCTCCTTATTCGCCTCCTTTCCTTTATCTTCATTTGAGTTCATGAATGCTTTGCCTTTCTCCATTCCGGGATCCTGATTTTTTTGATACAATACCCAATCTATTCCGGGATAAATATTCTTAATCGTAATTTTTTTATAGCTGTGGACGTTCAACACTCCATCCGGACAATGGGGCAAGTAATAGTCCGTCCGGTCTTCGCTTTCCTGCTCTTGAATGATGTTTTCTTTCTTAATTACCGCCCCTGCCAACTCCATATCAGCACGGCAATATTGAATTTGGGTACGTTCCTGATTTTGCAAACTGCGGCCTGGTAAAGGGGCAGAATTTCTCAGTTGCGGTATAACAGATTTCTCTATTTTGGCAAACACATAGCTCAAGCCCCAGGTTGTAATATAGATATCAACTCCGTCACCATTCACCTTAAACAACAACTTATTATCGGTCACACACTTACCCGAATTGCCGTCTTGCAAATCCGCCATCTGGCCTTTGTTCTCTGTAAAGCGAAGACTTCCCGAGCTTTGTAACCAGCTATTGACCGTAGATTCCAAAACAGGATCGTTTCCTGCATAAAATGGTATTATAGTCCAGACACTGACAAGGTAAACCGCAACTATTTTATTCAGCATCCGCATCAGCGCAGCAGGGTTATATTCCCCTTCCTATCGATACTTTCTCCGTTTGATAATGTGGCCCTAACATAATATACAAACACCGCAGTTTCCATCGCTTTTCCATGGCAGGTCCCATTCCATCCTGCTGCTGGATCTGTCGTCTCAAATACCTGTTCTCCCCAGCGGTCAAATAGCTGTAAATGAAACTGGGTTGCACACAGTGCACCTCTCACATAAAGTACATCATTCTTTCCATCCCCGTTTGGAGAAAATGCAGTTGGAATAAATACCCGTGAAGCCTCGCAACCAATGACTGTTATCAACACGCTATCGATTGCCGAACAACCGCTTGCATCGGTTACTGTTACCAGATACTTTGTTGTTTGATCGGGAGTTGCTATGGGATTGTCAATGCCTGCATTGTTTAATGAGCCTGACGGAGTCCATAAATAAATAGCTCCTCCGCTTGCCATCAGTTGCACCTGTTCCCCCTCTGTAATCGTTGCATTTGTGCCTGCGGTGACAACCGGATCAGGCAAGAGCGTAATGCTGACAGCTGTTGTAGCGGTACAACCATATATGTCCTTCACGGTTACCGTATACTCGCCTGTATCCAGGTTTGTTGCGGTTAAACCTGTCACCATTAAACCTGTTCCCCAGTCGCTCCAGCCATACGTATCACCTATTCCGGAAGAGGAAAGCGTGATTGCTCCATTTGTTTCCCCTTTACACGTATTGCTGGCCTTGAGTACCGTTACAGTTGGAAGCGGGACCGCATTTACCGTATCCGTAGTTGCGGCCGTGCAACCATCTGCGACATCGGTTGCAATGACTGTATAAATACCTGCTGTTGTTACCGTCGCAGGATTGGGTGCATTAACCAGCACCCCTCCGTTCCATACCATTGTATTTCCTGCACTGAGTCCGGTTAATGCCGCACTGCTTGTGTTGCAGGTAAGGGGAGGACCGCTGGTTACACTCAGTGGTGGAAGCGGCGAAATGGTTACCGTAATGGTCGCTGTGGCAGTGTCGGTACTGCCACAACCGATATTTGAAATACCCATTACTGTGTATGTGGTATTGGAACTTGGACTGGCAGAAACAGGTGAACCACTCGTGCTACTCAGGCCCGCAGATGGACTCCAACTGTAACTGTCCGCTCCGCTGGCTGTTAGTGTCACTGAACCTCCCGGGCAAATGGAGTTGCCACCTGCTGCCGAAAGAACGGGAGGGCTAGGACAAAGTATCTTGAATTTTCCGATAAACGTATTTTCACCTGGTCCTCCTCCTCCCAATGTATTTGTTCCTTCGAAATAGGCACCTGTTATATTTCTGATGGGATAGGTATTCATCTCAGCAGCATCTCCTGTAATAAAGACGTTAACCCCATCGCTGCTGATAATACTCCAATCATCTTCCAGGTCTATCCCATAAAAGGTAGCCCATTGTCTTACCCCTGATGTATTAAACTGCAAAATAAAAACTTCCTGGCTTCCTCCTGCAAGCGATCCCTGAAAAAAGCCACAGGAAGGTTTCATGGTAGGAAAATCTGCTGAAGTTGACGCTCCACATAGCCATACATTTGTTCCATCACTTTGAATCGACATACCATTATCCAAGCCGCTTCCACCATAATACGTAGCCCATTTTCTTTCGCTGGATGCACAATCAAATTGCAAAATAAACAGATTTTTAGTCCCACCCAGTGCTGGCTGATTGTACCCACCTCCAGCCTGAATTGGAAAATTTGCGGAAGAGGTCTGACCGGTTACCCATACATTCGCCCCATCACTGCTAATGGAATTTCCCTGATCTCCATTACCGCCGCTTCCGCCATAATACGTGGCCCATATCCGCTCATTCGTAGTGCAGTTAAACTGCAAAATGAATGCATTGGTAGTTCCACCCACTGCTAAAGCAGCTTGATTGTAAACTCCCGGAGCACCACTAATTGCAGCCTGGGTAGGAAACCCTGCTCCCGCGGTGCCGGTCACCCATACATTCACACCATCCGTGCTAATAGAATTTCCCACATCACCTCCACTTCCCCCATAATACGTGGCCCATTCCCGTGCATGTGTAGTGCAGTTAAATTGTAAAATGAAGGCATTGGTAGTTGCTCCTGCTGCTAAAGTAGCCTGATTGTAAACTCCCGGACCAGCACCAATTGCAGCCTGGGTAGGAAACCCTGCTCCTGCTTTTCCTGTCACCCATACATTCACCCCATCACTGCTAATGGAATTTCCAACATCAATTCCACTTCCCCCATAATACGTGGCCCATATCCGTGCATTCGTAGTGCAGTTAAACTGCAAAATGAAAGCATTGGTAGTTGCTCCTGCTGCTAAAGTAGCCTGATTGTAAACTCCCGGACCACCAGTTGCAGCCTGGGTAGGAAATCCTGCTCCTGTGATACCCGTCACCCATACATTCACCTGGTCACTGAAAATGGAATAGGAATTAACTACATTTGCGTATCCTCCACTGTAATAGCTAGCCCAGATAGGCTGACCACAGGTGGTGCCAAATTCAAGGATAAGAAAATCTCCTCCCGGTAAATAATTTGCCTGAAAATAAGCTGTCCCACCTGAATTCATAGTTGGAAATCCAAAATTGCTTATTGCAACTATTACCCATACATGGATCCCATCACTGTTTATCGAACTTGGCTCGGAATCTATATTGCCCCCATAATACGTAGCCCATGTCAATTCCGGATCTATTGTCAACTGTTCATCTTTAGGGTAATTATCAAGAATGAAACCTATTTCATTACCATGGATAACATAACGGGTGATTATGTTACGCTCTTTATTTTGTCCATAACTCACTGGTATACCTTCCACGATGTCACCCATCGGAGTGCTTATTTTTATTGAACCGTCTTTTTGCAAGGAGGGTTTATCCGTCCATTTATACCGGAGTTTAATTTGTGACGGATCTGCCCCAGGATGTACCACAAAATCGTATTTAAGTCCTTGTTCATTTTTCAAATCCTTATTATTCGCATCCTTTCCTTTATCTCCATTTGAGTTTATGAATGCTTCGCATTTCCCAAATCCTGATTCCTGATTCTTTTGGTATAGCACCCAATCTATCCCCGGATAAATATTTTTAACCGTAATCCTTTCATAGCTGTGCACATTCCGTATCCCCTGCGGACAATGGCTTAGGTAATAGTCAGTAAGGTCTTCATTTTCATATTCCCTAACAATATTTTCTTTTTTAATGTCCGCACCGACCAATTCCATATCCGCACGATCGTATAGGATCTGCTTACTTTCCCGGTTATGTGCACTGCGGTCAGGTAAACTAGTTGAATTATCAAGCTGCGGCTTTACCTGCTTTTCCGTTTTTGTAAAAACATAACTGAGCCCCCAGGTAGTGATATACATATCTACCCCACTCCCACTTGCTTTAAACAACAGTTCATTGACTGGCTTTCTCTGCAGATCTTCCATCTGGCCTTTGTTCTCCAAAAAATGAAGGTTACCCTTGCTCATCCATGTTGTCACCTTGTTTTTCAGGGATGGATCATTGTTCCCTTTAACAGGCACTAGCATTCCGGACAATACAATACAAAGAGAAAGCTGAATTTTGAATACCGTTTTCAATCTGAATTTGATTTCTATTTGTTGTTGCCAACAAGCAACTGAACAAAGCCAGATCCGTTATACGCTTTTGATGTATACGATTCTGCTTTGTACACGTAATAGTAGGTTCCATCGGGAACCATCGAGCCGCTCTGTGTTCTTCCATTCCAGGCTGCATTAACTGCATCTCCTTTAAACAATAATAATCCCCAACGATCATAAATGTCATAAGTTAAGCTCTGGATTCCTTTAGCAGTGAATTGAAACGTATCATTGTATCCATCCCCATTGGGGGAGAATACATTGGGAACAAAAATTGAAATTTCAGTTGCCTCCAGGCATTGCGATACCGAATTGGAACAGCTCAATGAATCCTTCACGATGAGCAGCACACAGTATTTTTCTACTCCATCAAACAAGTGACTTGGATTTTGCTGAGATGAACTATCCTTTAGCCCTGAGGAGGGGTCCCCAAAATTCCAGAGCCAGCTAATCGCACCACTTGATGTATTGGTAAACTGCACAGAGGTATTCGCAGAAATAGATCCTGAAGGATTGCTGGTAAAGCCTGCTATAAGCGGGGTCGTTTGAGTCGTTCCTATTTTTACGCTGTCTGATGACTGGCAGCCTTTCGAATCGCTTACCGTTACCTTGTAGGTACCGGCCTTGGTTCCGGTAATTGGATCGTTTGTTGAGCCCCCCGGACTCCAGGAATACGTATAGGGCGGGTTTCCGTTCACTGAAACAGTTGCCGTTCCATTACTGTCTCCGATGCAGGTTACGTCGCTGTGGCTGAAATTCAGAGAAGGAACTGTGACCTTCACATAAGCCGGTAGTAATAAGGTATCCGTCCAGCAGGAAGTTTGTACAATCAGGTTAACATCGAAACTTCCGGTGCTGTCATATTTTATTACAGGATTTGGATTGGATGAGATTCCGGGAGTACCTCCTTTAAAGGTCCAGGAATAATTGGGCCTTTGTGTGCTGGAACAAGTGCTTACAAGGGAAGAGGGCGTAAAATTAGTCGACTGACCTTTGCAAAGACTAGCCGATGCTGCCGTGAAGTTTAAGGAAGGTTTGGTAAGTCCTCCGCAACTGTTTATATATAGTTGGGCAAATGCACCTGTTTCATTGGGAGAAGTCGTTTTGCAGACCGACTGAAACGCTCCGGGTGTTACCGGGTAATCACAGGCTGTAGAGGCACTCAGGTAAAGGTAACAGCCATAAACCGCAATGCAACCGCCATAGCCGCCGGAGCCTAAAAGTGCAGTTTCATTATTGGGGCTACTGGAATTGCCCTTACCCAGGTATCCCAGGCACAGGTTAGTCCCTGTGGAGTCAAAAGTGCCAAAAAACTGATCCTCCGTACCTGCAAAAGTTGTTTGGAATGCGCAGGAGGTCACGGGCAAATCTGTATAGTAAGTGTCCCCGGCAATCAGCACATTGTCGTTCTTATCACAGGCCAGGCCGGTAGTTTCAATATCACCATAGCCGGGCATAGCTACCGTTGCGTTTCCACTGACATACGTACCCCATTTTCGGGTATGTCCGCTGCTGTCAAACTTTTCAATGTAGGCTCCAAAATGGCCGGATCCTGGTATAAAGGCCGTTTGAAAAGCTCCGCTAGTGGCTATGCCGCTTGTTCCGTTGGTTCTCCCATCAATGTATACATTGCACCTCGAGTCAATCGCTAGGGCATTCGCTTCATCAGTAGAAGTACTTCCAAAATAAGTACCCCATACAGGTCCGCCTCCCGGGCTGAATTTAAAAACGAACGCGTCAAAAGCGCCTCCTACATAAGTGCTTCGATACGCCTGGGGCGTTGCAGGAAAATCACTCGAAGAAGTCGTCCCTGCCACGTAAACATTCCCAGCCTTGTCACAGGCGATTCCTCCCGGAATCTCACCGGAAGACCCTGATCCTCCCAGGTAGGTACCCCAGCCCAGACTGCCTCCCGGAAGGAATTTAGTCACAAATGTATTTGGGGTCCCCACCCCTTTAAGCGAGCCCTGAAAAGCTCCAAAGCTTGCAATAGCATTCGTTGAAGTGGTAGATCCATATAAATAGGCATTGCCACCCCGATCGGTAGCAACATCTAAGCCTAAATCATCCAGTGCACCTCCGTAATAGGTTGCCCATTGCAGTACTCCGGCTGAGTCTAATTTTAATAAAAAAGCATCGTCCGCGCCTCCACCGTATTTGCTTTGTTGTACGGTAAAGCCCGAGCCGGATTTTAGTTGAACCGGTAAATCCTTGGATGTAGTTATGCCTGCAACCAAAATATTTGAGTTTACATCACACGCTACACCTGAACCTCCTTCCCCTCCTGTGCCTCCAAAAAAGGTAGCCCAGTCAAGATTCCCTCCGGCACTCATTTTTGCCACATAGGCATCACTCCCAACTCCCGACAAGAAATAAGCACAAACGCTTCCAGCTTTATTCACCGTTTGAAATGCACCGGAAGTAGCCGGAAAATCAAGGGAGGCGGTAGCACCTGTAAATATTGAATTTCCCAGCGAATCGGTAGTCACTGAAACACCTTCATCCATTTTAGATCCTCCAAAGTAAGTCACCCAGGGATCGATGACCAACGTGTAATCCGGATTATAGCTACCAACGTTAAATGAAACAATGGCTTGTGTTCCTTTTGCTGAACCAGGCTCCATTGGGTAGTTAATGGCATAGGATGCACTGACTTCCAACCTCTGCCCGTTTATTTGCTGATAAACTTTGGGTATGTATTCTCCCAATGGTTCCAGGCTGGTTTCGATCAGCAGTTTATTATCTTTAAGACCTATCCTTTTTGCACCGCTGTATTTTAGCTGAATAGCGGAAGGGTCTCCTCCCGGATTTACCAGGATGTCATATTCCAAACCGCTTTCCTTTTTGCCATAATACCTGACATCTGTATTTTTATAAATATTCTTTACAAGCACTTCATTGTAAGAATTTACATGCGTTACGCCATTGGGGCAGTGCGGGTAATAATAATTGCGATACCCTTCTACTTTATCGGATGTTTCCGTTTGTATTTGCTCATTGCATCCTTCAAAATCGACATCTACCCGATGGTACCGGATGAGTTCTGATCCCACAAGATTGCTCAATACATAACTGACCCCCGTTTTTCTCAAATACACATCCACACCTGCTCCATCCCCTTTGTACAGGATGTCGGGTCTTACATGCTTTTGATTGTCTGTTACCTGACCCTTGTTTTCGGTAAACGTAATTCCATTGCCGCGTAAGGAGGGCGCAGTTTTCTGGGCATCCGCTCTAATACAGGTTAAACTTGCAGCGATACTGAAAACATAAATTTTTTTCATGCCTGTAGTTTTAATTGGATTAAAGTCAAACTAAAATCCCCATCCATCCCAGTCTGACGGATGGGGATAATGAATCATTTTTGGATCAAAAGCTTTTGAGTATTGCTCACATTTATTCCGGCCAGCTTTACAACATAAAGACCATTGCTGAGAAATGATAAGTCAACGTGCTGAGGATCCTCTAAAAAGCTGTGATAAGCCTCCTTACCACAAACATCGTATACCATTAATTCGTATTTGCCCATCACACCGGCATAAACCATACCGGTGCTGGGGTTGGGGAACAGTAATCCGGCACCTGATGTCCTGGTCATTGTTGCTATCCCTGAAGGAGTCCGATAACATACCGTTATCCGGATAGCATTGATATACACCGTCGCTTTATTTCCTGCTACATAAAAGCTTGCTCCGAAAGTCGGGTCGTTAATATCAGCCGGCAACCAATTTACGCCCCACAAACTATCGCAGGTATTACCGGTACTGACGGTATCATCAGTGGTTGAGGTGGTAGGCCATTGTTGAAGAGGAATGGCTTTCTGAAGCGCAGAAGTCCGGTAATCCAGGATCACATTATGTTTTACCATATTGATATAACCTGAAACGCCTGCCGTTCCATACAATTTGCAATGTCCTATTACCTGAACTGTAACACCCTGGATTATGGCATCATTTTGAATGGCAAATCCAAAACCCAAAGCCTTTAAAGAATCCGAATAATTAGATCCATTAGGACCCAACGTATAAACAGGAATACTGTCAAATGCATACTTGTTATCCAGCGCTTCCGCATTCATAGGATTAGTCCATGCATATCTTTTTCCACCGCTTCCTGTTTTATCCGAAACAGACGAGGGGTAATTAGGCCCCGTTATCTGACCATGTATATGAGAAGAATAAAGAAATCCTCCTATTACAGCAAGTCCTGTTGCGAGAAAATTTTGTATTGTTTTTTTCATTTTGTTTATTTTTAGTTAATTTATTTTGTTTTTTTTCAGTTAACTAAATTTACAACTTTTTTTCAGTTAACTAAATTTACAACGACCAAAAAGGAATCACAAACAATAATTTGTTCAATATTGGTTTTCTAAAAATATGGAATACGCGCGTGGAGGCATTTAATACACTAAAAAATTAGGTAATAATGCTACTTAATTGCCCACAAAAATTAATGAAATTGGTTTTCTATTATGTTCTTTTTATTCAAAAAAAGAGCGAATGTCTGTTTTGATTCTATTTTACGACTATTAATTTCCCATTCGAAACGGTGTTACCCGTTTGAAGTCTATAGAAATAAATTCCTCCTGCTATTCCTTCCGCATCAAAATTCACTGAATGACTTCCCGCATATTGTTCGGCATTTACGAGTGTTGTAATTTCCTTTCCGGTGATGTCATAAATGACCATTCTAACAATATCCCCATTGGACCCATTGGACAAAGTATAGTTGATCGTTGTTTTACCGGTAAACGGATTTGGGTATACAAGAACCTTGTTTGTATTGGCAGCTGGCTCGTTTATACCTGTTGTTGCCATTGAATCAAATTCAAATTCAAACGCATTGATCCTGGCTCCAACAAGAGCCGTTTTTGATTTGGGAATGAATTCCAAAAGCATGTGACAATTCGTCACCCTGGTTTTGAATGTCTGATCATATGCCTTTTGGACCCCACCCGCTGCTGCAACAATGTCAAAATTTTTCAAAACAGTATCGCCATTAATTGCCACATCCATTTTAACGGAATCGCTCGTTGCATTGTAATTTGCAAATTTCAATGTTACATTGTATGGGCTATTGGCGGTGGGTAAATCATACCTGAAAGTTCCATTCTGATACCTGTAAATAAACCTTGAACTTTGGTACAGGCTCTCCTGCCCATTCAGCACACCCGTTACCGTATTAGTAGAAGCATAGGCAGTTGAAGTGTCGGAATAATTGTAATCAGCAGCCCAAACATGGCCTAATGCGTCTGTAATTTGAGCCCCCCCACAATTCATACGGACCGGAGGAATCTCCTTTAAAACTTTTATTGTAACGGTATCTGAAATGGAAGGAAACAAAATGCTCGTGGCTTTTATTACGACATTCACATCAGAAGAAATTGTATCGCAAGGAGCCCTGTATAATCCATGCGCGTCAATGGATCCAATACCAGGGCTTATAGACCAGGTGACACTGTCACTCGTAAACATTCCGACTGCATAAAATTGTCGTTGATTGCCAAGATTTACTATGTTAGCGGTACGTGGTGAAACGGCAATTGCCGGTGTTCCGGGATCAGGCTCAATTTCCAAAGCCGAAATTTCCACGTCCGGATAATTAGAATGGACTGGCCGTAGCACGAAAGACAGTTGCCCGTTTACAACTTTTGCGGGCAATTGAAGGTCGAGCGGTGTCCACATACCCCCCCGCAGCTGTGTATATGTCCAGGTTAGTATAAATTACTTTGCCCTGGCTTTCCACGTCCATAACCTGAGCTCCCTGACCAAAACCACCGTCGGCGAATTTCGCTGTTATGCGGTAGTTCCCATTGGGAACTGTAAAATCCCAACGGGTATCTCTAGTACTATAGAACCCGCGGTTATAGAGCTTAATATCGGGTGTTGCCGGCCATGGACCTTGATAGAAATAGGGAGAGCCACCATCCGCCAAACTGGCAGTGGACCATACCTGACCGTGAGTATCCGTATAATCGGATGTCTGGCCCGGAGCAATCCGGATGGTACCCGAAGGCAGGATCATCAGTGTCATTTGCGCATAAACACTTGGATCAGCCACGCTTGTTGCTGTAACGGTTGCTGTCTGAACGGAACTGACAGCAGTGGGTGGGGTATACATACCTGTTGATGTTAACGTCCCCAATCCTGATGTCGGATTTATTGTCCAGTTTATATTTTTGTTACTTGCCCCGTTTACCCATCCGATAAGCTGAGAGGGAGATGTGGCTGGCCCTGCCTGAATATTTCTTTGAATTTCCGCAAGTCCCACCGTCACCCCGGTAAGGACAACTCTTTGCTGGGAACTCAGGGTTTTGTTTGTAGTACTTGTAGCAATGACCGTTTCCGCTCCTATTTTTGTATCACCTGAATTGGCTGTTATCATTAAGCCCGATTCATCGACGGCTTCTAAGTCTCCTCCGGTTACTTTTCTGATTTCAAGAAAAGCATTTTTTACTGCCGGAGGAACAAAAGCTCCATCCGTAACTATTTCATAGTCATTTCCCCCATCTGCCACGATTGCTCCATAATCCTTCAGCTGCATCAGTATAACTTTGGCGATCGCTGAATATCCACTTGTATCAAAGCTCGATTTTAACCGGAACCTGGCCCCATAAGGTATTAATCCTGATTCACTAAAGGCCTCCAGAGTGGCGGGCCAGATATGTTTAGCTGCTAAATGGGCATTTGTCATGGTCATTCTTAACGCATGTTTAACAGATCCTCCTGTTGCTGCTGCTATTAAAAGCTCCTGCATGTGCAGACTTAAGGGTAAAAAAACCATGCCTGCAGCATCTGTTGATCCATTCGCCGGCAAATCGTAGCTTGATCCTGAATATTTCCAGCCTGCGGCAGAATTACAGGGAAGACAGGGAATCCAAGTATTGGTGCCAACAGGGTATAAATTATACGTTTCATAAAAAGTAGAAGAAGAGTGATCGATCGATAAAAGATGCCTGTCGACACCGGCATTGGGTGGAATAAACCAACCACCTTCTATGTTTACATCGGGATACGGAGGCATTTGAAAAGAATCATCACTTAAAGGGGTAGTATAAAAATGCATCCATTCTTTGGGCGTACTCGCGTCCGTATTGTTATACAGAAGCCCATCTCCGGCAATGAACTGCAATTGCCCTGTGGGATTTTGTGCGATCCAACTTGTGCTGCTGGCATTTACCGGTAAGGTGTCTATTTTAGTATTGTAAATATGGTTATTGGGTAAAACCTGGCATGCTCCATGGGATTGCTTTGCAACAACCTTCGTAGGTGCCTGATAGAGGCCTGTACTTGCATTAATAGTACCCTTGCTTCCGGGGGCCATGGACCAGGTTACGCCCGTATTAGCCGTAAATGTAAATGTACTGCCCTGATTCACTGCAGGAGGGACTGCCGGACTTATTATTACCTGACTTTGCGCATTTAAACTTACAACTGCACCCGGCAGAAGCAAACTAAAAAGTACTATTTTTTTCATGATTTTAGAATTTATCCTGCGTTTGAGCTCTACTTGAGCCTTTATAATGAAGTTAAATCAGTTTATACCCGATTGCAAATAAAAATTTGCTCAAGATTGGTTTTCCAGAATTAACCGGGAAGATTTTAAAAATGCTTTTACGCAACTTTTGAATCAGATCAGATCGAAAAGATTCTGCACACCCAGGTGGCGTTCTACGGTAAATCCCTCTGCGTAATTGACGCCGATCGTACGGCCGAAATCAATCATCCGGGCATGAAGGCTTTCCAAAAATAATTGAGAGGAGATGGGCGTGTTGGGTTCTTTTGAACCGGGATTATAGAATTGAGAGGTAAATGCCAAAATGGCCTGCATCTTTTTTTTCACAAAGGGACTTACATCTATCACAAAATCGGGCTCTATGTAACGGTCCTGTATGGAATGGTAGACTGCTTTCGGACGCCAGGCCTCTTGCCTTTTTCCATTGAGTGTACTGGTTATCTTCCGAAGTCCTGAATAAAAACAAGCTTCTGAAACGAGCTGGGCGGCCCTTCCATGATCGGGATGGCGGTCGCGAATGGCATTGCATAAAATTATTTCAGGCCGGTACTGCCTGATTTTTTTTATGATCGCTACCTGATGTTCACTGTCGTTCCGGAATGCTCCGTCTTTCATTCCGAGGTTATCGCGAAATGCAACTCCTATAATTTTTGCGGCCTTGGCTGCTTCTTTCTTACGCAATTCGGCTGTTCCCCGTGTACCTAGTTCTCCCGCTGTAAGGTCGAGCATTCCAACGACCTTGCCTAGTGCAATGTGTTTTAACAGTGTGCCGGAACACATTAGTTCGATATCGTCGGGATGAGCCCCTATGGCAAGAATATCGACTTTCATGGGATTATTTTGATTCAATCCACTTAATGATCGTATCACTCATAGGGGATTCTTTGGGTGCTATCGTGCCGATCCATTTCCCATTTTCATCGATCATGAATTTTTGAAAGTTCCACTTGACCTCGGCATCAGCTACTCCATTTTGTTCTTTTTTTGTAAGCCACTGGTAGATCGGATCGATGTCTTCTCCTTTGACCGATATTTTCGACATCATCGGAAAGGTGACGCCGTAGTTTTTAGTACAGAATTCAGTGATTTCCTGGTTGGTTCCCGGTTCCTGCTTGCCAAAATTATTGGCCGGAAAACCGATGATGATAAAATTTTTGCTTTTGTATTTTTCATATAATTTCTCCAGGTCTGCATATTGAGGGGTATTGCCGCACTTGGAAGCGGTATTAACGACCAGTACTTTTTTGCCTTTTAGCTGATTCAGATTAAAGGCTTTGCCGTCAATGGAGCTTACCTTAAAATCATAGAATGATTTTTGGGAGGGTGCTTGCGAAAAAGCACTGCTGATGATTACTAATAATGCACTGATCAATCGTATGTGTTTCATAATCATTGTTTTTAAATTTTCATAAAGATAGGGATAATAGATTGTATCTTTATACCGGCAAATGCTGATAAAAGAACTTAAAGCCCTGCTGGCAAAGGAAGTAAAACTTGAATTCAGGAATAAGTATGCTTTCAATGGCATTTTATTGTATGTTGCTTCTACCGTTTTTGTAAGTTACCTGTCTTTTCAGAAAATTGTTGATCCTCCAACCTGGAACGCTTTGTTCTGGATCATTCTATTATTTGCGGCAATTAATACGGTGTCTAAAAGTTTTATACAGGAAAGTAAGGGTCTCTTATTGTATTATTATACGCTTGCGGGACCTCAGGCCATTATTCTTTCAAAAATAATTTACAATGCCTTGCTCCTGGTCTTTATTTCTTTTGTCTGTTATGCCTGTTACTCTTTGTTTATCGGAAATATTGTTCAGAACCAAGTGCTTTTTATGGCTTCTCTGGCCCTGGGAAGTATTGGTATCTCTTCCGTTCTGACGCTGGTTTCTGCCATTGCTGCAAAAACCAATAACAACCTCAGCTTGATGGCTGTTTTAAGTTTTCCAATTATGATGCCTTTGCTGATTACTTTAATAAAGGTTTCCAAGTATGCAGTGGATGGGGTTTCGCTTTCTGTTACCTATAAATACCTGCTGGTTTTGAGCTTGTTAGATCTGATTGTACTGACTCTTTCTTACTTGTTATTTCCGTACCTTTGGAGGGATTAAATAGCGAATAGCGAATAGCGAATAGCGAATAGCGAATAGCGAATAGCGAATAGCGAATAGCGAATTGGGAAATTGAAGAAATGAAAAGATACTGGTGGAAAATAGTTGCTGTTGTGTTTCTCTTTTACACAATTATTATGGGATTTCTTGGCCCTGTTCCTCATCTTCCGGTTTTGCATGAAACGATCCGGAATTTGTATTTTCATGTGACCATGTGGTTCGGCATGATGATCCTGCTTACTGTCGGCCTTGTTAACAGTATTCTTTACCTTCGGAAATCCGATCTTAAAAATGATATTCTGGCGGCGGAAGCGACCAATGTTTCTGTATTGCTGGGAACCTTGGGCCTTATTACCGGCTCGATCTGGGCTAAATATACCTGGGGGGCCTGGTGGACAAACGACCCGCAGCTGAACGGCGCGGCTATTACCATGCTGGCTTACCTGGCTTATTTGCTGCTTCGCAGTTCGGTTGAGGAGGAACAAAAAAGGGCCCGAATAGCTGCCGTTTACAATGTTTTTGCTTATGTGATGATGGTTGTGTTTATTGGAATCATTCCTAAGTTTACCAATGTGGATTCGCTTCATCCCGGCAAGGGCGGGAACCCGGGTTTTAACACCTATGACCTGGATCGGAATCTTCGGCTGGTTTTTTATCCGGCTATTATCGGCTGGACTTTATTGGCTACCTGGATTATGACGTTACGGATCCGCCTAAAAAATATTCAAAAATTATAATTACACGATGAGAAATTATTTGGGGCTGACCGCAATTATGATGATGGGACTTAGTGTCTTTGCCCAGGAACAAAATACGGCTGAGATGGCGGATGTCATGCGGAGTAATGGAAAAATATATGTAGTGGTGGCTGTATTGCTGGTTATTTTTTCAGGGATCATCCTCTACCTCATCAGCATTGACCGGAAAGTGTCTAAGCTTGAAAAGGAAATTAAAAAATAAATAATACCTGTTTTCCATGAAGAAGATTCATATTATCGGTATTCTGTTAATTGCGGTTTCTATCGGGGCTATTATGGCCTCTTTGTCTAATTCCAGTACTTACGCCAATTTCAGGGAAGCGAGTGTTCATCCGGATTTGGAATACCATGTTGTGGGTAAATTGAACAAGGAAAAAGAAACCGTTTACGACCCTAAAGCGGATGCGAATCTTTTCACTTTCTATATGGTGGACAATGGCGGTATTGAAAAGAAAGTGGTCCTGCACAAAAGCAAACCTCAGGATTTTGAACGTTCCGAACAGATTGTCATCATTGGCAAATGCCGGGGGGATGCATTTCAGGCAGATGATATCCTGATGAAATGTCCTTCCAAGTACAATGATGGAAAGCCTTCTGAAACAAAAATTTAATCGTTAACAGTTAACAGCAAGAAGTTGGACATACATTATATTGGTGAACGATTGATTCCGGGACAGCTGGGTAATGTTTGTGTGATTTTAGCTTTTGTTGCTGCTTTGTTTTCTGCCGTCACCTACCTGATTTCCGCGAATAAATTTACAAAATCCGAACCGGATGCTGTTGCCTGGAAAATGATGGCCCGTGTTTCTTTCCGGCTGCATTCACTCGCGGTTATTGGAATCGTCGTTACCTTATTTTACATGTTGCAGGGCCATCTGTTTGAATATGAATATGTATGGCATCATTCGAATTCTGCTATGCGCATGCGTTATATTCTTTCCTGTTTCTGGGAGGGTCAGGAAGGAAGTTTTCTTTTATGGACGTTCTGGCATGTTGTTATTGGTACGATACTGATCAAAACAAGCAAGGAATGGGAAGCGCCCGTTATGACAACTGTTTCTGCTGTGCAGGTGTTCCTGACTTCTATGTTGCTGGGTGTTTATCTTTTTGATTATAAAATCGGAAGTAATCCTTTTACCATTTTACTTCGCCAGCATCCTGATTTTGCCAATATTCCCTTGTTTCAAAATCCCGACTACCTGGCGAAGTTGGATGGAAGGGGCTTAAACCCTTTGCTTCAGAACTACTGGATGACCATCCACCCTCCTACGCTTTTCCTTGGTTTTGCCCTCACCCTGGTACCTTTTGCATACGGCATTGCGGGTTTGTGGACGAAGCGATTCCAGGAATGGCAGAAGCCTGCTTTGCCCTGGGCTTTTATTGGTATGGCGGTTCTTGGCACCGGTATCCTCATGGGAGGTGCCTGGGCTTATGAGGCCTTAAGCTTTGGCGGATTCTGGGCCTGGGATCCGGTGGAGAATTCTTCCCTTGTTCCCTGGTTAACGCTGGTGGGTGCTGCGCACGTTATGCTGATTCATAAGCATAAAGGACAATCGCTCTTTACCACGTTTTTCCTTACGTTCACCACATTTATACTGGTGCTTTATTCTACTTTCCTTACCCGGAGTGGTATTCTGGGTGAAACTTCGGTGCATGCGTTTACCGATCTTGGAATGTCGGGACAGTTGCTTCTTTATCTTTTCTTTTTTGTGATACTCGCTGTTGTCCTGCTTATTGTTAATCGCAAACATTTCCCCAAGGTTGCGGAAGAGGAAGCTGTCTGGAGCCGGGAATTCTGGATTTTTCTTGGATCATTGGTTTTGCTGATCGCCTCTTTCCATATCATGTTTAATACTTCCATGCCGGTCTGGAATAAACTTTTTAAATTGAAAATGGCGCCACCAACGGATGCAATCGGGTTTTATAATTCCTGGCAAATTCCGTTCGCGATACTCCTTACTTTTCTCCTGGCTACGGGTCAGTATTTTAATTATAAGAACTCTGATATCAGAGCTGTTGTAAAGAAAGTACTGATTTCTTTTATTCTATCGCTTGTTTTGGCGGTTGTGATCGCTCTTCTGATGGGAATCAGCAAGGCCTTTTATGTTGTTCTGCTTTGGTCTTCTTTGTTTTGTATCTGCGCCAATGCGAATTACTGGCTGTTCGTTTTGAGTGGAAAGGTAAAAAAGGCAGGGGCTTCCATAGCTCATATTGGTTTTGGTTTAGTATTGTTGGGAGCGCTCCTTTCTACTTCCCGCAAGGAATTTATTTCTCATAATAATTCTGATAAGGACATCGAAGCGCTGAAGCTTTCGAATGGCCGGAACAATATTTTGCTTCAGGTGGGTGACACCTTGCAAATGGGGGATTACTTTGTTACGTATACCGGGAAGCATAAACTGGGAGCTAATATTTATTTTGATGTGGAGTATTATAAAAAACAACCCGATGGCAAATTAAAATACGATTTTACCTTAAAACCTATTGTGCAGATTAATGCTCAAATGGGAAATGTGGCGGAACCGGACACCCGGCATTTTTTGCAGAAGGATATTTATACGCATGTGACGTATGCGGATTATGAAACACTGGATGAAAAAAAACAGGAGGGAAATGAATACGGGACTTCGAAAAGTTTCACGATGGCTGTAGGTGATACGATTTCATCTTCGAACAGCCTGATTGTCCTGGAGGGGTTTAATACGAAGGTTGATAAAAACAAGTACCACCTCGGCGATTCGGTTCTAGCGGTGGAAGCGCATTTTAAACTATTCGATATTAACAAGAAAATTTATATTGCCAACCCGGTTTATGTGATTAATCATAACCAGGTGGAACCTATTGAAGCGGAAGTTCCTGAACTGGGTTTGAAAATGAATTTCTGGAAGATTACTCCTGAAACCGGTAAAATTGACATCTCTCTGGCGGAAAAAAATGTTAACAAGCCTGATTTTATTGTGATGGAGGCTATTGTTTTTCCCTGCATCAATATCCTCTGGATGGGTTGTGTAATTATGGTGATCGGCACGGGATTAGCAATCTGGCAGCGAGTGAAGAAATTGAGGATTAAGGATTAAGGATTTATGTTATCTCACTCTTCAACTATTGTACTTTTGGGTTCGGGTAATGTGGCTACGCAATTAGGCCTCGCCCTAAAAAAGGCGGGGCATCCTATTTTACAGGTGTATGGCCGGACAACAAAATCTGCCCGTACGCTTGCTCTTAAATTGAGGGCCCAGCCTGTTACCGTTCTTAAAAAAATCTCGGCGGAAGCTGATTTATACATCCTTGCTGTAAAAGATGATGTGGTGGCAACCCTAGTCAAGCATTTGCCTTTAAAGCATCAACTGATTGTGCATACTTCGGGCACGCTTCCGATTTCTGTCCTGAAAGGTGTTTCTTCTAATTTTGGTGTGCTTTATCCCTTGCAGACCTTGTCAAAAAACAAACTGCTCAATTTTACAACAGTTCCTCTTTGCATTGAGGGGAATACAGCAGCCAACGAGCAGCGGATCCGAAAAGTGGCCAGGTCCGTTTCCGGACATGTTCATACTGTCCCTTCTGAGCAACGCAAAGTCCTCCACCTGGCGGCTGTATTTGCCGGGAATTTCAGCAATCATATGTATGTTATTGCTGAACAAATACTCCGGGAACATCATCTTCCCTTTGAATTGCTTCTGCCTTTGATACGGGAAACTTCGGACAAGGTCAATTACGGATCTCCTCGTGAGTTGCAGACCGGCCCGGCTATTCGAAATGATCGGGTCGTAATGAATGCTCACCTGAAGATGCTTTCTTCTGAGAAGGAGCTGAAAAATTTGTACCGGGCTATCAGCCAGCATATCCTTCGGCCCAATTTACCTCCTGGAAAAAATAAACCGTAATTTTGTCGTATGCGCAAAATTGTTGCTTTTAGTAAACTCATACGTCTGCCCAATCTTTTGATCATCGCACTCGCACAGTATGCTATGCGATGGGGGGTTATTTATCCTATGTATTGTTTTATTAACAAGCAGCTTATTCAAAATTTTCCGGATAAGATCACGAATCCCAGGATACTTCAGTTCCAGGTAAGTGAACTTCAATTCTTTTTTCTTTCCCTGGCGACGGTGATGATCGCCGCTGCGGGCTACATCATCAACGATTATTTTGATGTCAACATTGATCGCATTAATAAACCTTTACAATTAATCATTGATAAAACGATTAAGCGGAGGGAGGCTATGCTGGCCCATCTGGTGATCAGCGGAGTTGCTATTCTGATTGCCATGCGGGTATCGTTTCAGCTGGGTCTGTGGCATTATAGTTTTATCTATGCCGCCTGCGCATTGGGTTTGTGGTTTTACTCAACTGAATTTAAAAAACAATTCTTAATCGGCAATCTTGTTGTCGCACTGTTTGTTGGGCTTACTCCTTTTATTACCGGACTTTATGAACTGCAACTGACTGCCGAAAAATACAGAATCTTAACCCTTCCCCCATTCGAGGTTCATTTTAAAATTATTTTCAATTTCATCTTCGGTTTTTCCTGCCTGGCTTTTCTTATTAATCTTATCCGTGAGATCATAAAAGATATTCAGGATATGGATGGGGATAAGGTTTTCGGGTGTCGCACGGTACCGATTGTACTGGGTATTGAAACGAGTAAAAATATTGTTTCATTTCTGATCGTTGTTCTTATATTGATCATCGGATATCTTCAGAAAGGACAATACGATTCACAGGCTACTCTTTCTTTTACTTACCTGCTTTTTTTTATCCAACTACCCCTGGCTCTATTGCTTTTTCTTGTTCAAAGGGCGGATGCTCCAAAAGAATTTAAACTACCGGATAGCTTAAGTAAACTGATTATGCTAACAGGTGTTTTGTATTCCCTGGTTATTTATTACAGCTTTCTGAACAATGCCTGATTATACGTTTTCCCATTATCATATTATCCTCGCGTCCAAATCTCCCCGCAGGCATCATTTATTAAAGGAGCTGGGAATTGCTTTTGAAGTGCAAACGAAAGATGTGGAGGAGTCTTTTCCGGCGCATCTTAAAGCACAGGAAATTCCGCTGTATCTCTGCAGGAAAAAAGCAGATGCTTTTGAAGGTTCCCTACAGGATAATAGTATTGTGATTACGGCTGATACGGTCGTTTGGATTGAAGGACAAGTACTTAATAAGCCTGTAGATGCTTCGGATGCAAAGCGAATGCTTCGTCTTCTGTCGGGAAAATGCCATGAGGTTTTTACCGGGGTCTGCCTCAAATCAAAACTGAAAACGCATAGTTTTTTTTCTGCTACTAAAGTTTATTTCAAACATCTTTCGGAGGATGAGATTGATTACTATATCAATAATTACCGGCCTTATGATAAGGCCGGTGCCTACGGCGCTCAGGAATGGATTGGATATATCGGCGTGGAAAGAATTGAGGGTTCTTACTTCAATGTGATGGGATTGCCGGTGAAGGAGTTGTATGAGCATTTAAGCATCCATTTTACTACTCCATAAATTTGTCGTATCACATTTAATGCAGCAATTCCCCATACAGGTCGTAGGGTTCTGCGGAAGTTATTCTGACTTTGCTAAAGTCTCCGATGCGTATATAATTACTTGCTTTTACGAGTACTTCGTTGTCTACTTCGGGGGAATCCGATTCTGTTCGTCCGATGAAATAATCACCTTCTTTGCGATCGAACAGAACCTTGAATTCTTTTCCGACTTTTTCTTGATTTAATTCCTGGGAAATGGTTTGTTGCACTTCCATCACTGCTTCTGCCCGCTCTTGTTTTGTTTCCGCGCTTACGTCATCTTTCAGGGAATAGGCGTGTGTGTTTTCTTCGTGTGAGTAAGGGAAAATTCCCAGGCGGTCAAAGCGGGTCGCCCGGACCCAGTCCAGCATTTCTTCGTGGTCTTTTTCTGATTCTCCGGGATAACCACTGATCAAGGTTGTACGGAGCGCAATTCCGGGTACTTTATCACGGATCGTATTGACCAGGTCGATCGTTTTTTGTTTGGTGGTTCCTCTTCGCATACTTTTCAACATGGCATCGCTAATGTGTTGCAAGGGCATATCCAGGTAATTGCAGATGTTTGTTTTCCCTTTCATTACTTCCAGTATATCCAGGGGGAACCCTGCCGGAAATGCGTAATGAAGGCGGATCCAGTCTATCCCTTCGACATCTGAAAGTTGATTCAGCAGTTCGGAGAGGTTGCGTTTTTTATACAGATCAAGTCCGTAATAAGTTAAATCCTGAGCGATCAGAATCAATTCCTTTGTTCCGTTTTTTGCCAATGTCTTTGCCTGTTGAACAAGTTGCTCCATGGGAACGGACAGGTGTTTCCCCCGCATAAGCGGAATGGCACAAAAGGAACAAGGACGATCGCAGCCTTCTGCTATTTTGAAATAGGCAAAATGGTTGGGCGTGGTTAACAGTCGCTCTCCAATTAGTTCATGTTTGTAATCTGCCTTTAATGTTTTTAATAAACGGGGCAGATCCCGGGTTCCAAAATAAGCGTTCACTTCCGGTATTTCCTTTTCCAATTCAGGTTTATACCGTTCGCTCAGACAACCGGTTACGTATAATTTATTGATCAATCCTTTTTTCTTTGCATCTGCATAACGGATGATGGTATCAATGCTTTCCTGCTTTGCATTCTCAATAAATCCGCAGGTGTTAATAATGATAATTCCTGCATCGCCTGCGTTGCTCTCGTGCTCTACTTCTATGTTGTTTGCTTTCAACTGACCCATCAGTACTTCGGAGTCGTAAATGTTCTTGGAACAACCCAGGGTTACTACATTTACTTTATTTTTCTTGAGTGTCTTGGTTTTCATACTTTATTAATTCGCCAGATCCGCATTGTCTTTGAAAAGAGAATCTGCAAATTCGTATTTGTTAAATACCTGCAGATCTTCCTTCTTCTCTCCTACTCCTATGTATTTTACCGGGATTTTAAATTGATCGGAAATTCCAATCACCACTCCTCCCCTGGCTGTTCCATCCAGCTTGGTAATTGCCAACGCATTCACATCGGTGGCTGCACTGAACTGCCTGCATTGTTCAATGGCGTTCTGCCCGGTGGATCCATCCAGTACGAGCAGGATCTCATGAGGAGCATCGGGAATAACTTTTTGCATGACTTTTTTGATCTTACCCAATTCGTTCATCAGGTTTACTTTGTTGTGCAGGCGACCGGCTGTATCGATGATCACCACATCGATGTCCTTGGTAAGAGCGGAACTCAAGGTATCGTATGCCACGGATGCGGGATCTGCATTCATCCCTTGGGATACAATCGAGACTCCTATACGCTCAGACCAGATCGTCAATTGTTCCACTGCAGCTGCCCGAAAGGTGTCCCCTGCACCCAGCATTACATTTTTCCCCGCTTTTTTGAACTGATATGCCAGCTTTCCAATGGTAGTTGTTTTTCCAACGCCATTGACTCCAATAACCATTATAACATAGGGCTTTTTTGCAGAAGGAAGCTGGAACTCTCCCTTTGTGTCTGCTGTTTCGCTTTGTATCATCAAAGCTGCAATTTCTTCCCGGAGTATATTCTTTAATTCTGCGGTATCTACCTTGTGCTGCTTTTCTACCCGCTTCTGAATGTTATCAATAATTTTCAGGGTGGTTTCCACTCCTACATCAGAGGAGATAAGTATTTCTTCCAGGTTGGCCAATACTTCATGGTCTACCGTAGCTTTTCCCATAACTGCTTTTGCCAGTTTGGAAAAGAAGCTTTGCTTAGTGACAAATAAACCTTTATCTAGTTTTTCTTTTTTGTCTTTTGTAAAAAAACCGAATAGCCCCATTTGTTGTTTGTTAATAAGCACCTACAGACTACGTTTTGCAGAGCAAAACCAGGTCTAATTAAAAAAGCTCCCTTCTTGGAGAAAGGAGCTTTAACAAGATTATTATAAACGTATATTATTTAGACGCCAAAAAATCTTTGATGTGATCGTTGTGAACAATCTCCTCTTTGAAGGCATAAGAACCTGTTTTGGCTGATTTAACCATTTTTATCACTTTCGTGAAATTGTTCCCTTTACCGCTTTTTAATGTTGCAACTACTTTCTTTGCCATGACTTATTGTTATTTAATTTCTTTGTGAAGTGTCACTTTTCTTAGAATGGGATTGTATTTTTTCAATTCCAAACGATCGGTTGTGTTTTTTTTGTTTTTGGTGGTGATGTACCTGGATGTTCCGGGTTTACCACTGTCCTTGTGCTCTGTGCACTCCATGATCACCTGGATCCTGTTTCTGCTTCTTGCCATTTTTTTACGCTTTAAATCGTTATTTCTTCAAAAATCCTTTTGCACGTGCTTCTTTTACTACTGCGCTTACGCCATTTTTGCTGATGGTACGCAGAGCGGAAGTGCTCACACGGATGCTGATCCATTTATTTTCTTCCGGAAGGAAGACCTTTTTTGTTTGCAGGTTTACGTTAAATTTTCTCTTGGATTTACGGTTAGAGAATGACACTTTATGGCCTGTTATCGCCTTTTTTCCTGTTATTTCACAAATTCTTGACATGGTCCTGAATATTAAATATAGTTCCCTTTTTTTATTAGGGAGGGCAAATATCGGGTATTTTATTGAATAAGACAATAGTAAATTAGCCAATTAGCCAATTAGCCAATGGGGCATTATTCAATAAATTGATTATCAAATAGTTGCAAACTATTTTCCATTAATGACTAATTAACCATTGCCTCCTGAATTAACGTTCCGATGATTTCCTTTACCGGTCGTATAGCATGAATGTATTCAATGGAGGGTCCTGCGCACCATACCGTTTTGTAGCTGGCTCCTAATGCTGATTTTTCAAGCATCCGAAGGCCTTTTAGGGCGAGGATTAATTTTATGTATTTTTTCAACCATTTGTTGCTGTGCATCAGCTTTTCCAGGAAACTGGCTTTGGTGCCCAGGCTTTGTACATAGGGTGTATTTATCACGGTGAGGGCTGAACCTGATAGTTTTGTTGTTCGTACGATGTCTTTTGCTCCGTAATGAATGAGTGCATCTTTGTATTCCTTTGAAACGGGTGATTCCTCTGATGCGATAAATAGGGTTCCTATGGAAAATGCATCGGCTCCAAGTGCCAGCCCTTGTTTTAGCTGCTGGCCGGTCGCGATACCGCCAGCGGAGATAACGGGGATGGTCAGGTTTTTCTTTAACAACGGGACCAATTCTTCGGGAGGAATATTACCTGCATGACCTCCTGCTTTTGAGTTAACCGCAATTACCGCGTCGGCACCAAGTTGCTGTACTTTTAAGGCATAGTTTAAATCCACCACGTCACAAAAAACCTTGATGCCCGTCCCTTTGCATTTTTCAATGACTTCCTGCGGACTTCCCAGAGAAGTTATTATAAAATCCACCTTTAATTCGATGCAGGTTTTTAATTGTCCGGGGTATTTATAGTTCGATTTATTGACAATCAAATTGATCCCGAATGGTTTATTTGTCTTGCTCCTGATTTCTAAAATTGCTGCTCTCAACTCCGGATCGGTACGGTAATTCAGGGCCGGAAAAGCAGCCGTAATTCCGCTTTCGAGTGCGGCGATCACCATCGCCGTATTGCTGACCAGGAACATAGGGGCCATGATGATAGGGTATTCTATGCCTAACATTTTTGTGAAGGAGGTCATTAATTCGTGAATTAACAAATTAGCAAATTTCTGCGTTTACTAAAAAATTTGTTTTAAAAGATACATAAGTATACCCACCATTCCATCACTAAAAAATTAGCTAATTAGTTAACTGACTAATTGGCTAATTGGCTAATTAAAGGACATTCTCAATTATCACAGCACTGGCTCCTCCTCCTCCATTGCAAATTCCGGCAGCTCCATATTTCGCCTTGTTTTGCTTCAGCACCTGGATGAGTGTTACCAGGATCCGTGCGCCGGAACAGCCCAATGGATGCCCGAGGGAAACGGCGCCTCCGTTTACGTTCACTTTTGCTGCATCCAGTCCCATTTCCTTATTATTGGCCAAAGAAACTACCGAAAAGGCTTCGTTGATTTCGTAATAATTGATGTCGGCCATTTTTAACCCGGCTTTGGAGATCGCCTTGGGTATCGCTTTAGAGGGTGAAGTGGTAAACCATTCGGGAGCTTGCTCTGCATCAGCATATGACCTGATGATCGCTAAGGGTTTTAAACCTAATTGCTCGGCTTTTTCTTTGCTCATCAGCACCAGTGCTGCAGCGCCGTCATTCATAGTGGAGGCATTGGCAGCTGTAACCGTTCCATCTTTTGTAAAGGCGGGACGCAATTCGGGCACTTTTGCAAAATTTACGTTTTTATATTCTTCGTCTTCTTTAATGATGAGGGGATCTCCTTTGCGTTGCGGTACTTCAACAGGCACGATCTCTTCACTGAATTTCCCGGCTGCCCAGGCCCCCTGAGAACGTTTGTAAGATTCAATGGCGTATGCATCCTGTTCTGCCCGGCTGATCTTGCATTCTGCAGCACATAATTCGGCCGCATTCCCCATGGGGTAGTTATGGTATACGTCGGTTAAGCCGTCTTTTGCCAAACCGTCGATCATGGTCGTATTTCCATATTTATTTCCCCAACGCAAGGTGTCTGTATAAAAGGGTACCTGGCTCATGTTTTCCATTCCTCCTGCCACGATTACTTCATTGTCTCCTAACAGAATGCTTTGTGCTGCCAACATAACAGCTTTCATTCCGGACGCGCAGACTTTATTAACCGTAGTGCAAATTACGTTATCCGGCAAACCTGCGAATTTAGCGGCTTGTCGGGCAGGAGCCTGGCCAAGATTGGCCTGCAGAACGCTTCCCATAAATACTTCATTTACCTCTTTGGGGTCGAGTTTAATCTTCGCGAGAGCTCCCCTGATTGCAATAGCTCCTAATTTAGTAGCGGATATTGTTGATAATACTCCTCCAAAACTTCCGATGGGGGTTCTCACCGCAGCAACAATGTATACACTTTTCATACTTGAATTTGAGTTAAAATTTAAGAGGGTGAATTTACCTATTAAAGTTTCGGGTTCAAAGTTTAAACGCGTAATTTCGTTTTGCAAATAACCAGAAATGCGATCGTTTTTTACCAAGCTATTCCACAATCATACGGGGACCTATAAGGTGACGGCTTTTGCATTTAGCATCCTGTTGATCGTTTGCGTTTTTCCCCATCAGGGGAAATTTAAGTATGACTTTCATAATTTAAAAGGGAAACCCTGGAACTTTCCGGATCTTATCGCCCCTTTTGATTTTGCGGTTGCTAAAAACAATGAACAGCTGAAAGCGGAAAAGGAGGAGGTATACCGGAATGCTAAAAATTATTTTAAGCTTGATAAAAAAATATACCCGCTCAAAAAACAGGAGCTCGAAAACGAATTAAATAAGCAATTCTCCGGAAAACCAGTTCATCTGCAGCAACAATTATCCTACCTCGCCAATTCGCTTTTTGATTCGCTTTACAAAAAGGGGATTATTCAGCTGAACGATGCGTTTGAAACCAAACCGCCTGACTACAGTATTTATGTATTAACCGGGAATCTGGCGGAAGAACATGAACTGGGTGACTTTTTTACTGTTCAGACTGCGGATGATTTTCTAAAAGCAAAACTAAATGCTTTTAATTCAACTGAAGTGAGCAAGTTGGTCCCGATCCTGGAAAACGCGCTCGCTCAGAATATTTCCTGGGACCGGGAAACATCGGAGAAGGAACTGCAACAGGAACTGGGGAATATTTCTCTTACTCACGGAGGTTTTGTAAAGGACCAGATTGTTATCCTTAAAGGGGAAATTGTGGATGCAGAAAAATTTATCGCACTTGAATCGTTAAAAGATGAATACGAACGGCAACTGGGTGGCAATGTGAACTATTTTTCAATCGTTATCGGGCAGGGAATTGTGGTTTCGCTTTGCCTGCTGGTTCTGGCCATCTTTTTAATTATGTTCCGGAAGGATATTTTTCTGGATAATTCCAAAATAACGTTTATTCTGTTTCTTATTGTCCTGATGGTGGCATTGGCGAATGCATCCATCAGCTATGATAAATTCAATTTATATGTATTGCCTTTTTGTATTCTGCCTGTTATCATCCGGGCTTTTTTTGACACGCGTCTGGCACTTTTTGCTCATATCGTTACCACCCTGATCATTGCCTTCGTTTCTCCTAACCGGTTTGAATTCGTTTTCGTTCAGATTGTGGCCGGCATGATCGCTATTTTCAGTGTGATCAGTTTGCGCAACCGGTCCCAGTTTTTTCTGACGGCAGTCCTGGTATTTGCCGCTTACATTATTTCGTATATCGGCATCAACATTGTACAGGAAGGTAGTTTTACCGGCATTAACTGGAGTGTTACGGGCTGGTTCGGTATCAGTGCATTGCTTACGTCTTTCTCCTACCCCCTGATCTTTATTTTCGAGAAAACATTTGGTTTTCTTTCGGATGTTTCTTTAATGGAATTGTCGGATACGAATAGTCCTTTACTCCGGGAGCTTGCTTCCAAAGCTCCGGGCTCTTTTCAACATTCGCTGCAGGTAGCTAATATCGCAGAAGAAGTTATTTATCAGATCGGAGGGGATCCTCTTTTAGTAAGGACGGGAGCTTTGTACCACGATATCGGGAAAATGGACTCCGCTGTTTATTTTACAGAGAATCAAACGGCTGAAATGAATCCTCATAACGATTTGAATTATGAAAAAAGTGCGGCCATTATTATCAACCATGTTACGTATGGTATTGAGCTGGCTAAGAAACATAACCTACCTCAGCAAATTATTGACTTTATACGAACTCATCACGGAACCACGTACGTTGGCTATTTTTATAAAATGTACAAGAAGGAACACCCGGATGAAAAAATGGAAGAAGGCCGATTTCGTTATCAGGGTCCGACCCCTTTCTCTAAAGAAACAGCGGTACTTATGATGGCAGATGCCGTAGAAGCGGCATCGAGAAGTTTAAAATCCTATAACGAACAAAACATCAACGAACTGGTGGAACGGATTATCAGCCACCAGATTGACTTGAATCAATTTATCAATGCTGATATAACGTTCCGGGACATTACGACTATTAAGAAAATAGTGAAGAAAAAATTAATCAGTATTTATCACTTAAGGGTAGAATACCCGAATTAATCGATTTATGATTACTTACCTTATCATTGGTATAACTTCTCTTGTTTCTGTTTTAGCTTTCTCTAACCGTGAGCTATTGGGTAAGCTTCTGTTCAATGCACATGCTGTTTACGCCAATCATGAATGGTACCGCTTGTTCTCTCATGGGCTGGTCCATGCTGATTTTACACACCTGTTATTTAATATGCTGGTACTGTATTCATTTGGCTCTAATCTTGAAAACTATTATTTCACGCAGTACTTTGGCGCCCATGCAGGGCTTGTATTCGGACTATTATATGTGACGGCATTACCCGCAGCAAATTTATACAGCTATTATAAGCACAAACAGGATTTTTCTTATAATGCACTTGGTGCATCGGGGGCTGTATCGGCAATCCTGTTCTCCAGCATCCTGATCAGTCCTCTGAGCTCTTTGTACCTGATGTTCATTCCCGTTCCTATTCCTTCTTTCATTTTCGGTTTCTGCTACCTCGCTTATTCCTGGTATATGGGAAAAAAGGGAAGGGATAATGTGGGCCATGATGCCCACTTCTGGGGAGCTGTGTATGGAATTGTATTTACGCTCGTATTGAAGAAAGAATTATTCATGCATTTCATTCACCAGGTACTTAGTTTTTCTTTATGAACAAAGCGATTTTTTTAGACCGGGATGGCGTGATCAACCGGGAACGGGGGTTTACTTATCGCCTGGAAGATTTTGAGATCTTGCCGGAGCTTATCGGATCGCTGAAAGAATTCCGCAAAAGAGGTTACCTGCTCATTGTTGTTTCCAATCAAAGCGGAATAGCCAAAGGTCTGTATACGCAGAATGATGTAGAACTTCTTCACCGACATTTACAGGAGGTTTTGAAAAAAGAAAACATTGCATTTGACGAGATCTACTACTGCATCCATCATCCGGATGTAAGTAAATGCATTTGCCGTAAACCTGATTCCTTATTTATTGAAAAGGCGCTTGCACGATTTAATATAGATCCGGCACGTTCCTTTTTCATAGGAGATAAACTACGCGACATAGAAGCAGCACAAAAAGCAAACGTAAAAGGTTTGCTGATAGAGGCCAATACTCCCCTTTCTGAAATTATGTTTGAAATTCACTGAATTTATTAAATTCGTATCTGCTATGTCATCCTTTGTAAACTATAATGGCAAACTGATTAAGTCGGACGAACCTCTGTTAAAGGTTGACAACCGTGCATTTCGTTTTGGTGATTCAACTTTTGAAACTATCCGGGTAATGGAAGGGCAAGCACTTTTCCTGAAGGATCATATTTCCCGGTTAATAAAAGGCATTCAGGCACTCAAGATGGACATTTCCCCGGATTATACTCCGGAATTCTTTCAACAGCATATTACTGAATTGATTAAGGCGAATGCGATCTCATCGGGAGGCCGTATCCGCCTGACTGTTTACCGGAATGGAGAAGGGTTTTATACACCCGCCGAAAACTCCACTTCTTTCATTTTGGAAGCTTACCTGATCGAAGAAAATGAATATGTTTTAAATCAAAAAGGTTATTCCATTGACATTTATAACGAAGTAAAAAAGCAACAAAACAGTTTATCAGCTATTAAATCGGGAAATAGCCTTCTGTATGTCCTTGCGGGAGTTTACAAACTAAAACATGCGCTGGATGAATGCATACTGATGAATACCAAAGGGGACGTGATTGAATCGATCAACTCCAATATTTTTGCTGTTAAGAATGGCGTGCTTTATACTCCTCCTGTAGCAGAAGGGTGTGTGGATGGGATACTTCGCAAAAAACTAATAGAGGTGGCATTCAAAAATCGCATAGCGGTGTATGAGATCAACCTGGCTCAAAGTGTTTTACTTAGTGCGGATGAATTATTTCTCACCAATGTGATCAGCGGACTGCGATGGGTAGGCGCCTATAAAAACAAACGCTATTTTAATACGACGTCTAAATTACTTACGGAGCGACTTAATGAATATGTTGCGGCAAAAAAAGAGGCTCCCCTTGAATGAATTTCTCTAATAAGCTCCGGGAACCTGTCATCATTATCCTGGCAGTTGTAGCGCTGCTATTTGCTCTATCCTTCGGAGATTCTTCCTTTATTATCCTGGGGCATTCCTTTAAAAAAATCGATCTTTTAGCTGATGTGAAAACAAAGGATGCCGACCTTTATGCTCCTGCCACCTCTCCTTTGCTTAGGGATTCCATTCCCCAACCGGATCGCGTCACCCCTGAAAAGAGAAAGGTTAATCCGGCAGCTATCTTTGATTTCGGGAACGATTCTCTTCCTGCATTGGCTCACTTTTTCGAATCTTTGGCTCAACTGCATCAACGAAAAAAGAAGACACGGATTGCTTACTTCGGGGATTCCATGATTGAGGGGGATCTCGTTACACAGGATCTGAGGACTTCCTTCCAGGATACTTTTGGGGGAACAGGAGTTGGATTTATGCCGATTACTTCTATTGTAGCAGGTTTCCGGCAAACTATTTTTCATACTTTTTCAGGAAACTGGCAAACCTTTAGTCTGCTGGATCAGCCGGCCGCCGATCATATACTTGGAATTGCCGGATTCGATTATGTTCCCGCAATTACTTCAACGACTGATTCAACGAATCTCTCTGGCGAAAGCTGGGTCAGATACAGTGCCGTTTCCAGAAAACACCTGGACAAGTTTTACAATGTGAACTTGTTTTATGGGAAAAGCGAGGGTGACAATAATTATGTATCTGCTGCCAGAAAAACAATGCCGCTAACCGGGACTTTGCCGGTTAATGAACTCTCTTTGGTGAAGGGTTCTCCCCTCCAAACAATACAGGCATTTTTTCGGTGCCGGGATCGCGTGAATGTATTTGGATTCAGCATTGAGGGGGATAGTGGCATCTGCCTGGATAATTTTTCTTTCCGGGGAAATTCGGGTATGCCGCTTATTAAAATCCCTCTGCCGATTTTGTCCGGTTTAAATAATCACCTTGATTATGGATTAGTTATTCTTCATTATGGTGTCAATGTAGTGAATTATAAAGTAAATGATTTTTCCTGGTATGAAAAGGGTATGACGGAGGTTGTGAACCATATTAAATCGGCCATGCCCAATGCAAGTATTCTTATCATCAGCACTGGTGATAAAAGTTTTTACCAGGACGGTGCTTATATTACTGACCCTTCCGTACCTTTAGTCATAGCGGTTCAGAAGCGCGTGGCTGAAAAAACCCGAATTGCTTTCTGGAATCTGTATGAAGCTATGGGAGGGTACAACTCCATGGTTAAATGGGTGCAGGGGGATACGGTACTGGCCAATAAGGATTATACACATCCCAATTTCAGAGGAGCGAAAAGAATAGCCGACCTGCTGTACCAGCAATTGATGGGTGACTATAAGGAGTATGTTAAGAAACAGAAGGTTTGAAAGTTTGAAAGTCGAAAGTCGAAAATTAAAAATCAATGTGTGGATATTATTCCTATTGGCTATTGGCTATTATTCACAACGTCTATTTAGTTTTGTCAGAGTTCATGAATACCTCGCTTCGCTTAGTATTTCGCTACTCGCTGTCTGCTCCTTATCCGCTCAAACAGACACCGTTCTTCCGAGGTATCCCTTCATTGTTCATGATTCCAGCCACGTTCGCAATGACGAGATTGCACTTCATCTGTTTTATGAAAAATTATCCCAATTGCAAAAAACGAAAGAGGGAAAACTGAACATTGTTCATATCGGCGATTCGCATATACAGGCTGATTTTTTTTCGGGTGAATTGCGGCAGCATTTTCAACGGGAATTCGGCAATGCAGGCAGGGGCTTAATTTTTCCTTACCGGGTTGCTAAAACAAATGAACCCTTGAGTTTTAAAACGTCAACGAATGTGAACTGGGAGGCAAAACGCAATGCTTTTCCGAAACAAGCGCTGCCAATCGGAGTAAGTGGAATAACAATTGAAACGACTGATACTGCGGCTGAAATAAAATTAACAGTAAAAGACCAGGAGAACCTGGATTATGGTTTTAATAAAATCACCTTGTTTCATGCTAAGAGCGAAGAGAATTTCGATTTTGCGATTTATGATTCGCTTTACCGGGAGATTGCTTATGTTGATAACCTGAACGATAGCACCGACAAATACAGCAATGTTATTATGCTTGACAAGCCCTATAAGCACGTTATTATTAAGTCTTGTCCCCGGAATACGTCTCAAACTTGTGCACGTATATATGGTATGTTGCTGGAAAACAATTGTCCGGGAGTAGTGTATGACATGATCGGCGTTAACGGTGCTGAATACCGGCATTACAACCAATCTCAGTATTTCATAGAACAATTGTCTGTATTAAAGCCTGACCTGGTGATTATTTCGATGGGTACCAATGAAGGTTATGCAATGGGTTTTGATAGTCATTTATTTTACCTGCATATTGACAGCCTGGTAACGGCTATTAAAAGAAGTAATCCTTCTGCCTGTTTCCTGTTGACGACTCCCGGTGATTCCTTCCGACGCACACGCAAGGGCCGGGTCAAAAATCCCGACATGCAGGAGGCTCGCAATACGATTGTGAACTATTGTCAGCAAAACAACATTGCCTATTGGGATCTGTATGAGGTGATGGGAGGATATGGTTCCATGCAAAAATGGTTTAAAGCCGGATTGACCGCGAAGGATCGCCTGCATTTTAATGGCAGAGGTTATGGGATACAGGCCGATCTGATGTATAAGGCTATTATCTCCGGTTACACCAAGTATAAGAAAGAATAGTGCATTTAGATTACACTAAAATACTTCATTCGTTAAGCTACGATGCAAAGAATCCTTTATTATTCAACAGCGGTTTCTTTTTATTTTTCCTTTTCATCTTCTTTCTTTTTTATCCGTTTATTTATAAGCGTAAACTAACTCGTGTACTTTATTTTACATTTTTCTCTCTTTATTTTTTTTACAAAGCCTGCGGCCTCTATGTTTCCTTAATTGTTATTTCTGCAGTTGTTGATTTCAGTTTGTCGAACTGGATATACCGGGCTAAAACCCCGGCTTCCAAAAAAAGCTTACTCCTTTTCAGCGTTGTCATCAATCTTGGAATGCTTTGCTATTTTAAGTATACTAACTTTTTTATAGACCTCTGCAATGATCTGCAACTGGGACATCTTCATCCTTTGAAATTGCTCTTACCCATCGGAATTTCCTTTTATACGTTTGAAAATTTAAGTTATACGATTGATGTTTACCGGGGAAAATTTAAACCGGTCAGCAGCTTCCTGGATTATTTGTTTTTTCTGTCGTTTTTTCCAAAACTGGTCATGGGGCCTATTGTCCGGGCATCCGACTTTATCCCTCAAATACGCCAGGATCTGGCAGTTTCTGAACAGGATATCGGCAGAGGTCTTTACTTAATTCTTGGTGGGATTTTCAAGAAGGTCGTTCTATCGGATTATATCAATATCAATTTTGTGCAGTATATTTTTGATGATCCAAGCCGTTATTCAGGAATTGAATCTTTATTTGCTGTGTACGGATATGCCCTGGTTATTTACTGTGACTTTTCAGGTTATTCCGATATGGCGATCGGCATGGCGCAATGGATGGGTTTCAAAATTCCGGTGAATTTTGACCTGCCCTACCAATCAGCAAGCATTACCGAATTCTGGCGCAGGTGGCATATTTCCTTATCTTCCTGGTTAAAGGATTACCTCTATATCGGGCTGGGAGGAAATCGCAGGGGAAAAATACGGCAATATTTAAATCTGATGCTTACCATGTTGATCGGTGGCTTATGGCATGGGGCAAGTTTGAAGTTTGTTTTTTGGGGAGGGATGCATGGAGTGGCATTAGCTTTTGATAAATTAGTGAAGGGATCAAAAAACAAATTAGTCCAGCGCCAGAATTGGAAATTGGAATCCCGCGTCTGGAATAAAATTGGTCGGCTGATCGGCATCGTCATCACTTTTCATTTTGTATGTTTCTGCTGGATATTTTTCAAGGCCGCTACTTTTCACGATGCGATCACGATGATGTGTCAAATCGGCGACAACTTTAACGGGAGCGCTTTCCTTCCTATGTTGAAAGCCTATCCGATTGTCTTTAGCCTAATGGCTTTAGGTTACCTGATACACTTTACTCCAAAATGGATACAAGCAAAAACGGAGTGGCTGATATCGGAAATGCCGGTTGTTGGAAAAATAGCGCTCTTGTTTATTTTTATTTGGGCAGTGATCCAGGTAAAGCAGGCTGATCTGGTTTTGCCGATTTATTTACAGTTTTAAGGATCATCGAGTAGCGAATAATATAAAAAAATGATGCTTTTCCCCTATTGGCTATTCGCTATTCGCTCATCAAAAAATCTACTGATCTGTTTAATAAATTCTCCAGGAGCTGCGCAGGGTTTATTCGTAGAACGATTAACAAATACAAGTGTGGTTTCACCGGTGTTTAGTTTTGCACCTTCTGCATTATAAATTTCGTAAAAGAATTTCAGGCGGGCCTGAGGTATTTCTTTTATTGTCGTTTGAATGGTCAGCAAATCATCATAAAAGGCGGGTTTAAAAAATTTAATGGAATAATCCAGTACCGGCAAAAGTATTCCGCTATCTTCTAAAGCACGGTAACTGGAGCCTAATTGCCGCAAAGCTTCTACCCGCCCCACTTCATAATATTGTGCATAATTACCATAATATACATAACCCATGCGATCGGTTTCGGCATAACGCACTCGAATTGTTGTTTCAGAAACATACATACTTTACCAGATAAAATACAGGTGCTTAAATTAGAAATTTATCTTTATTCATGTTGATTTTAAAAAAAATTTAGCAAATAAAAAAAATACCCGATTAAAGTTTTGTTGTAACGAATAAATTACTATTATTGCACCCCGTTTGAAGTCGACAAGGGCTAAAAGCTTTCATTGACGAGAGTTTCAGAAGATAAGTAAAAAATGTAAGACTACAAAGAAAATGCGTTCTTTTATTTTTGTTGAATTAAAAAAATGTCTGAAATACGGTTTCGCATCGCCTGGAAAATTTTTCAAAAAAGCAAGCCCGAAAAAAAAAATTAATTTTTTTTTGTTTAAACATTATAACGCGAATCTGATTTCTTGTTATATATTTATGAAATCATTTTCAAATCTGAAAGACTACAATTTTAACTCACTATAATTACTGATTTTTTTGAATGGAAAAAGAAAAAGATTACGCAAAGGTTTGGGTAAACTGCCTGGAAATTATAAAAGATAATGTTAGTTCTCAAAGTTTCAAAACATGGTTCGAGCCCATTAAACCAGTTAAGCTGAGTGCGAATGTTTTAACAATTCAGGTTCCCAGCCAGTTTTTTTATGAATGGATTGAAGAACATTATATTACTTTAATTAAAAAAACGGTACGGAAAGAATTAGGTGCGGAAGGACGTCTGGAGTACTCCATCATCATGGAGAACACTTACAACGCAAAACCCTATACAGTTAAAATACCTACTGTCAATAAGAGAGAACTTAAGAACCCTTCTGTTTCCATGCCCATTGATACCGGTAATGCGGGTATCCGTAATCCATTTATTATTCCGGGGCTGAAAAAAGTGAATGTCGAGTCTCAGCTGAATCCTAATTACGCATTTGAAACTTTTATTGAGGGGGATTGCAACCGCCTTGCAAGGTCTGCAGGAGGTGCTGTATCGAAAAAACCGGGAGGAACGGCTTTCAATCCTCTCCTTATATATGGTGGTGTCGGACTTGGCAAAACGCATCTTGCCCAAGCCATCGGTATTGAAATAAAGAAAGAGTTTCCTGGCAAAACGGTATTGTATGTGACTTCTGAAAAATTTACGGTACAGTTTATAGATGCTATCAAAAACAATAATACCAATGATTTCATGCATTTTTATCAAATGATAGATGTACTGATCATTGATGATGTGCAGTTCTTTGCAGGTAAGGATAAAACCCAGGATGCTTTTTTTCATATTTTTAATCATCTGCACCAGAACGGAAAACAAGTTGTACTGACTTCTGATAAACCTCCTGTGGAAATGCAGGGAATGGAACAGCGTTTATTGTCTCGCTTTAAATGGGGCTTGTCCGCCGATCTTCAGGTGCCAGGCTTAGAAACACGTATCGCCATACTTGAAAAGAAAATGTATGCTGACGGGGTCGAGTTGCCCAAAGAAGTATTGGAATACCTTGCTTATAGCATTACTACCAATATCCGTGAACTGGAAGGCGCTTATATTTCCCTGCTTGCTCAATCGTCTATGAATAAAAAGGCCATTACACTTGAACTGGCCAAACAGATGATTGATAAATTTGTGAAAAATACGGCGCGTGAAGTATCCATTGACTATATCCAGAAGGTTGTTTGTGATTACTTCGATCTTCCGATGGATCTGCTGAAATCGAAAACACGTAAACGTGAAGTGGTACAAGCCCGTCAAATTGCCATGTTCTTCGCTAAAAATATGACTAAATCATCCCTTGCTACAATTGGTATGCACTGTGGGGGAAAAGATCATGCAACTGTGTTACACGCCTGTCGTACCGTAAATAACCTCATGGATACCGACAAGCGGTTCAAGAACTACATATCCGAATTGGAGAAGAAAATATCTCTCCAATAAGTTTAAGACATTTTTTATTGCAAAAAGGCGCTATTTTGCGCCTTTTTTGTTAAATCTACAAGAAAACAGTGTAATTAACTTGCAGGTATGGAAATTCCCAATAAATTTATGGTGTATTATGGAGCGGACTATTTCATCATGCCATCTTATAAATCATAAATCACATGCTAAACATTGTAATTTTCGGACCTCCGGGTGCTGGTAAAGGAACTCAATCAGCCAGGCTCATTGAGAAATATCATCTTTTACATCTTTCCACCGGTGATATTTTGCGCGGGGAAATTGCCTCGGGCTCTATACTCGGCCAGGAAGCTAAATTACTGATGGATCAGGGAATGCTGGTGCCGGATGAAATTGTCATTACCATGATTAATAACAAGCTACAGCAGAACGCTCATGCTAATGGGTTTGTTTTTGATGGTTTTCCCCGTACGACTGCTCAGGCCGAAGCGCTCGACAGATTACTGAATGCAAAAAAAATGGGGATTACCCTGACGTTGGCTCTTGATATCAGCAATGAGGAACTAATCAAACGAATTTTACAAAGAGGTGAAGAACTTGGTCGTACGGATGACCAGGAGATTAGCACTATACGTAACCGAATAGCCGAATATGCCAACAAAACCGCTCCGCTGAAGGATTATTATAAGAAACAACGTAAATTTTATTCTGTAAGTGGTGTCGGTACCATTGATGAAATATTCAACTCTCTTTGCAATACGATTGATTCCAATTATCACCCGGAACAAACAAACGGTTTTCCTTCCATTGAAGAAAAAAATTTCCCCAGTGCCGGTGTCAAGAGTCCTCTGCCAATGGAATCAGAAAAAGTGAAAGTAGCACCTGCTATCCGAAAAGAAACTCATCAAGAGAAGGAAGTTGAAAAAATAACGAATACTATAGCTGTGCAGAAGAAAACTGCAAAGCCACTTCCTAAAAAGAAGGCCGCGAAACCACTTCCTAAAAAGAAAACTGCAAAATCACTTCCTAAAAAGAAAACTGCAAAATCACTTCCTAAAAAGAAAGCCGCAAAATCACTTCCTAAGAAGAAAGTTGCAAAATCACTTCCCAAAAAGAAGGCTGCGAAATCACTTCCTAAGAAAAAAGCTGCAAAAAGTAATGTGCTAAAAAAAATAAATTCTAAAAAGAAAAACGTAAAAAAAGCCACTCTTAAAAAGGTTGCGGGAAAGAAAAAATCAAGACGATAAGAAGTGGCCGATTCAAACTTTGTTGATTACGTAAAAATTTGTTGTAAGAGTGGTAAGGGTGGCGGAGGTTCTGTACATTTTTTACGAACTAAAAAAACTTCCAAGGGTGGACCCGACGGAGGGAACGGAGGCAGGGGCGGCCATATCATTTTAAAGGGCAATAAACAGCTCTGGACTTTACTTCACCTGAAATACCGTAAGCACATCATGGCTCCGGACGGGGATAATGGAAGACGCTCTCTGCAAACAGGCGCCGATGGTGAGGATCAAATACTGGAAGTTCCGCTTGGTACCATTGCCCGAAATGTAAGAACGGGTGAGGTTTTATTTGAAATAACGGAAGATGGCGAGGAGCAAATTTTATTGAAAGGTGGCCGGGGCGGATTAGGCAATGACCATTTTAAAAGTCCGACCAGACAAGCTCCCCGGTTTTCACAGCCCGGAGAACCCGCTTTAGAAGAATGGATTATCCTGGAATTAAAAATTCTCGCAGACGTCGGTCTCGTTGGTTTTCCGAATGCCGGAAAATCCACCTTGCTTTCGGTAGTATCTGCTGCGAAACCAGAAATTGCGGATTATCCTTTTACAACGCTTGTTCCTAACCTTGGAATAATCAAGTACCGGGATTACAAGTCATTTGTAATGGCAGATATTCCAGGTATTATTGAAGGGGCTCACGAAGGGAAAGGCCTTGGACTCCGGTTTTTACGGCACATCGAACGAAACTCTATTTTACTATTTCTTGTACCGGCTGATACAAAAGATATTCTGAAGGAATACAAGATACTCGTCAACGAGCTGAAACAATTCAATCCGGACCTCCTTGACAAACAACGTGTACTGGGTATTTCAAAGACTGATCTGATGGACGAAGAACTCATGGAACTTACCAAAAAAGATTTCAATAAGCGTTTCCGTGAAAAAAAGACCGTGCCGGTAGTGTTTTTTTCATCGCATGCCGAAAAGGGAATAAAAGAATTGAAGGATGTGTTGTGGAAACAGATAAATTGTTAAACTTATTTTGTGCTCGAATTTTTCAAACATATCGACACTTCCCTATTCCTGTATCTGAACGGTAAACACAATGGATTTTGGGATGTCGTGATGTACTGGACATCCAAAGAATACACCTGGCTTCCCCTTTATTTCTTTCTGCTTTATTTAGTTTATAAAAAACAACCGGAACAGACTTTATCCGTTTTGTTATCAGTCGGAATTTTAATTACATTGAGCGACCAGCTTTCTGTTCATTTATTTAAAAATTTTTTTTTAAGGTACCGGCCTTCCCATAATTTACTCATTCAGTCCCTTGTCCACACGGTTAAAGGCTATCGCGGAGGGATGTACGGATTTGTATCTTCTCATGCTTCGAATACGTTTGCATTGGCTACATTCATGGGCTTACGGTTAAACAAGTATTACAAATACATAGCTACCTGTTTACTTGTCTGGGCCTGTTTTGTTTCGTACAGCCGGATATATCTGGGCGTCCATTACCCCGCCGATGTTGCTGCGGGAGCCTTATTAGGAATAATTCTGGCACTTTTAGTTGACAAATTATACCTTTATCTCGCGAACAAAATAAGTTCCACATGAACAATATTTTATCTGTATTTATAGGAGGAGGCCTGGGGAGCCTCGCCCGCTATGGTATTGCAAGTTCTTTAGGTCTTCTGGCAGCTCGTTTAAAATTCAACTTCCCCCTGGCTACCTTGTGCTCTAACGTATTAAGCTGTACTTTACTGGCAATTACGGTAAGTGTTCTTAGTAGTAAAACGGATATTAGCCCTACCTGGAGAATGCTTATCGTTACCGGATTTTGCGGAGGATTCAGCACATTCTCTGCTTTCAGTTATGAAACCCTTGATCTTATGCGAAATGATTATTGGCTGACTGCTTTCCTGAATGTTTTCATTAGTATTTCTGTCTGTTTTTCTTTGATTTATTTTATCACAAAAAACTGAAACCTTGATCCGTTTTCTTTCTCTTAACAGGGTATTCCTGATCGTCTTCCAATTAATGATTGGCTGTTTTCTTTCGTCCTCTTATATGCTTTTTGCCCAACAACCTAAACTGGTTGTTGGGATCGTTGTTGATCAAATGCGTTATGATTATATTGATCGTTATTGGGAAAAATTTGGAAACGAGGGTTTTAAACGTTTAGTCAAAGAAGGATTCTTCTGTAAGAATACTCATTATAATTATGTCCCCACCTATACAGCACCGGGTCATGCCTCCGTCTATACCGGTACAAGTCCTTCTGTGCATGGAATCATTGCCAATAACTGGTTTGACAAAGAAACGAACACTTTTGTTTATTGTACAGAAGATAAAACCGTTAGCGCAATTGGCGGAAGTGAAAAATCGGGGCAAATGTCTCCGGAGCGATTATTTACGACGACGCTTGGTGACCAATTAAAGTTATCGGATAATTTTCAGTCAAAAGTTATCGGCATTGCTCTTAAAGACCGCGGAGCTATCCTGCCAGCTGGCCATAGTGCTGATGCGGCATATTGGTATGATGGCATCACAGGTAACTGGATGAGCAGCACCTTTTATTTGAAAGAATTACCTGAGTGGGTAAAGGAATTTAATAAACGGGAGTTGCCCAGGCATTACCTGGAAAATACCTGGAACACGCTTTTACCCCTTGAACAGTATTCGGAAAGCACAAAGGATGATAATCCTTATGAAAAGCTGTATGCAGGTCTCAGCAGACCCGTGTTTCCGTATAATTTGAAAGATCTTATGCCGGCCAATGAGCAGTTAAATTTGTTGCGGAGCACACCCTTCGGAAATAGCATAACCAAAGACTTTGCCATAGCAACCATTAAGTCCGAAAACATGGGTAAAGGTAACTCGACAGATCTTCTTGCTATCAGTTTTTCTTCTACGGATTATATTGGCCACCAATTTGGTCCTAATTCCATTGAGACAGAGGATGCTTATTTGCGACTGGATAGGGATCTGGCAGAATTGTTAAAATTTCTGGATGAATGGGTTGGAAGGGATCAGGTGCTTTTATTTTTAACGGCGGATCATGGAGCTGCTGAGAACGCCACATTTCTTAGAGAGCACCGTATTCCCGCAGGCAGTTTTAATGACGCCCAATTGATAAAAAAAACAAAATCATTTTTATATGCTATGTATCACGATAGCCTGGTTTTATCCGTATCCAATCAACAAGTGTTTCTTAATCATACGATGATCGCTGAGCAAAAACTAAAAATGGAAGATGTGGAAAACACCCTGGTCGATTTTTTGCTGAAAGAAAAGGGGGTTGAAAATGTATTTACTTCTTTCAACATTACTAACTGGGGAATGACGGAAGGTTTAAAAGCCAGAATACAAAATGGATTTAATCAAAAACGTTCGGGTGATCTGATGATTAATTATTTTCCTTACTGGACGGATAATCAATCAACGACAGGAACTACGCATGGCTCACCTTATGAATATGATACGCATGTTCCCCTGATTTTTTACGGGAATGGCATTAAGACTGGCAGCACCAATGATCCGATTGATATTACGGATATCGCAACCACTATTTGCAACTTGCTGAATATTCAGGAACCGAATGGGTGTTCTGGAAAAGTGATTAATGAATTAAAAAATCGTTGAATTCCAAAATTATTGATTCCTATAATTGAGTTCTTTTTAAGTACGTTGAGAATTTCTATTTATCCAATTTTTTTCCGTTCTCTTTCTCCCGCTCTATTCCATCCAATTGACTCATGGCCATTAATTGGCGTACGCTTTTTTGCATTCCATCGGGCGAGCCGTCGATAAATATGACATTTCCTTCTCCTGCTTCTGCGAAATTCTTAATGGCTTCGGTCCACATACTGAACATGATCATCGATGCGTCCAGATTTACCTGCTGCATTTCTTTCGCGGCATTGCTCATCCCTTTGGCTACTTCTTCCCGGAACAGGGCTACTCCTTGTCCCCGCAATTGGGCTGCTTCCCGTTCAGCACTTGCAGAAATCTTAATGGCATTCCCTTCCGCTTCGGCAGCTTTTGTTTTTGTGATTAACAGTGCCTGTCCTTCGTTCTCGGCCGCCGCTTTTAAATTGTTCGATGCCACTACCCGCGACATGGAGGTCATAATGGCTTCATCAAATGTAATATCGTTCAATTGCAGGTCGATCAGGTGATAGCCCCATGATTCCAGGGTATGATCAATGTGTTGCTTTACATCTTCTACCAGGTCTCTGCGCAGGGATAGTATTTCCGCTTGTTTCTTGGTAGCCACGAAACCACGTATGGATCCTTCCACTGTCCGGATAAGGGCCTGCATAAGGCTACGGTCATCTACAAATTTAAAGGCGACGTTTACGATTGTTTCTTCTTTCTGATCAATTACAGCATAGAGCAACATGGCTTTAAAGTAAACATTGGCCTGATCAATGGTGACGGCCTGGAAGTCCAGTTCGACTGAACGGTTCTGAATGGATACCCGTTTGTATATTTGTTCGATGAGCGGTAATTTAAAATTTAAACCGGGTGCTAGAATCCGACGGTACTTACCAAAGACCGTAATGACTGCAATGAATCCTTGTTGAACTGTTACAAAACTGGAGAACAGTATAATCAGGATTAAAGCGAGGAGAATGTAACTTGCATACATAAGGTACTGTATTAGTTGGGATGAAATTAGTAAAAAAGCGGGATATCCGCCTTAGTTTATTCCTTTGCTATAGAAACCAAGGGGTATCAATTCTTCCAAGGTCATGCGTTTGCCTTTGTAGGTGGCAACAATCCACGCATCCCGGGTGCCGAGGGCTATTATCTTTTGCCTTAATTTCTCCGTATCCTTCAACGTGTTGAACTCCCCGGTTATAAAACGTGTTATCCCGTCACCGACCGCGTCGTAACGGTCAACACTACGGCCGATACCTTTCAGATGATTGTATTTGAAATTTTCCGGATGGTGATACGCTCCTACCTGTACTTTAAAGGTCATGCCTTCCACACACATAGAACCGGCTATGTTCATTAACAGATTGTAGGTTGCCGGATCATTCAGACTCTTGCCGGCCAAAGCGGAAAAATCATAGGTTTTCCCACTTTCACAGGGAGTGCCTTCTTCTTTTGCTGAAGCAGTAGTAGTTGTTGCCGAAGTTTCTTCTGTTTTCCGAGTTTCCTTTTGTGCCTTTGCTCTGGCTTCTGTTTTCGTTTCAGAAACGGCTTTAGTTGCGGTCTCCTTTATTACAGGTTGTGGTTTTGTTGAGGAAATTGTTGCAGAACCCGGCTTAGCTGATGTAACAACTTCAGGTACAGATTCTGTTGCTATTGGGTTAGGCCTGGTCTTGATCACCGTTGGTTCGGTAGGCACTGTATAATCCTTTTTGGCATAATAGGCCGCGTAATAATCCTGCAATAATCTGTCCTTCCCTTTGTCATTCACCGTAAGTTGAGAAACGGTATTAAAAGTACTGTCCTTTGTAATTACTTTTTTTCGAATATTTTCTGCGTCATCCATCGTGTTAAATCCCGCAATGTGGAAGGTAGTGCTGCCATTTGCATTTTTAACACTGTCGATTTTACCCAGATCGCTGAATTTGGATGGGTTGAAATCTGATGCCGTCTGATAGGTTCCTAAATCTACATCGTATGTGACGCTGTCTTTCTTCAGATAGCCTGTTTTCTTTAAAAGATCCTTATACTTGCGTGCTTCATAAACTTCAGGGTTACGTTCTTCCACATATTTTTTTAATTGCTCGTCCAGCTTCTTTTGCAGGTTAGCAGTCCCAATGGAATCAATGTGATGGGCCTTCATATAAGTATCCGTATATAAGTGGATGTCCTGCTGCAGTGTTACATAACTATCAAGTGTTTTCACATTTATATACTCGTAATGCGGAGGTAAGCCTTCTACTTCAATGGCTAGTTTATAGTTATTACTTGCGGGAAGTGCTACCGCGTATTTGCCGGTGGTGGAATTTGATTTATAATCTCCTTGTACTTCACCATTTTCCATATTCATCACTTTTATGCTCGCTTCAACCGGAACCGAATCGGACAGGACTTGTCCGACGGACAAGGCAAGTACCGGCTTGTTGCCCGGCAAGCCGGGAGTCACGACATAAATGTCCTGCTGTCCATAACCTTCTTTTCGATCTGAAGAGTAGTATCCGGTTTCTCCATCCGGAGTTAATACATAGTACAGATCATCATCTGTTGTGTTCAAAGGCATTCCCATATTTTGAGGCTCTGACCATTCTCCTGACTTATTGCTGGAAGAAAATATATCGTACCCGCCGATACTGGTATGCCCCTTGGAACTGAAAAACAATGTGGTTCCGTCCGAATGAATAAAGGGAGCATCTTCGTCGTATTTGGTGTTTATCTTTTCTCCTAAATTTACCGCAGGTCCCCATTCTCCGTTGGCTTGTTTTTGTGATCTGTAAATATCCCTGCCTCCAAACCCTCCCGGACGTTCACTGGCAAAGTATAACTGTTGTTCATCTGTCGACATGGAGACACTTCCTTCCCATGCGTTGGTATTAATGGTTGGACCTAATCTTTCCGGTTTCCCCCATACATCTCCTTTCAATTGACTGACATATATGTCTCCTTTGTCCTGAGGTGTACTCTTGAAGATAAAGAGCTTTTGTCCGTCAAAAGACAGCGCGATACTGGCATCATGTCCTTTGGTATTAATATTTTCGCCAATGCTTTGGGGATCTGTCCATTTTTCGCCGATCTTATAACTTATAAAAACATCCTCGTAGTACTGACCGTCCGGAGCGGGATTGAACCCCGCATCCATCAGGCCTCCTGTACTTTTTTCGCCGATATAAGTAAAAATTAAAATGGATTGATCTGCATTCAGAATCGGAACATATTCCGAATTTTCCGTATTAACAGGAGGTCCTATGTTTTCTATAATCATGTTCGTACGATTGGTTGCCGCCGTTTCTCCATTTTTACAATATTCCAGGTAGTGTTCTGCCAGGTTTTTTTTCTGGGTCGAAGGATTCTCTTTCAGGTAGTTCTCAAAATAAGGTATTGCCTCCTGAAATTTATAATTAGCATGATATGCACGTCCCAGATTGTAATTATAATCTTCCAGTTTAGGATTGAGGTTGCCGGCGGCTGTAATTAATTCTATTGCTTTCCCCTTTTCATCTGTTTTATATATATAGCAAATCCCTGTTTTATACTTAAGTTCGGCATTCTCCGGATAATTATCTGTTAACACTTTATAGATAGCCAATGCCCGAATGAAGTTTCCATCTTTGTAAAAACCATTGGCCGTTTCATACAAACCTTTGTCTTCTTTCGTAAACCTTCCTGACTTAGGTTTTGGGTTGTCCTGCGCCACTGTATGAACCGCGGAAAGCACAAAGAGAAGTAGCACCAATAAAATGACTTTTTTCATACGAATTGAATTGTGTTAAAACCTAAGTCCTTATCTGGTGTTTAAAATTCATTAAAAAAGAAAGGGAAGGAAGGGCATTGATGTAAACTTATAAACGCAACACTGTTAATAACGATGTGCACATAGGGTCTGAATCTCAATGATATCAGCTATTTTAGAGCTTTAATAATTCATCTGGAAGTTATGGAATTTCTTGACCCTATCCTGGAAGATTACATCACTGCACATACGCAAGCAGAACCGGATGTATTGGCGCGTTTGAACCGGGAAACCAATTTAAAAGTATTAATGCCCCGGATGCTTTCCGGACACTTGCAAGGACAAGTATTGCGAATGCTGAGTCACATGATCCGGCCGAAATGCATTTTGGAAATCGGAACATTTACGGGATATTCCGCCATCTGCTTGTCCGACGGATTGACGGATGGTGGAAAGTTGATTTCCATTGATATTAATGTAGAGCTGGAGAAAATGGTCAGAAGGTACCTGGCAGAGGCCAATGTTAGCCATAAAGTTGATTACCGGATTGGCAATGCAGTAGAAATCATTCCTGCTTTAGATGAAGTTTTTGACCTGGTCTTTATCGATGCCGATAAGGAAAATTACTCCACCTATTATGATCTGGTTTTTACTAAATTAAAAAGGGGTGGATTTATTATTGCTGATAATGTATTGTGGAGTGGGAAGGTTTTGTTAAAGGATGCGGAGATGGACAAGGATACAGAGGCTATTTGCGCTTTTAATGACAAGGTTCATGCCGATGACCGGGTCGAACAAGTTCTCTTTCCTGTCAGGGATGGACTGATGGTTGTGAGAAAGAAATGACCTGCATTTATTTTCTCAGGCAACTGTGGTAATAGTTGGCAGTATAATCAGAAGAGTTCCTATTACCATAAGAATAAACAACACTATTTTTTTTGCAATTTTATCTTTTCCTACATATTCATTAAATAATCGTGGTATTTTCTTAATGAACAAAAGTGCAAAAATCAGTACAAATACAGGCTGGGTACTTTCAACTCCTTCAAACAAGGAAACAGGTATAAAATAAACGGCATATACACCTATTATGTCTCCTGTCCAAGTAAAACACTGATTTAAAACAAATAAACCAATTTGCTTTTTCGAGAGTTCCGTCAAACTTTTTAAATCTTTAAAGTTTTCAGGATGAACCATGAAAAGGGTAACGATGGCCATGTCAACAATAGCTACCCAAATAACAGAACTACTCCATTTTACCGATTGCTGAAAAAGATATTTATATAAAACAAGCTGTATTGTCAGCAAAACAGAGACGATCAACATGTAAATACATTCCTTGTTTAACCGGATCTTTTTAAAATCAATGGTTAATAATACGCTTGATAAAATAATAGTAAAAAAGCCAAGGTATTGAACCTTTTGAAGATGTTCTCCAACAATAAAAAAAGCAAAAAGAGGGGTTGCTATTTTTCCAAGAGAAAACAAGGAAACAACTACAGAAGTTTCTGCGGTTCGCAAAGACCAATAATAGGGATATTGGTATGCCACATTGCATAAGGCAATAAGCAAAACAACGCCGAAAGACGCAAGATTTAGCATTTCGGGACGACCTGTAAAAAAAACAAATGGCAGAAAAAACAGATTAACGAAACTCGAAAGAAAAATAAGCGTGGTTAACTTCTTGAATATTTTAGCGGAAAAATAATTATCAAAAATGTTTGCCCAAGAATGCAAACAAATAACTAATAGGGTGCAGCTAATTCCGATCGTATAACCTGACATGTAACTATTTATAATTTAACAATATGATTACTTCAATCAATAACTTATTTGCCGTTATTATTTTTACCTTGGTGTAATTATATCTGACTCAAAAGTATTATTTAATTTTTCCATATGGACAACTACCTTGAAGACGCAAAAAAAATCATACAGCAGATTAAAAATAGTGTAGAATCCAAAGCAAAAAACATCGTCATTTTATTGGTTATTAATACAAAGAAAAATTATCAAGCTGCGAATGATTACGAAAATTTTTCTGTTAAAAGTGAATATTTTTCTGACAAGGAGCTTGACGAAATTACAACGGGCTTCCAAAGCCTTGGTTGTACAGTTGATCTGTCAACCAGTGAGCAGGAATTTATTGTCAAGCTTTCGAATAATAGCTTTAAAAAATACGGTGCGTTATACCCCATCGTTTATTACTCGACAGGAGCCGGAACCGGAAAGAGCCGATCAGCAGTAGTACCTTCTTTGTGCAGTTTATACAACCTCGCTAATTGTTCCAATGATACCTATACTTCCTGCCTTCTTGAAAACAAGGTTCATTTGTTCAATCTCCTTCATTATTATGGCTTTTCAATTCCCCGCACCTGGTATTACGACAGGGAGAAGGGATGGTTAAACGGACAACCTCTGAAAGATCTGTTATTAATTGCTAAACCGGCTTACGAATCTTCCAGTATTGGAGTTACTGATAAATCCGTTTCCGAATACACAAACGAGTTTCAGACTCACATCCATTTTCTTTCAGATTCGTTAAAACAGCCTATTCTCGTCCAGGAATTTATAAAAGGCTATGAAGTTGAAGTGCCCTTGTTCGATATTGGAAACCCTTTCACTCCGATGGCTGTTGGAATAAAAATAAAAAATACAGAAAACCTTGGAAGTGATTTTTTAACGTATGATAAGGTTTATGGTGATCAGTATACTTTTTATTCCTTTGATAAATTCAATCCCTCTTTGAGCGAAGAGCTGAAAAAGACAGCGAAGCACTCCTTTTTAAAGTTAAATCTTTCAGGAATGACCCGGGTAGATTTCCGGGTGACGGAAGAAGGCCGGTTCTACATTATGGATTACAACAATAACCCTCATCTGACACTTTTTCATTCTTGTGCATTTTCAGTAACGAATTTTGGATTTGGTTACTCAGATATGTTTTGTTTACTCTTATATAAATATTGCAGCTAAACAATTACTATGACCATTGATTTAAGAAGTGATACGGTTACAAAACCCAGCAAGGGGATGCTGGAAGCTATGTTTCAGGCGAAAGTTGGGGATGATGTTTTCAGAGAAGATCCTACCGTGATGGAGCTGGAGGCAAAAACAGCTGAGTTATTTGGGATGGAAGAAGGCCTGTTTTGTCCTTCGGGGACTATGACGAACCAGATTGCAATCAAAACGCACACCCAGCCAGGTGATGAAGTTCTTTGTGATGTCTCGGCTCATATTTATAATTATGAGGGAGGGGGAATAAGTTTTAATTCGGGTGCACAGGCAAAATTGCTTAGCGGTGATAGGGGAAGATTCTCCGCCAGACAAGTGGAAGATAATATAAATCCTGACCTGGACTGGTTAACTAAAACCCGTCTGGTGGCCGTTGAAAATACGGTCAACAGGGCCGGAGGAAGTTATTATAGCCTGAGTCAACTGAAAGAAATTGCAACTGTCTGTAAAAAATACAAGATCAACTACCATCTGGATGGAGCCCGTATTTTTAATGCGCTTTGGGAAACGAAGGATAAACCAAAGGAGATCGGAAGTTTATTTGATTCTGTTTCGGTTTGTCTTTCCAAAGGTCTTGGAGCTCCTGCAGGTTCTGTATTACTGGGAAACAAAGAATTCATCAAACAGGCCAGAAGGATCCGTAAGGTCTTTGGCGGAGGAATGCGCCAGGCAGGTTTCCTGGCAGCTGCGGGAATTTACGCACTGAATAATAATCTGGAACGCCTGGGAGAGGATCATCGCAGAGCCGGGCTTTTGGGAACTGTTATAAAAGCCTTGCCTTTTGTTGAGAGCATGCTTCCTGTTGAAACCAACATCGTCATTTTTACCTTATCAGATAAAATGAAGGCAGAGGATTTTGCAAACAGGCTTGCTCCAAACAATATTAAGGTGTCCAACTTTGGTAAGCAATCTATCCGGTTTGTTACGCACCTTGATTTTACGGATGAAATGCTGGAAAAAACCTGTGAGGTTTTGAAAAAGATGTAGTGTAACCTGTTTTACAGTAGTCAATTCAACTTGACAGCAATCCCAGGTATTTTCCCTAATGTGTCGAGCAATCCATTGCTTGGATTCACCTTTATTTTCCGGGCGGGCATTTCAATCGCCAGGTTTTCCTCTTTATCATAAACAGCGAAGCGCAGGGAGCACGTGCGTGGCTCTGCTCCGGATGGATCGTTCACAATTCCAAGCAATTTTTCGATGAAAGAATCGGTTAGTTCTGCCAAGGGGATCTGTATCGTTAAATTTTTTGTCATTTTATCGCGCAACTCGGTAAGTAATTGCATGCTGCTGATCTTGAATTCAAGATTGCCGGGTTGCATGTACCTGTCCTGTACTTTTCCTTTTATATACAGAAAGAAACCTTGCACGAGAAAGGCTTTGAATTTTACATAGTCTTCTCCGAAGACCATGAATTCAAAGGAGCCTTTGTAATCTTCCATTGTAAAACTCCCAAAGGGTTTGCCCATTTTCGAAACACGGTGGTTGGCAACGGTAATAATGCCTCCAACAGCAATCTCTTTCCCTTTTAATCTGGGCAGGTCCTGAAAATCGGCGATAGCTGTATTACAAAAACTGGTCAACTCCAGACGGTAGGTATCCAGGGGATGCCCCGAAATATAGATGCCGACCACGTCCCGCTCATATTTTAATTTTTCGAGGCTTCCCCACTGTTCGCATTGAGGCACTTTGGGCTCGGGCTCCATTACGCCGGATGCTTCTCCAAATAAACTCTGTTGAGAGGAATTTTTCGCTTCCTGAAAATTATTTCCATAGCGAATGGCTTTTTCAAGAAAACTAATACCATCTCCACTTTCTGAATGAAAGTACTGGGAACGGTGTACGTCCGGGAAGGAATCAAAACCTCCGGCGTAGGCCAAGCTTTCAAATGCTTTTTTGTTGGCAGCACGTAGGTTTATTCTGCGGGTAAGATCAAATATATTTAGGAATGGTCCATTCAGCATACGTTCGTCAACGATGGCAACAACGGCCCCCTCTCCGACTCCTTTCACTGCGCCTAATCCAAAACGTATGTCGCCTTTTTTATTCACGGCAAACTGATATTGACTTTCATTCACATCGGGTCCCAGCACGGGGACTCCCATGCGTTTGCATTCTTCCATAAAAAAAGTGACCTTATCAATGTTATTCAGGTTATGTGTAAGTACGGAAGACATGTACTCCCCAGGGTAATGTGCTTTTAAATAGGCCGTCTGATAAGCCACGAATGCATAACAGGTGGAGTGTGACTTGTTAAAAGCGTATTGTGCAAAGGCTTCCCAATCTGTCCATATTTTCTCCAGCTTATCTGCCGCCAAACCTTTATTGGTTGCGCCCGCTATAAACTTGCTTTTCATTTTATCCAGGGTAGCTCTGTCTTTCTTACCCATGGCCTTGCGCAGTACGTCAGCATCTCCTTTCGAAAAGCCGGCAAGCTTTTGAGATAATAACATCACCTGCTCCTGGTAAACGGTGATACCATAAGTGTCTTTCAGGTATTCCTCCATTTCGGGAAGATCATAGGAGATCGCTTCCCTGCCATGTTTGCGTGAAATAAAATTGGGGATATATTCTATAGGCCCCGGACGGTATAAAGCATTCATCGCGATGAGATCCTCAAATTTATCCGGTTTGAGGTCTTTCAAATGCTTTTGCATACCTCCTGACTCAAATTGGAATGTCGCATTTGTTTCTCCACGCTGGTACAATTCAAAGGTCTTTTTATCGTCCAGGGGAATTTCATCAATGTTAATATCTATATCATGGTTCTGCTTGATCAGTCGCAGGGCATCCCGCAAAATAGTCAAGGTTTTAAGTCCCAGGAAGTCCATCTTTATTACACCCGAATCTTCAATCACTTTTCCATCGTATTGGGTGATTAACAAATTGGTTTCTTTGGAAGTTGCTACGGGTATAATTTCCGTCAGGTCCTTGGGGGCAATGATGATTCCGGCTGCATGTATCCCGGTTCCACGAACGGAGCCTTCCAATATCTGGGCTTCTTTTAATACGCGTGCCTGGATATCATCTCCCTGATATATTTCCCGAAGCTTTTTTACATTTTCCAGGTCTTCTCCCCCGAGTTGTTCTACCGTTTCCAGACTCTTTTCCCCTTTTAAAGGAGCGGTAAGCATGCGGTCTAATTCAATTCCAGGGCGATCCGGAACTAATTTGGCTAACATATTGGAATCCTGCAACGGCAGATCAAGGACCCTTGCGACATCTTTAATACTCATCTTGGCCGCCATTGTACCGTAGGTAACAATCTGTGCGACCTGGTTCTTGCCATACTTATCTACTACGTAATCGATTACTTTCTGCCGTCCTTCATCATCAAAATCCGTATCAATATCGGGCATGGATTTGCGGTCGGGATTCAGAAAACGCTCGAACAGAAGATTGTATTTAATGGGGTCAATGTTGGTTATTCCAATGCAATAGGCAACGGCAGAGCCCGCAGCAGATCCACGGCCCGGCCCGACAATCACTCCGAGATCACGTCCTGCTTTAATAAAATCGGACACGATTAAAAAATACCCTGCGAAACCCATGGTTTTAACCGTGAACAGTTCGAAATTCAAACGCTCTTCAATTTCCGGGCTTAACTCCCGGTAACGTTGTTTAGCGCCTTCATAGGCCAGGTGGCGTAAATAATCATCCTGGGAATCGAAACCAGGGGGAATTTTAAAGTGTGGTAACAGGATGTCCTGCTTGAGTTTCAGCTGCTCCACTTTATCTACGATTTCATTCGTATTATCGATCGCTTCCGGAACGTCACTAAACAAGGCGGTCATTTCAGCAGTCGTTTTGAAGTAGAACTGATCGTTGTAAAAAGCGAAACGCTTGTCTTTTGTCATGACATCGTCTTCGGCAAAATCCTTCATGGTAGGCGTGCTTTGCTTTTCACCGGTGTTGATGCACAAGAGGATATCGTGCGCATTGGAATCAGCCTGATCGACATAATGGGAATCATTCGAGGCAATGATTTTTACCTGGTGTTTTTTTGCAAAACCTAAGAGGACCTCGTTTACTTTTATTTGCTCGGGAATATCGTGACGTTGCAATTCTATATAATAATCTTCCCCGAAGAGATCCGACCACCACTTAAATTCCTCTTCGCCTGCTGCTTCGCCTTTTTTTAAAATCATCTTAGGTACGGAGGCTCCGAGGCAACAGGTTGTCGCAATTAAACCTTTGTGGTACTGCAAAATAAGTTCTTTGTCAATACGCGGATATTTACCGTAGAGGCCTTCCATATAACCCAGAGAACATAGCTTTATCAGGTTTTTATATCCCTCCGGATTTTTTGCCAGCAATAATTGATGCGCACGTATATCCTTGTCTTCTTTTGTAAACTGGTGCTTGTGACGATTTTGAACTACGTAAAATTCGCAGCCTATAATGGGTTTTATTTTATTGGGATTATCGGGCGTATTGTATTTCCCCGCTTCCGCCACAAACTTAAATACGCCGAACATATTGCCATGATCGGTTATCGCAATACTGCGCATATTGTCGTTTACTGCTTTTTTGTATAAGGAGCCGATATCGGCGGCTCCATCCAACAGGGAATACTGGGTATGAACATGTAAGTGAGAAAACTGCATCGTTGTTAAATTTACTTAAAAGCCGCTCTCTATTCGCCTTCTGTTGATAATTTCTGAAGAGTATTTTATGTCGGGATTGACGTATTATTTAATAAATTTGGACGAATTAAATTATGCGCGCACGCCTTCTACCAAAGTTTTGTAACCTAT
>Ga0206820_1010_pt1 | contig 75627 bp, 75 predicted proteins | sample Alteio_BWOrgCont_84_FD_152857 | JGI IMG/M metagenome (GOLD analysis project Ga0206820, IMG submission 152857) | Enriched cells from forest soil in Barre Woods Harvard Forest LTER site, Petersham, Massachusetts, United States -... | ecosystem: Environmental > Terrestrial > Soil > Temperate forest >...
ATTCCTGACCTACGATAAATTCCAGCGCGTTATTGGGAACCATAAAGTATTTGAGGGTAAGTCCATATAAAGGCCCTCCCCTCAACCCGAAAGCTGTCGTATAACCTTCTTTTCCACCATGCCGGGCAAAGCAATGCCCGTTGATGATACCTGTCATAATAATCAATAAACATATTCGTGTAGTCGTCTTCATTTCTTTTCTTTTGTGCAATGTATAAATTAACTAAATTTAAAGCAACAGTTTTTATTAAAATTGAGACAAACAACAACTAAGAAACGTTGCTTTTGGGTAACGCAAGATCCCTTGTACATCGAATACCACGACAAAGAGTGGGGTCGACCGGTACATGATGACAAAGTGCTGTTTGAGTTTTTAGTGTTGGAAAGTTTCCAGGCAGGGCTAAGCTGGCTCACTGTTTTAAAAAAGCGGGAGAACTTTCGCAAAGCGTTCGCTGATTTTGATGCGAAGAAAATAGCAAAGTTTGATAAACGCAAGTATGAATCCCTGATGCAGGATGCCGGAATTATCAGAAACCGTTTAAAAATAGAAGCTGCGATAAATAATGCCGGCCGTTTTCTGGAGATACAAAAAGAATTCGGATCATTCGATAAATACGTCTGGTCATTTACTCAGGGAAAAACGATCGTGAATAAACCAAAAGACAGAGCAGAATATCACGCTAAAACGGAAATCTCAGACGCCATGAGTAAAGACATGGGTAAACGTGGATTTAAATTCAGGGGCTCAACCATCTGCTATGCGTTCATGCAGGCCGTTGGCATCGTTGACGATCACACCAAAGATTGCTTTCGCTGCAAATAGCACTGTTATTTTAACCCAGCTAAGACAATTTTCCCTGCAGTTCTTCCCACTTAATCATTTCCAATCCCAATCTCTTTTTAGAATCTTCATATTTGCTGAAAAGAGCTCTGTCATTTACAATTGCCTGGTACTGTCCAGGGTCGGCCAGCTTTTCATCAAATGCTTTAATTTCTTTTTCCAGTCTTTCAATTTCTTTTTCGGTCTTTGAAAGTTGAGTCTGCAGATTTTTCAACTCCTTCTCCATCTTTTGCTTCTCCTCCAGGCCCTTGTTCTCTTCCGCTGGTTTTTTAATTCCCGGTTCTTTCTTCTCTTTCAGGTCCAGGTCCATCAGCTGCTCAATCCTCTTCTCTTCCAGGTATTCGTTAATATCCCCAAAGTGTTGTTTTACATTTCCATTCTTAAACTCATACACTTTACTGGTCAGGCCTTGCAAAAAATCCCGGTCATGAGAAACAATAACCAGGCTTCCATCATATTTCATCAAAGCATTTTTCAGCACCTCCTTCGACCGTATGTCAAGATGGTTAGTAGGCTCATCGAGCACCAGCAAATTATAGGGTTCGAGTAATAATTTGCACATGGCGAGACGCGACTTTTCTCCACCCGACAATACTTTCACTTTCTTTTCCGTATCATCTCCGCTAAACAAAAAAGAACCCAGGAGATTGCGCACATTTTTCCGGACTTCTCCAACAGCCACTTCATCAATCGTATCAAAAACAGTTGCCTCCAGGTCCAGCATTTCCGTTTGATTCTGTGCGTAATAACCGATGTTTACATTATGGCCAAGCGTTATTTTACCTTCCGTGATCGCTTGATCGCCTACAATTAATTTCAGCATGGTCGATTTCCCTTCCCCATTACGTCCGACAAAAGCAATCTTCTCTTCCCGCTCAATCATAAAGTCCACCTTGCTGAAAATTGTTTTTTCACCGTATTGTTTTTTCACCTGATCAGCTTCCACAACAACTTTCCCACCACGAGGAGCAGGAGGGAAGCGGAAATAAATACTTGAATTGTCCGATTCATCCACCTCCACAATTTCCAGCTTATCCAGTTTTTTAATGAGCGACTGTGCAAAAGAAGCTTTATTAGCTTTGGCCCTGTATTTATCAATCAAGCCTTGGGTTTTATCAATGTATTTTTGCTGATTCTTGGCAGCGGCATCCAGCTGATCTTTGCGTTCTTTACGAAGTATTAAATATTTGGAATAATTGGCACGGTAATCAAAAATTTTACCCATGGATATTTCGATCGTGCGTGTGGTCAGGTTATCCAAAAAACGTTTATCATGTGAGACCATTACTACGGATCCGTAATAACTCCTTAAAAAATTCTCCAACCACAAAATGGATTCAATATCCAGGTGGTTGGTAGGCTCATCCAGCAAAACCACATTTGGTTTTTGCAATAAAATTTTGGCCAGCTCGATGCGCATGCGCCATCCCCCGCTGAACTCATCCGTAAGCCGGGTAAAATCCTTGCGCTCAAAGCCCAGTCCCAGAAGCGTAATTTCTATTTTTTCGTTGATAGCGCCAGCTCCGATCAGGTCGAGGCGTTCATGCGCCTCATTGAGCTGGGTGATGAGGTTCATGTAAGCGTCCGATTCGTAATCCGTGCGGGTTTCCAGCTGATGGGTGATGGTCACAATAGCGGCCTCCAGTTTTTTCACTTCATCAAAAGCAGTGGCGGCTTCATCAAAAACTGTTTTGCCCAGATTATGCACCATATCCTGGGGCAAATAACCGATTGTACATTCATTCGGCTTCGAGACCTCCCCTTTCTGTGGCTTTTGCAGGCCAGCCAATATCTTCAAAAGAGTAGATTTTCCCGCTCCATTCTTCCCTGCAAGACCAATCCGATCCTGTTTATTAATTAAAAAAGAAATGTCTTCAAAAAGAAAGGAACCTCCAAATCCAACACTCAACCCACTTACAGATATCATTTTTCAAAATTAAGTTCGCAAAGATACGAAATGTAAGGAAAAACGAGTGACATCTTATTTTGATAAGTATAATTCGTAAATTGTAATCCAAGAGCACATAGAAAACGCTCCACTGAATTTTTAAAACACAATCATGAAAAAGGCAGCTCTTTTTACTTTATCCGCAGGATTTTTAATTACCCTGAGTTTTTTTATGGCGAGTTATCTCCGGATTATAAGGCAAAAGCAAGAAGTAAATCAGAAGAGCTCAAAATCAATGGACTCAGAAGAAGCCGGTCTATGGGACTGGGAACAGATGCGTCTACAGGATCCGGTTACAGGAATGATTCCCGATCATATTCAGCAGAAAGAACAAATTTTTGCTTCTTACTTACCCAGCGATGATAGATCAGATAATAGTGCACTCAGAACGCTTAATCAAAGTTCCTGGGCTCAGGTCGGTCCCTGGAATGTAGGAGGAAGGACAAGAGCAATGGCAATTGATATCAATAACGATAATGTCATTATTGCCGGTTCTGTTTCGGGCACCTTATTCCGTTCTGTTAACGGAGGAAAAAACTGGACACCTGTTTCCTCTCTTGCAATGGAGCCATTTGGTTCCACCTGCATAGTTCAAGATCCGCGAAAAGACAAAACGAACATTTGGTACCTTGGAACCGGTGAAAACATAGGGTCTTCCGCTGGTGCGGTGGGTGCGTATTATCAGGGTAACGGAGTTTATAAATCCTTAGACAGTGGCATAACGTGGACATCACTCAGCGCTACAGTATACAATGCGCCCCAATCATTTCATCCATTTGATGGTATCTGGAATATCGCAGTTAATCCTGTCGATACCGCTCATGACGAAGTTTATTGTGCCGTTATAGGGGGTATTTACAAGAGCCTGGATGGGGGAAATACCTGGAATACGGCTATCGGAACTCCTGGAAACAGTAGCACTGACTACACGGATCTGGTAATAACACCGTCGGGAATCATTTACGCAACACTTAGTTCGGGAGGTTCAAAATCGGGTATCTGGCGTTCAACAGATGGAATAACATTCACTAACATTACACCCATTTCTTTTCCAGCTACCTATAATAGGATCGTTATGGGTTACGCGCCTTCTGATTTAAATCAGGTTTATTTCTTAGCGAATACACCGGGGTTTGGCCGGGCAGATAGTATTTCAAAGGGAAATGTTAACTGGAACAGTTTATGGAAATACCGGTACGTTTCCGGTGATGGCTCAGGAGCAGGTGGAAATTGGACAGACTTGTCTTCTAATCTTCCGGGAGGAGGAACCCAAACGGTTTCCAATTTCGAGACCCAGGGCACAGGTTATGACATGCTTGTAAAAGTGTTGCCAACAGATACCAATATTGTTTTCATAGGTGGGACCAATTTATACCGTTCTACGGACGGATTTAAAACTAAAAACAATGTCCATCAAATTGGTGGTTACCATTTAGGACTTACTTCTTTTAATGGTCCTCCGGTAAACTCTTTGTATCCGGATCATCATCCGGATCAACACGCCCTTGCTTTTTTTAGTTCCAGTAGTAATAGTATGGTCAGTTCAAATGACGGAGGTGTTTTTAAGACATTGAACAATACCCTGGACACCGTTCAGTGGATCTCACTCGACAGCGGCTATGTAACTTCCCAGTTTTTTACGGTGGCAATGGATCATGCCTCTTCAGGAGATAATGTGGTAACGGGAGGATTACAGGATAATGGAAGTCGTTTTACCAATTCACCTGATCTTACTATCCCCTGGACCTTTCCCGCTGGAGGTGATGGTAATTACTGTGCCATTGCCGACCATAAATCGATGTACTATTTTGCAACTACCGGGAGCCGTATTTTTAAGGAATCGCTCGATGTGAATGGTAACGTTACAGGCTTAAATAGAATTGATCCCATAGGCGGAAAAGGGTATTTGTTTGTAAATCCTTATCTACTTGATCCGAATAACAATAACCTCATGTACCTCGCTGGAGGTAATTTCATTTGGAGAAATAATGATCTTTCAGCTATTCCTCTTCTGAATAAATATGATTCTATCAGTACGAACTGGATTAAATTTCCGGATTCCATAAACACAGGAACAATTTCAGCACTTGCCATATCTAAAACGAATCCTGTCAATAGACTCTATTATGGAACCAGTGCGGGTGCACTATTTAAAATAGATAGTGCCAGCAGTTATACAGGTGCTATACCACCCGTAAACAGGACAACCGGACTGACGAATGCAGGCGCTGCGACAAACGGATACATTACCTGTATCACAGTAAACCCTCTTAATGCCAATAATATAATGGTCGTTTACAGCAATTATAATGTGTACAGCTTATTCTACAGTACAGATGGAGGAATCACCTTTACAAAGGTGGCAGGAAATCTCGAACAGTTTTCGAGTGGCAGCGGGGATGGGCCTTCCTGTCGCTGGGCCTCCATTATCCCGGTAAACAATGGGACCGTTTATATGGTAGCCACCAGCACTGGTTTATACGCTACAGACACATTGATGGGTCTGGCAACAGTATGGATCCAGCAGGGAAGCAATACTATCGGCGGCGTTGTGTGCGACATGATTGATTACCGTACCACAGACGGATTTGTTGCAGTGGCTACCCATGGGAAAGGGGTCTTTACTACACATATAACAAGCACAAAAGATGTCATGAATATAGATGAGCTGAAGAAGCAAAGCGACATTTCACTCACAAACTTCCCCAATCCCTTCAGTAATTCCACCACCATTGCAATTAACCTCGAAACACCTTCTAAAGTAACCATTCAGGTGATGGATACGAAAGGGGAAATGGAGGAAACAATTATTACTAACCAGGAAATGGCAGCGGGCACAACGAACATATCCTTTAACTCTAACACCTATTCCCCAGGTATGTATTACGTCGTTGTAACAACGGGAAGCAAGGTGAAAATTCAGAAAATGCTGATTGTAAAATAATTTTTTCCCTAACTGTCTGGATTTTTTCTAATTTGGCGCTCGGAGCAAATAGGTTTTTGTGATCACTGGATAATGTTTAGAGTATGAAATGTAAATTTTTTATCATCGCTTTAGTTGCCGTAAGCTACCTGTTCGGACAGGACAATAACCCCAAAATAGGAACTGCTTTTGTACAAACGCTTTCCGGGAAAAGTCTCAGTACAGATTCTCTCAGCAATGGGGGAAAGCCTATTCTGATCAGCTTCTGGGCTACCTGGTGTAAGCCATGTGTAGCAGAATTAAATGCGATCAATGAGAACTATAGTGATTGGCAAAAAGAAACCGGGGTAAAAGTCATTGCGATTTCTGTTGATGATGCCAGGACCATGAATAACGTTGCACCCTTCATCAATGGACGCAACTGGAACTACGAAGTATACCTTGATCCAAATGGAGAATTTCAAAGAGCAATGAGTGTAAATTTAGTTCCCCATAGTTTTATCATCAACGGGAAGCGCGAAATCGTTTCCCAACATACCTCTTATAATCCGGGAGACGAAGATAAATTATACGAAGAAATCAAGAAAATAAGTTCTGCCAAGTAACTCCTCCCGCATGAATTTCAGTTTTAAAGGATTTGTTTTTTTAAGCGGCTTGTTTTTTTTAGGACTTCAGGGAGAAGCCCAGATAGGTGTTCCTTCTGGGTTAAGCGGAAATGTAGAGATCGATGCCCAGACCTACAAACACGATTCCTTGATCGGAGCACCTAAGGTTCCGGAAAAGATCAATTCCAATGCCTTCATAAATCTTCTATATAACAACGGTCCCATTAACGCAGGTTTAAGGTATGAATCCTATGCCGACGTCCTGCAGGGATACGATCCGAGATACAATGGCAATGGCATTATGTATCGGTATATCGAATTTGTGAAAAATGAATTAACCGTAACAGCGGGTAGCTTCTATGAACAATTTGGAAGTGGGATGATCTTACGTGGTTATTTTCAACCAGGTCTTGGAGTGGACAATGCATTTGACGGTTTCCGGGTTAAATACAGAAAAAATGGAATAACACTGAAGGCCTTCGTTGCCCGGCAACGCGAATATTGGGTAAATGGCCCCGGCATTGTACGAGGCATTGACGCGGAAGTAAACATAAACGAATTAATTCCTGCTTTTGCCAACTCGAAAAATATCATTACGCTGGGCAGTAGTTTCGTAAGCAAGTACCAGGCGGCAGACGATCCGGTATACAACCTTCCGGAGAATGTCGGGGCATTCGCTGCGCGCATGAATATCCACCGGGAAGGTTTTAATTTTTATTCCGAATATGCTCTGAAGGCCAACGACCCTTCCCTTGAAAACAATTTTATTTATAAAAATGGCCAGGCCTTATACCTTACAGGTGGATACAGTAAGAAAGGATTTGGGTTCACCGTAACCGCAAAACGTCTGGACAATATGGATTTCAGGAGCGATCGGAATGGAACATTGAATGACTTAAATATAAACTATCTCCCCGCTATCTCTGAACAATACACCTATCGTCTCGCCACACTATATCCTTATGCTACCCAGGATCTGGGCGAAATGGGAGCATCCGCTAAGATGTATTATCAGTTTCAGCCCGGCACCGCTATAGGAGGAGAATACGGAACCTTATTAAGCCTTGAAACGAGCCAGGTGAATAGTATCCAGATGAATCCGGTAAGTTCGGGGCTTGGCTATACCTCTAATTTTTTTGAAATTGGCAACACTGTTTATTATTCGGACGTAAATATTGAGCTTAGTAAAAAAATAAGTAAAGAATTTAAACTATCATTGAATTACCTCTACGAACAATACAACATGGCGGTTGTACAGGGACATCCGGACACACCAATGGTATATGCCCATATTGGAGTCTTGGACATGCAATATAAATTCAGTTCCCACAAAACGCTGAGGATGGAACTTCAGCATTTATATACCAAGGAAGACAGAGGTAATTGGGCCTTTGCATTGGTGGAATACTACCTTCCTCATGGATGGTCATTCAATGCATTTGATCAGTACAATTACGGAAATCCTGTGCCGTCCCTGCAATTGCATTATCCCAGTGTCGGAGTGGCATATGTAAAAAACACATCGAGAATAGCTCTTGGCTATGGGAAGCAGGTAGCCGGACTGCTATGTGTAGGAGGAGTATGCCGGTATGTGCCGGCCTCTGATGGTTTTAGCGTATCCCTGACAAGCAGTTTCTAAGGAATAAGTATACTTTAGGGAAGTAAATTCGTTTGTTGTGCCTGGATAACTTCGTTGGTAGAATTATTAAAGACATAGGCAACAAGGTGGCAGTTCTTAGGAACCAAAGCGGAATCCAATGTACAGGTGTAATTATTTGACCAGACGGAATAAGCGCTGGGATTAGACGCAATTTGTTGTCCCCAGTCTCCATTCAGGTTCCCCCGCAATACATGCATAAAAACATATTTAAGGTTAAACGGTCCACTTCCCATTATCTGGGCATTAATAATACTGTCCTCCGTATATTCCAGGCATAAGCTATAGGTGCCTTTTAGATTACTTAGCCAGTTAACACTAACAGAAAATGCCGATTGTTTGATGAGGGGGTTATAATTGGAATTGGAGATAATGATATTTGCAGCAGCAGTATCATTGACGAAAGTTTGGATAGCGGCACCCCAGGACCCTGAACCCAGCAGGGCTGGACGGCTTTGACTTCCCCCTGCGTATGGTTTACGGTTCACCATTGCGGAAGGATCCCCGCTAATTCCAAAATAAGAAGCATATTCGTTTCCGGAAGAAGTTTCGAAATTATAATTAAACGGTGCCCCAATGGGATCCGCCAGGCTCAAGGCATGAATAGCAACAGGAATGACCCTTCCTTTAAAGGTACTATCGATAAAACCTTCCACTATCTGTGCAGCAGCAGGACAATTGGGACAAGTATGTCCTGTAAATTCCTCCAAAAGAATATTCCGGGAATTAGGAAATGTAGCGACAGCAGATTGAGTTTTTTTGTAGGGCGGAACTATTTTATCACAAGCATTGAAGAACGCAAGGATAAGTCCTGCAATAACCACTCCGGCAACTGATCTTAAAATTTGCATGTGAGCTTATAAAAAGAATGCATTTGTTTTCATTCAATGTGAAACGACCAGTTTCCGCGAGGAAGGAGCCATGCCGCTAGCCTGAAAGCTACACGTAAATATACCGGAAGGCAAATCGTCAATAGGGATATTCATGGTTCCCGTTGAAGGGCTCAAAAGCCATGTTTTGACGAGCTGACCGAGGGAATTATAAATCCTTAACTGTGCATCAAAATCAGTGTGATAGGTAAAGCTCAATATACTATTCGCAGGGTTAGGATACAAGGAAGAAACCTGAACACTCTTGGAAGAAATAATAGGCACACCGGTCGGATTCACTATAAATTTCACAAATATCCAGGCAGAATCGGTAGCAGATTGAGTTACAACATCATATCGGATAATTGTTGTACCCTCAGACATGGCAACATATTCGGTAAAAAGAGCATTCGGATTTTTCCCCTTGGGTGTAGTAAAGGAAGAAGAGGCATAGTTTGTATTATCTGGAACATTTGCCAAACAAGTGATACCCACACAAATAGTATATTGGCAATTAGCTACCGCGATAGCGGTGGGAAAACAATTTATTCCAACAACAAGAGGAACCAGGCTGTTATTGATGTAAAAATGATCGCTAAGTGTGTTATATATCTCTCCATAGACAAGCACCGTATCACCATTTGCAAGTACATGTCCGGAAGTATCCTGCAATGATAATTGCCCATAACTGCTTACAGAAAGACATGCGATAATGATGAAGGAGAGTATGGTCTGTTTCATTTGAATGTGGTTTTACTCGTGCAGAAATTGTCGCTGAATAAATTTAATCATTTATTACTGTATAATCAATTTTTTAGTGGTGGAAGAGTTGTCGGTTGCAAACTTAACCATATAAATGCCTGTAGGTAAACCATTTCCATTTAGTTCAAGAGCATGTTTTCCTGCAACCGTTCTGCCAAGGTTTTCCGAATACACTTTTTCTCCCAGCAAATTAGTTACTTCAATACTTATATTTTCTTCTTTCGCAATATCATAGACTAAGTTAGTACTGCCCTTGGCAGGATTAGGATACATCTCAAAATAAACACCGTCGGAAACTTCCTGAACACCCAGCACATAATTCAATTTTGCGCTCGCACTTTGGTACACATATTTAGCCGGAACCCCTAAAGTAGGTTCCCCGTTTTTATCCTGAAGAAACACCGTAAAGCGTGCTGTTTGAGTGGAGTCGTAACGTGTCGTATCACTTAATTTGAGGCTTGCGCCAAGAGGATCGATGCCCCATGGATGATTCACTTTCCAGCTAACGTTAATTGATTGGGTAGAGTTGGTAGAAAAAGCGGCAAGCTTTGTTCCATTTGCCGTTGGCATCATATCTTCTACCACATCCGGAAAATGAAGCAATCCAGGATACAGGTTATCAGGGATACCCAGGCCTAGTGAATAAGGGCCGATCGGGGAATCAAAATAGATCTGAGGGTCTTCCTGACTCTGGTCGAGACCATAAGAGATGGTATCAACAGAAAGAGCAACCTGTGCAGTAATACCGGCAGGAAAATTTCCATATGCAGTAATGTTTGCCGAAAGAGCAAAGGTCTTCGTAGCAGCAGTATAGGTTGCTGAAGTAATGGAAATGCCAAATGCAGATCCTGCGTTGGCTGCTTCTTGTATAGAGGAAGAGGAAAGAGATCCATAAGCAGGGAATATGTAGCTTCCGTCTATCTGAGCCTGAGGAACGCCACCCGTCTTAGGTGGATTATAGTATGTCCATCGTCCCTGCACAAAAGGCAACCAGGTTACGGAATCCATAAAATCCCTGCCGGGGAAATTCACATGGTATCTGATCGCATTACATTTCGCAAGGTTATTGGCAGAAACCGAATCTATATTCGGAGTAGCAAACATGCAGGGATTACAGGAAGCATTCATAAATTCTTCTAACAGCACCATTTTAGGCTGAACAGCGCTTATCGCCATAAAATTGGCTTGCAGCGTATCATTTTTATTATTCTGATCAGCATTTGCCCCATTGAGGTTGTCCGCCCATAATTTTACAGTATAAGTGCCTACAGCAGTAGGTGTAAACGATAGATTATCAGTAAAATTATAGGAAGTAAGCCCATTGAAACCCGTTATTCCATTAATAGTGTATGATTGGGCCGCTCCTCCGTTAACGCTATAATTCATATGAAGGGAAGTAATACCAACTCCCCCAAAATTCTCAAGTGCACCGGTAAATTTATAAGAGTTACCTACTTGCATGAGGTAAGGTAAGTTTTGGGAAGTAAGGCTTAAATCATAATCAAGTGGTGCAAATACATCGACATTGTCGATGGCGATTCCTGCTCCTGGATATCCAATAGAATTAGGGACTCCGTCAAAATAAGCAAACCCAAGCATTACATTAGCTTGGTTAGCCGCATAAGCCGAAATGTCGTACACCAGGGAATCCTGCCAGGTGAAATTATTCGCCGGCAGTGCTTTTCCGGTAACAGTTGCCCAGGTTTTTCCTCCATTCGTCGAAATAACAAGGGTGGTGGTGTCATAACCGTTAAAAACGTAATTCATTAAATCAAAAGAAACAAAAACATGGGAATGCCCCAGGCAACTAAAGGAGGGGGTATACAACGTGTCATAGTTTGTAGCCACCGTGAGATTGTTATCGAAATCGTCAACCAGGCCAAAATAAGTATGAGTAGGGACGTTTTGTTCAAAAGTGCCTGCAATATTAAATGTAGTCGAATTCCCAAACTGCCAGCCCAGATTAGTAGGATCTGCGGCGGTCTGCTGCTGTGTCCAGCCCGCAGGAATAGCGGTTTTAGAGGCTTCGAAATTTTGAAACAGGATCGTTGTTTGCGCATTCAGGGCAGCAAACGTAAATAAAGCCGCTGCCAATAATAACCTGGAGTGGAGTAGTAATTTTTTTCTCATTTTCATTTTTTTTAGACCTTGCAAAGGTACTATATAAACTTACAAACACATCCTACTATTTAGGGATATTCAAGATTCATTAAGTTTATTTATTAAACGGCAATGCTGACCCTTTCAATAGCGACATTGTTGAGTAAACGGTAAAGATGCCATATCACAAATACAAGCAGCCCTGCGCATTATTTGTCGAATTAGGCTTCTTTCAGTAAATTCAGCCTAAAAAATCCCGGCATTTGAAATCTTTTTAATCGTGCTTAAAGCTTAATTCATAAAAAATAATCTATGTTACAAGTTAAAACCTTAAGTTATTTATCGGCCCTCAAAAAGAACAACAACCGGGATTGGTTTGAAAAAAATCGTCCTTCGTATGAAACAGCTAAAGCAGACGTGCAAAAATTCATTCAGGAACTAATCCCCGAACTATCCAAATTCGATAAAGCATTGGTAGGTCTGGAAGGGAAGAAATGCATGTTCCGTATCAACCGGGACGTGCGCTTTTCAAAAGACAAAACCCCTTACAAAACTAACTTTGGAGCCAGTATCAAACCCGGCGGAAAAAAATCCCCGCTTCCAGGCTATTACCTTCACCTAGATCCAACCTCTGCATTTTTAGCCGGAGGGATTTGGATGCCCGAGCCCGACAAACTGAACGCCATTCGCCAGGAAATAGATTATAATTTTAAGGACTTTCAGAAAATCGTAAACGACAAGAATTTTAAAAAGCATTTTGGAACCCTTAGTCAGGATGAAAAGCTTGTCAATGTACCCAAAGGTTATCTCAAAGACAATCCCGCGGCTGAATTTTTAAAACTAAAAAGTTTTGTTGCTTATAAAAATATCAGCGCAAAAGAGACGACTTCAAAAATTTTCATTAAGCAATGTGTGGAAACATTCAAAGCAATGCATGCTTTGAATTTATTTCTGAGAAAGGCAATGGATTAAGTGTTTAATTAGCTAATTCACGAATTGGCTAATTAACAAATTGGCTAATTAGTTCCTTAATACAAAATTCTGGCCGAGGTATACCTTCCGCACCTGCTCGTTATTAGCGAGCTCCTCCGCAGTTCCGGCCATAAGTATAGAACCTTCAAAGAGAAGGTAAGCCCTGTCAGTAATACTCAATGTTTCATGAACATTATGATCCGTAATTAAAATGCCGATATTTTTTGCCTTCAATTTATGGACAACAATTTGAATATCCTCCACTGCAATAGGGTCGACACCCGCAAAAGGCTCATCCAGCAAAATAAACTTAGGATCAACAGCCAGGCAGCGGGCAATCTCGGTTCTTCTGCGCTCGCCGCCCGAAAGCCGGTCCCCGGTATTTTTCCGGATATGTTGGAGCCCAAACTCATCCAGCAAAGACTCAAGTTTTTCCGCTTGCTGCACCTTCGAGAGCTTGGTAAATTCCAGGATCGCCTTAATATTATCCTCTACACTCAATTTTCTGAATACAGAAGCCTCCTGGGGTAAATATCCTATTCCCATTTGCGCACGCTTATACATGGGAAGATCAGTAATGTCAGTAGTATCCAGAAAAATCTTGCCCGCGTTTGGTTTAATCATTCCCACGATCATATAGAAAGAAGTAGTCTTTCCGGCCCCGTTAGGCCCCAGTAACCCCACAATCTCTCCCTGATTTACCTGTACCGATACATCCTTGGCAACAGTCCGGTTCTTGTATTTTTTGAGCAGATTATCAGTCCTTAAAAGCATTTATCTCATCATTAGTGGTTAATCCCTAATCCCTAATCCTCCCTAAAGATACTTCAATATTATATTAAATTTTATAGACTCCATTACTTTTTACCATAACTTAGTCGCGTTAAACTTTAGGGGTGCCCCGGGATAAGTGGGAGCTGAGAACAGACCCTGAGAACCTGAACAGGATAATACCTGCGAGAGGGAAAAGTAGAAGACCGCGTTGTGCGTATTTTCATTTCCCCTGAAGTTTATAAGAATAATTAAAACAACAGCTAAATGAAATTGATTGTAAACGATAAGCCCGAAATACTTCTAATCGGAAACCGTTTGCTTGATCTCTTGCACAAAACAAACCTGACCAAACAGAAAGGACTCGCTGTCGCAGTAAACAACAACATCGTTCCCAAAGCAGAATGGGAAAATCACGAATTAAAAGAAAACGATAAAATAACCATCATCCGTGCTACACAAGGCGGATAAATGAAGTCAGATCAAATGAAAAAAGAAAAGACACTCCCCCAGGACAATACAATAAGCCGCGATCCGCTCAGTGGATCGAAAAAAATATACGTATCGGGAAAAGTTCACAACATTCAGGTCGCTATGCGCGAGATTCAGTTAACCGACACCGTGCATAAAATCAATGGAGCCGAAAGGGTCGAAACCAATGCCCCTCTGACAGTTTACGATACCAGCGGTCCGTTCACCGATCCGGAAATAACCATTGACCTGAAAAAAGGAATTCCCCGCTTGCGGGAACAATGGATTGTAAAGCGCGGAGACGTAGAGCAATTAAGTGATTTTACATCGGATTATTGCCGTACCCGTCTGGCAGATAAAAGCATAGCACATTTGCGGTTCGAGCATTTAAAAAAGCCATTAAAAGCCATGCCCGGGAAAAATGTATCCCAGATGCACTACGCAAAAAAAGGAGTCATCACCCCCGAAATGGAATACATTGCAATTCGCGAAAATCAACGGTTCGAAGGCAAGAGACAGATCACTCCCGAATTCATCCGGGAAGAAGTTGCCAGAGGGCGTGCCATCATTCCTGCGAATATCAATCATCCGGAAAGCGAGCCCATGATCATCGGCCGGAATTTTTTGGTAAAGATCAATACCAATATTGGAAACTCCGCTGTAAGTTCCAGCATAGAAGAAGAAGTTGAAAAAGCCGTATGGAGCTGCCGCTGGGGCGGAGACACCCTGATGGACCTGTCCACGGGTAAAAACATTCATGAAACCAGGGAATGGATCATTCGTAACTGCCCGGTACCAATGGGCACTGTACCTATTTACCAGGCGCTTGAAAAAGTAAAAGGCAAAGCGGAAGACTTGACCTGGGAAATTTTCAGGGACACTCTGATCGAGCAGGCAGAACAGGGCGTTGATTATTTCACCATACATGCGGGCGTATTATTGCGCTACATTCCCCTGACAGCAAAACGCCTGACAGGGATCGTTTCCAGAGGAGGCAGCATTATGGCCAAGTGGTGCCTGGCCCATCACAAAGAAAATTTCCTGTACACCCATTTCGAAGATATCTGTGAGATCATGAAAGCCTACGACGTTTCTTTTTCCTTGGGAGATGGTCTTCGTCCGGGCTGTATTGCAGATGCCAACGATGCTGCACAATTCGGAGAACTGGAAACATTGGGAGAATTGACAAAAATTGCCTGGAAGCACGATGTGCAGGTGATGATAGAAGGACCCGGGCACGTACCTATGCACCTGATCAAAGAAAACATGGACAAGCAATTGGAACATTGCCAGGAAGCTCCTTTCTATACGCTCGGACCGCTTACGACAGACATTGCTCCCGGCTACGACCACATCACGTCCGCTATTGGGGCGGCCATGATAGGCTGGTATGGAACAGCAATGCTGTGTTATGTAACACCCAAGGAACACCTGGGATTACCGGATAAAAAAGATGTAAAAGATGGGGTAATCGCCTATAAAATTGCGGCCCATGCTGCGGATCTTGCCAAAGGACATCCGGGTGCACAAGTCCGGGACAATGCCTTAAGCAAGGCCCGCTTTGAATTCCGTTGGGAAGACCAGTTTAATTTATCACTCGACCCCGATACGGCCCGGGCTTTTCACGATGAAACATTGCCTGCGGAAGGCGCAAAAACAGCGCATTTTTGTTCCATGTGCGGACCCCATTTTTGTTCCATGAAAATCACCCAGGATGTAAGAGACTATGCCGATCAACAGGAAATAGCCGAAAAGGAAGCCCTGGGCAAGGGCCTGGAAGAAAAGGCCAGGGAATTTAAAGAAAAAGGTTCTCAGGTATATTCCTGAAGCATACAAGAAAACTCCCTAATGCAGGAAATCACACTCGAGATGCCGATTGTTTTAACCATAGCCGGGTTCGACCCCAGCGCATGTGCGGGCGTTCTTGCGGATATCAAAACACTGGAAGCACACAACGTATACGGTATGGCTGTTTGTACAGCCAATACCATTCAAAACGTTCAGGAATTTGAAACCCCAAATTGGCAAAAATCAGAAGAAATCATAACCCAACTGAATATTTTGTTTAAACAGATCCGATTTGACTTCGTTAAAATTGGCCTGATCGAAAATTTCAGTCTGTTAACAATTATCCTGGGCAAATTGATCGCTCATAACAAGGACATTAAAATTATCTGGGATCCCATTTGCAAAGCAAGCGCGGCTTTTGAATTTCATAACCGGATCGATAAAAAACAGTTGGAAGAGGTTTGTTCAAAAATATACCTGCTTACTCCGAACATGGAAGAAATAGCCGTGTTGGTTCCCGATCGGGAGCCCGAAATCGTAGGCAACTATTTGTCACGCTTTTGTAACGTATTAATAAAAGGAGGACATAGCAAGGACGGTACGGCCACCGATACACTCTATCAGGAAGGAAAAATGCCGCATCAATTTAAAGTAAACAAGCGCAGCAACTTTTCGAAACGCGGAACGGGATGTGTACTCTCTTCGGCTATTCTTGCAAATTTGGCCAATGGTTTGGAATTAATTCAAGCATGTGAAAAAGCAAAAACATACACTCAGAATTACATCACCAGCAACAGTTCAGAGATCGGCTTTCATGAATATGCAAATAGATAAATTACACTATATCACGACGAATTTTTCGGATGCCGAACAAGCTTGTAGGGGAGGAGCTGGATGGATTCAGCTCCGGATCAAAAACAAAGCTTACGAAGAATGGAAAGCAATTGCCCGGGAGACAAAAAAGGTATGTGAGCAGTATGGAACAAAACTAATTATTAATGATAGCGTTCAATTGGCAAAAGAAATCGGAGCAGCAGGCGTTCACCTTGGAAAGGAAGACATGTCGCCCGCAGAAGCAAGGATTATTTTGGGAGATCAGTTCATAATTGGTGGAACAGCGAATACCTGGGAAGATATAAAAAGACTGACAACATTAAGAATAGATTACATAGGTTTAGGACCTTTCCGGTATACACAGACGAAAACAAATTTAAGTCCTCTGCTGGGAATCAAAGGCTACGATGCTTTAATGAAAAATTGCCGGGTTGAAAGTGTGACAACGCCCATGATTGCAATAGGTGGAATACAGAAAGAAGATATCCATTCTGTTTTAGCCACAGGAGTATTTGGAATAGCCGTATCCTCCGCGATCACTAATTCAGGTAACATTAAAAAAGAAACCTTCCGGTTTAAGGAAGCGATTGAAAATTATAAAAGAGAATAATTACAACACATGGACAAGGATTTGTTAACGATAGCAGGTAAAACATTTAGTTCCCGTTTATTCACCGGAACAGGTAAATTCGGTTCTTCTGAATTAATGGAACAAGCTTTGTTGGCTTCAGGCTCTGAACTGGTAACTGTTGCGCTGAAGCGTGTTGATATGAAAAATAAAGAAGATGATATTTTAAAACACCTTTCAGACAATCGGTTTAACTTACTGCCCAATACTTCCGGTGTGAGAAATGCCAAAGAAGCCATTTTTGCTGCCCAGATAGCGCGGGAAGCTTTACAAACGAATTGGCTTAAACTGGAGATTCACCCCGATCCCCGGTACCTTTTACCCGACCCCATTGAAACACTCAAAGCAGCTGAAGAATTAGTAAAACTTGGTTTTGTCGTATTGCCCTATATACATGCCGATCCCGTACTCTGCAAACGTTTGGAAGAAGCAGGTGTGGCCGCTGTAATGCCCTTGGGTTCGGTAATTGGAAGCAACAAGGGATTGAAAACGAAAGATTTTTTGGAAATTATCATTGAACAAAGCACTGTTCCTGTGATTATAGATGCGGGTATAGGTGCGCCCTCTCATGCAGCTCAGGCGATGGAAATGGGTGCCGATGCGGTTCTGGTAAATACGGCAATAGCAACTTCGGAAGATCCGGTTCAAATGGCAAAAGCGTTCAAACTATCCATCGAGGCCGGCCGCATGGCCTACAGAGCTAAACTGGCGGTTCCCAAAGATTTTGCAGAAGCAAGTAGTCCCTTCACCCGATTTTTAGAAGATTGATATGTTTCAGGATGTTTTCGATAACTATCATTGGGAAACTGTTAAGAACAGTATCTATTCTATAACAGAATCGGATGTCTTACAGGCCTTACAAAAAGACAAACGAGATTTAGAAGATTTTAAGGCACTTATCTCTCCGGCAGCAATTCCTCACCTGGAGAAAATGGCGGAACTCAGCCATCATCTTACTCAAAAACGATTTGGAAAAACACTGCAAATGTATATTCCCTTTTACCTTTCCAACGAGTGCCAGAATATATGTACCTATTGTGGATTTAGTTTTGACAATAAAATCAAGCGCAAAACACTTACGGAGGAAGAAATACTAAAAGAAGCTCAGGCAATAAAATCCTTAGGGTACGATCATGTACTATTAGTGACTGGTGAAGCAGCTCAGACAGTAGGAGTCAATTACCTGAAAAAAGCAATACAGCTTATCCAGCCTTATTTTTCACACCTGGCGATCGAAGTCCAGCCCCTGGAACAAGACGATTACCGGGAGCTTCAAAGTTTTGGATTGAATACCGTATTGGTTTACCAGGAAACGTATCATGTGAAAAATTATAAAACACATCATACCAAAGGGAAAAAATCCAATTTTTACTATCGGTTGGGGACTCCGGATAGAATTGGAAAATCAGGTATTCATAAAATCGGGATAGGCGTATTGTTAGGCTTAGAAGATTGGAGGACCGATAGTTTTTTTACGGCCCTTCACCTGGACTATCTTCAGAAAGTATATTGGCAAACGAAGTACACTGTTTCATTTCCGCGCCTGCGCCCGGCAGAAGGATTCGCTGTTCCGGGGAATGAGCTGAGCGACAAAGAGCTCGTTCAGTTGATCTGTGCTTACCGGATTCTGAATGAAGAAATAGAGTTATCCATTTCCACCCGTGAAAGCGAAAAATTTCGTGACAACATCATTAAGCTGGGAATCACTTCCATCAGTGCCGGTTCAAAAACAAACCCGGGGGGCTATGCGGTGGAAACAGAATCACTTAAACAGTTTGAAATTTCCGACGAACGCTCCCCGGAAGAAATCAGCAGCATGATCAAAAGGCAGGGTTACGAACCTGTATGGAAAGATTGGGATAGAGTTTTGATGAACAGGGAATAGGGAAGCGAATAGCCAAATACTAAGCGAAGCGAAGTATTCATGAACTCCGATAAAACTAAACAGACGAGGTGAGTAATAGCAAGTAGCCAATAGAAATAGGAATAAGAAATAGGGAGGAAGACAATGACAGAAAAAGAGTTAAACAGATACAACCGGCAGATCATTCTTTCGGAAATCGGACTCTCCGGCCAGCAAAAGCTGAAAGATGCCAAAGTACTTGTTATTGGCGCAGGAGGTTTAGGCTGTCCGCTGCTGTTTTATTTGGCAGCAGCAGGGGTGGGGCATATTGGAATGATAGACGGAGATCAAGTAGAAGAAAGCAATTTGCAAAGACAAATTTTGTATTCCTCGGCGGACATTGGAAAATACAAAGCAGAGATTGCCAAAGAAAAACTGGAAAGTCAAAATCCATTTATTAACCTCACTGCACATACTGCAGAACTCACACCTCAAAATGCGTTGTCGGTTTTATCGGATTACGATATCATTGTGGATGGTTCCGATAATTTTCCCACCCGTTATTTGGTGGGCGATGCATGTGCAATGTTAAATAAGCCACTCGTATTCGGATCAATTTATAAATTCCAGGGACAGGTTTCCGTTTTTAATTACAAAGAGGGTCCAACGTATCGATGTTTATATCCGGAAGCCCCTCCAGCGGAAGAATCCCCCAATTGTTCCGAAATAGGCGTGATAGCCACACTGCCCGGGATAATAGGAACACTGCAGGCGAACGAAGTAATAAAAATACTCACGGGAGTAGGAGAACCTCTCAGTGGAAAACTACTGACACTGGATGCACTCAGCATGAAATTCGAAACATTTCGATTTTCGCTGGTTGAAGAAAATAAAAGCAGAACACTATTGACAGACTACTCACAATCCTGCAACTCAACTACCAAGGAAATATTCGTCACAAAGGAAATATCCTCAGAAACCCTGAAACTAAAAATAGCTTCGGAAGAAAAATTTCAATTAATAGATGTACGGGAATCCTCTGAACACGAAAGAGACAATATCGGAGGAGAGCTCATTCCGATCAATTCATTGCTCCAAAACCTTGATAAAATAAAAAAAGAGATTCCTGTTATCTTTTATTGTCAGTCAGGAATCAGAAGCAAAAAAGCAGTGGAAATACTAGCTCAAAAAGGATATGAAAATGTATCTTCTTTAAAAAACGGGATACGTTCCTTTCAAAAAACAGTTTTCCCCGCCGTTTAATCAATAAAGCCGACCGTCAGATAATTGGAGGTATTTAGTTGGGAAGGATGTTGTTCTTTTGCTACTACACGAATATAAAATAATCTTGAGAAAATCATTTTCCTTTATAGTCATCTCTTTAACAGCAATAACAACGTTTATTTTTCTTATTTCGATCGGCATAGCGGCGATTTCGGAGAAAGAATTATTTACAAAAAAAATATAAATTAATTGACTAAATCAGAAATTTTCGAATGAATTTTAGGAAATTCATTCAGTGGATCCTTACTTTCCCATACCGCGCCCAACAGAGCTGCCCCTGAAAACCCGAGCTCTTTTGTTAAGGAAACATTCAAAGCATTAACTCCCCCCAGCGCAATAACCTTGGGTAATATCCGATGCTCCTGGTTCCAAAGCTGAAAACGTTCCAGTAACAACTTTCGATCAAAGGCACTGGAGTATCCGGGTTTACTGATACTGTCAAAAACAGGACCCAGGAAAACATACTCAAAGGGATAAACATTTTTTTCAAGTTCCTCCAATGAATGAAAAGAAGCCGAAATTATTTTTTGTGACGGGAACTCAAGCTCAATAGCTTTAATGAGTATTTTTTTCTCCTCATTCAGATGAATTCCCTTCAGCCGGTATTTTGAAGCCAGCTGAAAATGAGAATGAATAACTATCCGATGATAAAATCGGACAGGAATAGATTGGATGTAGTCATCCAGTTGTTTCTCATTCCAGTCCGGTTTACGCAAATGAAAACAATCAAGCCCACGATCAAAAAGTTGGGAAACCAGTTCGGTTTCATGATCAATTGAATATTCAGGAGATACTATGATTAGCCTAAACAATACACCCATTATTTATTTTTCCTGTTTCCCTATTGGCTATTGGCTACTCGCTATTGCCTATTCACTCAATCTCAATTCCCAATTCCTTATACTTATTCACATACTCCATGAACACCCCGACAGGATCATTCCCGTCCCAGATATCACTGCGTATGGCAAGACCACGAAATCCGATTTCTTTAACCTTGCTGATATGCTGCACCCCGATACCTCCGCGGGCGATAACATGATAGCGCGATTTTTCCAGAACCCCCTTTAAACTATGTTCTGTAAAACCCGCCTGGTATTTCGAGGTTGAGCTGTCGAAGATCGGACTCAGAAAAACATAGCTATATTCTTTAAAAGATTCAACAATACTTCCAAGCTTAGTATAAGAGGTAGAAGTGATAAATGCTGACCTGCGGGATTTGAGTAGTTTAAGTATGAACCAGGTTTGGAACTTTCTTTTTTTGTGTTTCTTGGTAAGATGGATCCCTTTCAGATTAAATTTCAAAAGAAGTTTATGATGAGAATGTACGATGATACGGTTATGATATTCGGCTGGGATCTTTTTTATTAGTTCCGTAAGTTTTGGAGTAGAATATTTGGGTTTACTAAGATGCAGTGTTTGTAATCCATTTTCAAAAAAAACAGTAAAGATGTTCTCTTCATTTATAATCGTTTTAGCGGATGAAATGACGATCAGTTTCATTTTTTATTTTAAGTATGAATAATGGAATTTTTATGAGCAGCATCCGCTATATCAAGCAGCAGCCCTGGGCAATCTTCAAAAGCGTTACCCATGACAATCAAATCCGCCCCCGAATTCCACGCAGCCCTGGCCTCCCCGACTGATTTAATTCCTCCTCCGACAATCAGGGGGATACTGATAGTTGACTTAACAGCCCTGATCATTTGTTCCCTTACCGGATGTAAGGCTCCGCTACCTCCATCCAGGTAAATTAATCGAAGTCCCAGCATTTCACCTGCCATTGCTGTACAAACTGCAATTTCATTTTTATCGAAAGGAATAGGAGTTGTATTGCTGATATAAGAAGCCGTAGTTGCTCTCCCGCTATCCACTAAAATATAGCCGGTAGAAAGAAGTTCAAGCCCACTTTCTTTGAGATAAGGAGCAGCCAGCACATGTTGGCCAATTAATAAATCCGGATTCCTTCCTGAAATAAGTGAAAGTAATAAAATACCATCCGCCGTATTGCAGATTTGCATGGAGCTACCCGGAAAGATAATAACGGGGATATCCGAATTTTTTTTGATCACCTGGATGCAACGTTGAATATTTCCTCCCGACATCAGGCTTCCCCCGATAAAAAAATAATCGATCGCCGCCTTATTAGCCAGTTCAACAATTTCAATAGATTCAAATTTGTCCGGGTCAATCAGCACAGCCAGCTGTTTCTGTCCCTCGCGCATTTTATCAAGAATGATAGAATAGATAGAACCCTTACTCCGTCTGTTTTCACTTCTCATAGCATTACAATATTAGAGGATATCACTCACATAAACCAACATATATTCTCCTATTTTTTCATAACACAAGGATAAAGTAATCGTAAAATCCCCAATGCTGATATGTCCCTTGATCCTTCCATAATTTTCCGGCGTAAAAGGCTCAACAAACAAATTGTCGCGGAAGATCAATCCTTTCTTGCCGTAGTATTTATACAGAGCTTCTTTTGCGCACCAGTAAATAGTTAAGTGTTCCATTCTGTTGGGAGTTTCAACAACAGCGAGTTCTCTTTCACTCATAAACTTGGAAGAAATCCGTTCAATAGTAGGCTTAATCCGTTCAATGTCAATGCCGGTTTCTTTAGTTGCACTAATAATTACGGCGACCAGATCTTGAGAATGTGAAATTGAAATTTTAAAGGTTGAATGCAGCAAAAAAGGTTTATTGAAAACATCATACGCTATTTCATTGCAGGTTTCCGGCCCGAGAAGATTAATCAGTATGCGGGCACAGAGACGCTGCTTTTTTAGCAGCTCATTTACATCGAGGAGTATGGGATCAATCGGACAATTCTGCAAGGCAACCAAGTCCTCAAAACCTTCGGTTATATGCCACAAAGCCAGACGGTTATTCCCGTCTACATATTTATCAACTAACAGCGGCATAATTGTAGTTCAATATAAGTTATATATTTTTGCGCTTTTCAGGGCAATTCCTACCTTTGCAGCCAAATCAGGATAACACATAAATTTAAATAAAAAAACATGGCAAATACAGCGACAACAAAATACACCAAGTATAAAGTAAAAGATATAGGTTTGGCCGAATGGGGTCGCAAAGAAATTAAGTTAGCAGAACAGGAAATGCCTGGTTTAATGGCACTCCGGGAGGAGTTTGGACCCCAAAAGCCACTCAAGGGCGCGCGAATAGCGGGCTGTTTACACATGACCATTCAGACAGCCGTTTTGATCGAGACATTAGTCGAATTAGGTGCAGAAGTTACCTGGTCTTCCTGTAACATATTCTCAACACAAGATCATGCCGCGGCCGCCATAGCCGCTGCAGGAATACCCGTATACGCCTGGAAAGGTATGAATGCAGAAGAATTCGATTGGTGCATCGAACAAACCATTTTCTTTGGAGAAAACAGAAACCCTTTAAACATGATTCTGGACGACGGAGGAGATTTAACCAATATGGTACTCGACCAATATCCCGAGCTCGTCAAAGGCATCAAAGGAATTTCCGAAGAAACGACAACAGGGGTGCTACGTCTGCATGAGCGCATGACGAAAGGAACACTTCCGCTTCCGGCTATTAACGTAAATGATTCCGTTACCAAATCTAAGTTTGACAATAAATATGGATGCCGCGAGTCCTTGGTAGATGCAATTCGCAGGGCCACGGATCTTATGCTGGCTGGAAAAGTCGCCGTAGTCGCCGGGTACGGAGATGTAGGAAAAGGATCGGCAGAATCATTAAAAGATTCCAAAGTGCGCGTGATCGTTACCGAAATAGATCCTATTTGTGCATTACAGGCAGCAATGGAAGGCTATGAAGTCAGGAAGATGGACGATGCGGTAAAAGAAGCGGACATTGTGGTAACAGCCACAGGCAATTTCAATATCATAACAGACCGTCATTTCAAAGCAATGAAGCACAATGCGGTAGTATGTAATATTGGTCATTTCGACAACGAAATAGACATGGCCTGGTTAAACAAAAATTACGGTTCCACGAAGGATACCATCAAACCACAGGTCGATAAATATACAATTGACGGTAAAGACATCATCGTATTGGCAGAAGGTCGTTTGGTAAATTTAGGCTGTGCAATGGGACATCCCTCTTTTGTCATGAGCAATTCCTTCACCAATCAAACACTGGCACAATTAGAACTGTGGACAAATCCCGGCAAATACGAAAACAAAGTATATACTTTGCCAAAGCAACTGGATGAAAAAGTAGCCCGCCTGCACCTGAAAAAAGTGGGAGTTGAGATCGATACACTAACAGACGTTCAGGCTAAATACATCGGCGTTCAAAAGAGTGGACCGTTTAAGAATGACAGCTATAGATATTAGGTAATAGCGAATAGCCAATAGTTAATAGTTAATAGTTAATAGGGAAAGTATTCAATAGGATAACCTCCCAATTCCCTATTCGCTAGTTAGTGATGGTTACCGTTGTGTTTCCGTCGAAAGAAGTCTTATACTGAGTCAGTGGAATAGTTGCAGGACCTTGTTTTACTTGTCCGGTTTGAATCAGAAATTGAGACCCGCAATTCTTGCAGCTATCAATGATATAAGCGCCGGTTTTATCAACCACCAGAGGAGCACATTCCGTTGCCGTATTATAGGTGCAGCTGCGTTCATAAGCATTAAACTGGTCAAAGGAGACCCGGTAAAGTATAATTCCGCGGACCCCACCATTCGGGCTTTGGGGAATATAGACATAACCCGTTACTGAATTTAGCGCAGCATACTGAGGGAAAGAAAAATTAACCGTTACGTTTACCAAACCAGAAGTAGCCGTATTGGAGCTCTTGTTACAACTATTCCAAATAAAGGAAAAAACCACAACCGGAAGGATATATTTAAGGAACTTTATCATGCTTACTAAGGTAAGCATTTTTAATAAAAAATCAAGATCAATTCTCGTACATTAGTATCGGTTTTTTGATTAAAAAAATGAAGAAAACGTATAAACAAATAGTATTCTTAATTCTGTTTTCCGTTCCCTTTTTTGCGTTTTCCCAGGAAGCAGCCGCCAAAAAAGATCAGAAAGAAGAACCCAAAAGCAGCTGGGCGCAGCGGAGAGAAGCCAAAAAACAGTGGAGAGAGCAGCGGAAAAATGAGCGGGAAGAAAAAAAGAAAATAAAAGACCACGACAAGCGACTTCAGACAAAAAAAGTATTACGCAGAATGAAGAAGGATAAACGAGAGGCCGAGCGCAGGAATGAAAACAAACGCGAATTTTTCCTTAAACGCTGGTTCTCCAAATAATGCGTAAACACTCGCTCTATTTGCTACTCGTTGTTGGCTATTCGCTAATTATTCAAACAATAGTATTTTCTCAATCTTACTTCTTCCGCAATTATTCAGTTGACAACGGTCTGCCCTTTGTACAGGTATCAGCAATATACCAGGACAGCAAAGGTAATCTCTGGACCGGAGGGTATGGAGGACTCAGTAAGTTCGATGGCACCTTTAAAAATTACGGACCTAAAAACGGACTGATCCATCATTCCGTTACCTGTATTACAGAGGACAAACAAGGAAGTATCTGGATAGGAACGATCAAAGGAATAAGCAGACTCGAAAAAGGGAAGTTCACATCCTATACCACAAAAGAAGGCCTCTCGGATAATAACATACGAGCCTGTTTAACCGACAGGGAAGGAAATGAATGGTTTGCGACAGGAAACGGGCTTACAAAATACAACGGCAGAAGATTTGAAATAATCACAACAGAAAATGGATTACCGTCGAACGACATAATCTCCGTTTACCAGGATTCCTTGGGGATAATGTGGTTCGGAACCTCCAGGGGTTTGAGTTCCTGCTCGGGTAAAAAAATCACAAACTATACAACTCTGAATGGTTTGCCCGGTAATTATATCCAGAGCATTACCGGAGACAAGCACGGCAACCTCTGGGTAGGAACCAATAACGGATTAAGTATTTTCAACAAAACCAAGTTCGAAAATTATTTCACAGAAAACGGTCTGCCCGATAATAATATCAATGTAGTTCGGATGGATGCCAGGAATAACATGTGGGTAGGAACCAATAAAGGCCTTTGTAAAGTACTGAATAAGGAAGGTGCGATCTTCTTTAAGAAATACCACTTATCAGACGTATCCAATAGCCGGATCATAAATAGTATGACTTCCGACTACGAAGGCAATTTTTGGGTAGGCACCCACAATGGATTATACCGTTACCGGGCGGATGTATTTGCGTTGTATTCAGAAAAAGAAGGCTTGCAAAACACGTTTATTTATCAGATCCTGCGGGATAAAAATAAAAATCTTTTTGTAGGCACCCAGGGCGGTGGTTTTTATTTATACGATGGCAGCAATTTTTCAAACTTCAGCACGAAAGAAGGCTTATGTGACAATACCATAAACGCTGCAGTTCTTGATAAAGAGAATAGGTTATGGATAGGAACAAACAAAGGTCTCAGCAGGTTTGACGGACGTGCTTTTCAAAATTACAGCAGAAAAGATGGCCTTTCCTGTGATTCAGTAACCGCTGTTTTTATAGACGATAAGGGAGTTCTCTGGTTGGGCGGTAAAAACAGTATCACCCTTTACGATGGCAAAAAATTCAAAAAGCTGCTCCTGCCGGAATCCGGTGAAAGCGCAGGTGTTTGGGCCATTATGGAGGATCAAAACAAAACGATCTGGATAGGAACCTATCTTGGAGGTTTATATAAATATGAGCAGGGGAAAATGATAGCGTGTTCAGCTCAAACCGGGATCAACAGCAATTCTGTGCTGAGTATTGTACAAAACAAAACAGGAGATTTGTTTTTCGGAACACTGGATGGAGTGTTTATGCTTTCACCTGCAGTTGGGGGAGTTCCGGCCATGCCGGCAATACATTTCGATGAATCGGATGGTATGAGTTCCGATCTGGTATATGTCGTATTACTCGATGATAAAGGCTTTTTATGGGCAGGCACCAACCAGGGGATTAATAAAATAAATATCACTGAATTTAAAAAGAATGGGAAAAAAATCGTTGAACCTTACACAAAAGAAGATGGTTTTCAAGGTGTAGAATGCAATAGCAATGGTGCTTTCAAAGATTCCGACGGTGCCCTTTGGTTCGGCACCGTCAACGGGTTAATAAAATACTTACCCGCCGAAGATATCGAAAACACCCTCGAACCCAGAACCACGATCACCTCCATCACATTAGCGGAACACGATACATTGCTTCCCGACTTCTGTAAGTTACCCTACGATTTAAATACCATAACATTTAAATTCATTGGTATTTGCCTCAGCAATCCCTATAAAGTTCATTACCAGTATAAACTGGAGGGTATTGATAAGCAATGGTCTGCAGTCACTACCGAAAATTTTATAAAATATTCAGGCCTGCCTCCGGGGAACTATCAATTTAAAGTAATCAGTTCCAACAACGAAAATGTCTGGAATAAAACACCCCTTGTTTTTTCATTTTTCATTACACCCCCTTTCTGGAAAACGGCCTGGTTTCGCATTTTGACTACGGTTGGAGTAACGGGCCTGGTTTTTTTATTTATCTATTACCGTGTGAACCAGGTGCGTGTCAAAGAACGTCAAAGGTCCGACTTGCAAAAACGAATTGCCGGCATCGAACTATTAGGTTTAAGGTACCAGATGAATCCTCATTTTATTTTCAATACGATGAGTTCCATACAGCATTACATCTCCAATAACGAACCAGATGCAGCCTTAAAATACCTGAGCCGTTTTGCAAAATTGATGCGGGCGATTATGGAAAACTCCAAGCAGTCCACCATCACAGTAAAAGTGGAGCTCGATACCTTAAAACTATACCTGGAACTGGAAAGTATGCGCTTTGCCGGTAAATTCGAATACACTTTCCGCATTGACCCTAAGATAGACGTCAATTACGAAGAAATTCCCTCTATGCTGATCCAGCCCTATGTCGAAAATGCCATCATACATGGCCTCTTGCCCAAAGCAAAAAACGGAAAGCTATTTATTGATTTAACTAAAAATGATAATTTCATCATTTGTACCATTGAAGATGATGGAATAGGGAGGAGTAAGGCAGAAGAACTGAATAAGAGCAGGGTAAGTCAGCATCGCTCGTTGGGTATGTCCATAACAAAAGAGCGATTATCCATACTCAATCATATTAACAGCAACAATAACAGCTTAAGTGAAAAAATAACGGACCTTTTTGACGAAAAAGGAAACCCTGCAGGAACAAGAGTAGTCATTTATATACCTTTGGAAATCACCTGAAAATTGTAAATTTTTAATCTACGCAAAAATGAAAGCCATCTTAATCGACGACGAAAACGGATCCCGGGAATCCCTCGCGAAACTACTTGAAAAACATTGCCCCCAGGTAGAAATTATTTCCAAAGCAAACTCCATGATAACGGGGCTTACAGCCATTCAGCAATACGAGCCCGACCTGGTTTTTCTGGACATCGAAATGCCCAATGGCAGCGGTTTTGATTTACTGGGAAAGATAAAAGAGATAGACTTTGATGTTGTCTTTATAACCGCCTACGATCAATATGCGATACGGGCGATAAAATTCAGTGCCGTAGACTATTTGTTAAAACCGGTCGACCCTGAAGAACTGGTGCTGGCAGTAAAGCGGGTAGAAGACAAACGGGGAAGTAAAAATACGAACAATGATAAGTACAAGGTGCTGCTTTCCAATATGAAAAGCGAAAGCAAACTGAAAAAAGTAGCCATTCCGGACGGAGATGGTTTGATTTTCATCAGCCTGAGCGATATTATTCGTTGCGACTCAGATGGAAATTATACCTATTTCATTTTGAACAACGGAAAAAAAATCATCTCCGCCAGGACATTGGGAGAATACGAAGAAATGTTCGAAGGCGAGCATTTTTTCCGGGTGCACCGTTCCCACCTGATTAACCTCGATCACGTAAAAAAATACATAAAAGGAGAAGGGGGCTATGCCGTCCTCTCTGATAACTCACAAGTGGAAGTCTCCCGCAGAAAAAAGAATGAATTTCTTGAAAAGCTGGCCGGAACATAAACCGTTCATCTGCCAATTCCAACCGCTTAAAAAGAAAGTCCCTCCTTCAGGAAGAATGCATAAATAAAAAAAGCAATCCTGTGTAATATTGTCATAGCACTTAGATTTTTTAAAATTTGCAAATCTTTGGCATTTATTCCTATATTCGCGAGCATTTTATATGAAAAATCCTGTTATCTAACATAAAATTAAGCAGATGCTGCGAAAACTACTACTTTTCATTTCGTTTGTTTTAGTGGGAACCTCCCTCTTAAAAGCCCAGACCGGCTCAATCAAAATTAAATTGGTTGACAAAAAAACCCATGATGCCATGCCATTTTCCAGTGTCGTAGTGGAACAAAATGGGGTAAACATAGTATCCAACCAAACCAATTTTGATGGAGAAGTAATATTTACCGCCCTTCCCCCTGGAAAATATGATGTGAAAGCCAGTTTTGTCGGTTACCAGACCATTGAAAAAACAGGAGCAATAGTATCGGTAGACCAGACTAAGTACCTGCAGATTGACATGGAAGACTTGGGAGGGGTTGTCATGAAAGAAGTTAAAATCGAAGCCACTGCTGTTGAACTGGTAGACAAAAACATCTCTGATTCCAAGACAGTCACCCGGGAAGACTATCAGAACATGGCAGCAAAAGACGTAGACGGAGTGGTCGCTACTGGTGCAGGTATTTTTCAGGCCGATCGGGGTCAGGCCCTGAATGCGCGGGGGGCCAGGAGCGAAGGAACAACTTATTATGTGGACGGTGTTCAGGTGCCGGCGGGAAGCGCTTTAGGAATAGCTCAAAATGGGATTGAACAAATCACAACCATATCAGGAGGTATCCCTGCTCAGTACGGAAACGCTTTAGGAGCCGTCATCGCGATCACAACCCGGGGAGTTCAGCCTAATTTCTTCGCTACTGTTCAGGGGGAAAGTTCAGAATACCTGGATGCTTTCGGTCATAACCTGGGAGGATTCAGCCTTGGCGCCCCGATCTATTCCAAAAGAGATACCGCAGGACATAAAAAAGCCGTTGTCGGTTTTATTCTATCGGGTGAATTGGCCCATGACAAAGATCCGAATCCCTCTGCAATCGGAACCTATGCCGTTAATCCCAGCACGCTCAGTTACCTTCAGCAGAACCCTTTACGTCTTTCAGCAAATGGAGCTACCGATGTGCGAAGCTCGGAATTTGTAACCATGAACGATCTGGAAAAATTACAATACCGTCAGGATGTAGCAGCTACCGGTATTAACCTGAATGGAAAACTGAAATTCGCGATCAATGACAATACCGATCTTACGGTGGGAGGAAGGTATTCCTATGGAAATTCACAAGGTTCCGTATACAATTTTGCCTTATTCAATCCTTCTGAAAACCCCCAGGTCTTAAGCAATACGATTAATGTGAATGCCCGTTTGGTGGAACGTTTCAATACAAAAACAGAAACGGAAAAAGAAAAATCAAACGCTTTGATCACCAATGCGGTATATACCTTACAAGGGGAGTTCACCAGAGATCATCAAACGGTGCAGGATGAAAACTATAAAAACAATTTATTCGACTATGGCTATGTCGGCAACTTCAATGTTATTCGCGGTAAGCAGGATTACTGGGTAGATGGCCCCAATGGAACCGGTGGGTATGCCTCTAATTATATTTATGACAACAACAAACACGCATATGTTCAGCAAGGTCTTCCGGGAGATTCTTTAGTACTATTTACACCTGGAACAGTCAATCCCAATGCAGCCAATTATACCAGTGATTATTACAGTTTACGGGGAAGTCCGGTACACAATTACCAGGAAATTCAACAGGGTCTGGGTTTATTGAACGGAGATGCTCCGGGAAATATCTATTCTTTATGGTACAATACAGGTAGTGTATACAATGGTTATTCCCAGACCACTAATGATCAATTCCGGGTGTATACGAATTTTTCGGCCAGTATTAAAAATCACAACATACAGGTGGGGTTTGATTATACACAAAGTATTCAAAGTCAATATTCGCTGAGTCCGGAAGGACTATGGACATTGATGCGCTCGCTGACAAACTTCCATTTGCAACAATTGGACACGGCAAATCCGATCAAGGGAACTCTGGGTGCATATAATACTATCTCGTATAATCCCAAATACAATGCAGCTACTCAGACACAATTTGACAAGAGTTTACGGGCGAAATTGGGTCTCCCGGTTGATGGCACAACCATCATCAATACGGATGGTCTGAGTCCTAGTATGTATTCACTGGGTATGTTCAGCCCAGACAACCTTTTAAACGGTGGAAATTCCCTGGTAAGCTATTCGGGGTACGATTATATGGGGAATAAATTAACAGGAGGCAGTCCAAGTTTCAACAGTTATTTTACAGCCAAAGATGCGAATGGGAACTTCACACGTCAGGTAGGCGCTTTCGAACCGATTTATATTTCCGGATATGTTCAGGATCAGTTCGATATCTCTGATTTGAAAGTCCGCTTGGGTTTACGACTGGAAGAATACAATGCCAACCAGGAAGTATTAAAAGATCCATTCTCACTATATGCCATTAAATCGGTAGGAGAAGCAACAAACCTGGGTACTGCTCCCTCCAATATTCCTAACAATTATGTAGTATATGTGGACAATCCCAATAACCCTACAAAGATTGTGGGTTACCGTAATCCGAATTCTTCCATTGCCTCTCCGCAATGGTTTACTCCGGGTGGGGTTCAGGTAAACAATCCGGCAGTATTGGCAAATAATGCCGGTATCAGTCAGGTATATCCTTACCTGGTTAATCCTAATTCCACCACCATTACTACAGATGCGTTCAAGACCTATATTCCGGCAATCAACCTGATGCCACGTATCGCTTTTGCCTTTCCGATTTCTGATCTGGCTCAGTTCAATGCGAATTACGATATCATCACCCAACGTCCTTCTGATGGAACAAACTACGCGAACCCTAGCCAATATTTATTCTGGTCCTACCAGGCGCAAAATCCGTTTTTGGCAAATCCGGGCCTTCAGCCCCAGCAAACAACGAATTACGAACTCGGATACAAGCAATACCTGAGTGATCGCAAAAACTCAGCACTGACCATATCTGGATTTTACCGGGAATTTAGAAACATGGAACAAGTAATCGGAGTTTATCAAGCTTACCCTTCTCCATACACGACCTATGGAAGCATCGATTTTGCGACCGTTAAAGGGATGTCCCTGGCATATGAAATGCGCCGTTTCCACAATATCCAGTTAAGTGCAAACTACACCTTGCAATTTGCCAATGGAACAGGTTCGGGACCAGCGGATGGAATTAATTTAGTAACTGCCCAGTTGCCTAACCTCCGGACGTTGATTCCCTTAAGCTATGATCAACGTCACGTGTTTCACATGGTACTGGATTACCGCTATGGAAACAAGACGGAATACGATGGTCCGGTATGGATTCGTCACAAAGGAAAAGAAGGTGAAAAGGTGATAAGATTATTTGAGAATATGGGCATTAACTTAACCACTATTGCCGGTTCCGGAACTCCGTATAGCCGTCAGGCCAATGTTACTGAGGGAAATGGCAACAATTCGAGTGTGGTTATTGGCGTAGCACAACGTTCTGTATTGGAGGGTAGTCCGGATGGATCGAATCTCCCCTGGACCTACCGGCTTGACCTGAAAGTGGATAAAAACCTGATCGTAACCTGGAGGCAGGAAACAGAGGGCAAAGCTGCAAAAAAAGGAAGGCTTAATATTTACATAAGGTGTTTAAATCTTTTAAATACCCAGAATATCCTGTCTGTTTATCACTACACCGGAAACCCGGGAGATGACGGTTATCTTTCGTCCACTGTAGGTCAGCAATACGTGGCTGCTCAAAACAGCCCCACTTCTTTCAGCAACCTGTATTCGATTAAAGTGAATAACCCGGCCAATTATAGTCTTCCAAGGGAAATTATACTTGGATTTATGATGGATTTTTAAAACATTGAATATGAAAAACAAAAAAACTATTCTGTTCCTGTTAGTGATACTAACCTCAACAGTCATCCGTATTTTCGCCCGTGAAAACAATATTGGCAGTTCCGGGATGAGGCAAAAGGAAGTCGAAAATGTGATGTCCGGTTGTGTAGCTGGCACATCCAGGGACGTACTTGATTTGAACAATGTTCGTACGACCATCCTCACCAGCGGCGATATGTGGTGGGACCTGGTATCCGCAAAATACGAAGTACCCAAAGGAGGAGGAGCCAGTTCTATATTTGCCGGATCTCTTTGGATAGGCGGGATAGATGGGGGAGGACAATTGAAAGTATCAGCCATGACCTACCGTCAAAGCGGTGTCGATTTTTGGCCTGGCCCCTTGGATACAACCAATACTAGCATCTCCTCATCGGAATGTTCTGCCTACGATAAACATTATGTAATCACCCTTGCTGAAGTGCAAAACTATGTGAATGGAACCGGTACGCTTACACCAGCAATTCAAAACTGGCCTGGAAATGGTCATACAGCCCTTGGCGAGGCAAGCCACCTGGCTCCCTTTTTTGATAGAAATGGAGATGGTTTCTATGATCCGCAGCCAAATGCTGGTGGAGGCGACTATCCTTTATTTAGTCTGAATCCAGCTCATCCGCTCAGTTGTAATACACCACAATTATTCGGAGATAAAACCATGTGGGGGGTCTTTAACGACGAAGGAAACATTCATACGGAAAGTAAAGGAGCTGCTATAGGCCTGGAAATCCGTTACCAGGCATTTGCCTATACGACAAATGATGCAATCAACAATGCTACTTTTTATGATTATCAGATCATTAACCGTTCAACAGAATCCCTGTATAAAACCTATTTTGGCGTCTGGGTGGATTTTGACCTGGGTTATTACCAGGATGATTATACAGGATGTGATGTAGCCAATGGTTTGGGTTATGGCTACAATGGTCTGGCGGTGGATGGAACAGGCGCTGTCGGACAATATGGGGCGAATCCTCCCTGTGTCGGAGTGGACTTTTTTCGTGGTCCCCACGTAAGCACAGGTCCTGGCGCAACTCCAAACGATGGAATTGACCAGAATGGTATCAGCTTTGTCGATCCTGCCACGGGCCGCATCGGCATGGCCAAATTTGTATATTATAACAACGATTTTACCCCACAGGGGAATCCTACCAAAGCACAGGATTATTATAATTACCTGACAGGTTTCTGGATTGACGGTACTCCCTTTACCTATGGGGGAAACGCTTACAAGGGCTCAGGGCCCCAATGTGATTTTATGTTCCCCGGAACTTCTGATCCAACGGGATTGGGTACCGGATTGAATGGTCAACCACAGCCTCAGCCGGCCTGGAGCGAAGTAACAGCTCACGATGCACCGGGTGACAGACGTTTTATGGAATCGGCCGGTCCTTTCACCTTACAGGTGGGAGCCGTGAACAGTGTCACAACAGGTGTTGTCTGGGGAAGAGCGACTCAGGGGGGGAACCTGGCTTCCATTCCGGTCATGCAGGATGCCGATGTATTGGCTCAGGCTTTATTTAACAATTGTTTCGCAATCGCCAATGGACCCGATGCTCCGGACATGACCATACAGGAACTGAACGATGAATTGATTATCTACCTGACCAATAAAACATCTTCCAACAATTACAAGGAAACATACAAGGAAAAAGATGCCTATATCTCTCATAATCATACAGACAGTTTATACAAATTTGAAGGCTATCAGGTCTTTCAAATCTCTGACTCTTCTGTTTCTGCTGCAGACGTCTATAACCCAAGTAAAGCCCGCTTAGTCTTTCAATGCGATATAAAAAACAACCAGGTGACGAAAATCATCAATTATTACAAGGATCAGGTTTTAGGCTGGGTACCCCAATTGATGGTTTCGGGAACAGACTCCGGAATAACCCATTCCTTTGTGGTAAAAACGGATGCTTTTTCAACCGGATCCCCCAACCTGGTCAATCAAAAGCAGTATTACTTTTTAGCCATTGCTTATGGCTATAACCCGGGAGAAGCCTATCCGGATCCTAATTCGAACGTAGGTGCTGTTTTCACAGATGGATATACAGGTGTGAAAGACGGTTACAATTTACCTTACATCGCAAGCAGAAGAAACGTACATTATGCGGTAGGTATGCCTCATATCCCTTCTCCGGAATATGGAGGAACGATGTTAAACTCAGGTTATGGAAACGGCGTTCAGTTAACCCGTCTGGAAGGACAGGGGAACGGTGGAAGGATATTGCAGCTGACTGGCAAAAGCGATACACTTATTCAGAATTCAGGAGTATATAGTAAAACAAATCCAAATGGTGCAAGAGTTGCAAACATTACCTATGACCGTGGAGTGGGCCCGATTAATATCATGGTCATTGATCCATTAAGCGTACCTCCCGGAAATTTCCAGATTTCTATCAGCGATTCCTCTGCAAAAGCAAGATGGGTACTCACAAATATGACTACCGGAGTTAAGATAAAATCAGACACTACCCTGCAGGTTGGTAATCAACAGATCATTCCGGAACTCGGACTCTCAATCACAGCATCTTATACAACGGATATTGCCGCGATCAATTCGGGGATTGAAACAGCTCCAAATGGTATACTTGCTTCCAGTATGACATTTGGAGATCCTACCAAGCAATGGTTGTCTGGCTTACCCGATATGGATACGCATGATGCTCCTGCAGCCTACGAGGACTGGATCCGTTCAGGTGTGTTCATTGCTCCGGCAGGTAGTCCAGCTGAAAATCCATTTGGCGATTATGTAGGTTATGATAATAGCCAGTATTTTCAAAAAGTGCTTGGGGGTACCTGGGCTCCTTATGAAATGTGTGCATATACAGATGAAAATAAAATCAGTATTGCTGGTCCGGCATTTTACGCAGGAGCTATCAGCTCTAAAGGAGCTCCGCTTACTCCTCCGCTTACAATTCCTTCCTCAACTATGGGAAGAACTCTGGCCAGTGTAGATGTAGTATTTACGTCAAATCCAGGACCCAATAATATGTATTGGACCCGTTGCCCGGTGCTTGAAATGCAGGAAAGTCCTTTATTAGCTCAGGGCGGAGCTTCTAAATTAAGTTTGAGAAGGGCGGCTTCCGTTGATAGATTTGGACACAGCGGTACGGGCTCTTCCACAGATCCGAATAGCCCTAATTACATAGAAAGTACAGGTATGGGTTGGTTCCCGGGTTATGCTATTAATATAGAAACAGGAGAGCGTCTGAACATGGCCTTCGGAGAAGATTCCGGTTTGCCAACTGAGAATGGGCGCGATATGGTATGGAACCCGACCTCTGATGTTTTTGATGCAACCGGTATAAACCCGATTTTTGGAGGGAAACATTATATTTATGTTTTTGCTCATGTGGCCGATCAGACAATCTCATCTTCTGATTTTCCGGGAGGGATAGGACCTAGGAATATTCCACGCTACGACGGAGGCTTAGCTGCCTGGGAATTATTAACTGCAGCCGTAAGTGCAAATAATGTAACCTATCAAAAACTCCTTTTTGCAGATGCCATGTGGGTAAACATTCCTTTGTTGGCACAAGGCCATAAATTGCTGGAAACAACTGCAACAGTTCAGATCAGGGTTCCACGTATATTTCGTAAAGGCTTTAGTGGTTTTTTTGGAGCCAAATCTTCAACGGATGCTAAAGTTCTTGATACCACTGCTACACCTCAGAACAAGAACTGGCCTTTGTACAGTTTTACAACGAATGATCTCCAGGTACAAAAAGGTCTTGTTTCCGTTGCAAAAAGTGCCCTCGATCTGATCAACATAGTTCCTAATCCCTATTATGCATACTCGGGATATGAAGTAAGTCAGGTGGACCACCGGGTCAGGATCACCAATTTGCCCCCGACCAGCACGATTCGCATTTTTACATTGAACGGAACCCTCATCCGCACCATCAATAAAGCAGATCCCTCTACTTATGCAGATTGGGATCTGAACAACCAGGCGGGAATTCAGATAGCCAGTGGACTGTATCTTATTCATGTAAATGCACCGGGAGTAGGTGAAAAAATACTAAAATGGTTTGGAGTAATCCGACCAGCTGATTTGAATACTTTTTAATATAGAATGTCGTATTGTCGTATTGATAAAATGAGAATATAAAACAAGGGCCATGAAAAAAAGTTATAAAAGAACACTCGCAGCCTTCTGTACCTCTTTGACACTGGTGGGTAGCATGTTTGCAGGCAATGTGGATCGCTCCGGTGAGGCGGGAGCATCAGAATTGCTGATTAATCCCTGGGCCCGTAGTTCGGGGCAGGCGGGCGCAAATACAGCAAGTGTAACGGGTCTGGAAGCCACCTATTCAAACGTAGCCGGAATAGCGTTTATACCCAAAACCGAATTGATCTTTTCCTATACGGATTGGCTAGTAGGTACGGGTATCAGCATCAGCTCTTTTGGTTTTACCCAGCGGGTTGGCGAAACGGGAGCAATTGCCCTAACGGTTATGAGCATGAATTTTGGTAACATTCCGATCACAACAGTTGCTCAGCCCGAAGGAGGGATCGGAACTTTTTCTCCTTCTTTTGTTAACGTGGGCCTTTCTTATGCCAAAGGTTTTTCAGATAATATATACGGGGGAGTGACCACCCGGATTATTTCGGAAGCCATCTCCAATGTTCAAGCCCTGGACGTCGCGATTGATGCGGGAGTTCAGTATGTCACCGGTAAACATAAACAAGTTCATTTTGGGGTTTCTCTGAAAAACGTAGGTCCTACGATGGCATTCACAGGAGATGGACTTTCTTTCACAACTCCATTGCCACAAAACAATCCGTCTGGAACACAAACCTATACTGTTGAAAACCGTTCCTCGGGTGCAGAATTACCTTCCTTGCTGAACATTGGTGGAGCATACGACTTTTATTTTTCCAAAGATTCCACCGTATTAAAAAACAACCGCATCACGGTAGCTTTTAACTTTACCTCCAACTCCTACAGCAAAGATGATTTTCTGCTGGGAGTAGAATATAGTTTCCGGTCATTCCTGATGCTCAGGCTAGGATATATGTTCGAACAAGGCATCTGGAATGGGGCTGATGGAATATCAACCGATCGGACAAGCGTATTCACCGGCCCTACAGCCGGAGTGACCTTTGAAGTACCATTCAAAAATAAATCCACTTTTGGTTTTGATTATTCCTACCGTCAGACCGATCCTTTCTCGGGCGTACATAGCTTTGGAGTAAGAATAAATTTGTAAATTAGTACTTGGTACAAGGCATTTCTCGTGAGTCCTGAGTCCGGAGATTATGGAAATCCATAATACGAAAACTTCAAACTGACGGCTAAAGCTTTGTGCGTTGTATTATAAACCAGATAAAAAAATGTCACAGATTTCATATTTCACCGAAGAAGGCTTGAAAAAGCTGAAAGACGAACTTCATCACCTGGAAGCAGTAGAACGCCCCTCCATCTCCCGGCAAATTGCAGAAGCCAGGGACAAGGGAGATCTCTCCGAAAATGCAGAATACGATGCAGCCAAAGAAGCACAAGGTTTGCTGGAATTGAAAATATCCAAGATGAAAGAGCTGGTAAGCAATGCCCGCATTCTGGATGAAACCCAGATAGACAACTCCAAAGTATTCATTCGTTCAAAGGTCAAAATAAAGAACCTGAAAAACGATGCCACTATGCAGTACATACTGGTAGCTGAAAGCGAAGCCAACCTGAAAGAAGGAAAAATATCAGTCGACTCACCCATAGGAAAAGGCCTCTTGGGGAAAAAAGTAGGAGAGAAAGCCGAAATCAAAACTCCCGCCGGAAGCGTGAAATTTGAAATAGTGAATATTTCCAGATAGGACTTAGTTAATAGTTATTAGCGAAATGCAAAGCATTCATGAACCCCGATGAAATAAAAATAAAAAAGTGAGTAATAGCGAATAGCCAATAGGGAAATACTAAGCGAAGCGAAGTATTCATGAACTCCGATAAAACTAAACAGACGAGGTGAGTAATAGCCATCATGCATAATAGCATTAAAAACATATAAACCCCTAATCGCTATTGGCTAATCGCTGCCTTAATTAAATGACCATTTTCACTAAAATAATCAAAGGCGAAATTCCCTCCTATAAAATAGCAGAGACAAGAGACTACCTTGCCATTCTGGACATATTTCCATTAGCCAAAGGCCATACACTCGTCATTCCGAAAAAAGAAACAGATGATATCTTCGATCTCGGCGATCAGGAATTTTCAGGCCTGCAGCTTTTCTCCAAAAAGGTAGCCAAAGCCATTAAAAAAGCGATTCCCTGCAAGAGAATCGGAACGGCCGTCATTGGACTCGAAGTACCCCATGCACACATTCACCTGGTACCCATCAATACGATGCAGGACCTTAATTTTGAAAAACCCAAACTCAAACTTTCTGATGTGGAGATGCAGCAAATAGCAATAGCCATACAAGAGGCCTATCAGGAATGAAAGCCAAAGCGGGAAATTCGGGTGTAATTTTGTCCCTTCTGTTAATCCTTCCCCTGCTATTTATTCTTTCTCTACTCTTTATTTCCTGCAACACAAATCATAAAAACGCAGATGTCTTTTCCATACCCTTAAAACATATAGGCGATCAAAACGGTCATTTCAAATCCCAAATCCTAAATCCTGAATCCCAGATCCCAAATCCTAACTCCCAATTATTCGCATCTTTTCATTTGCCACTCCAAACCTCCGTAATCATATTCCTTTCACCCAGCTGCCCCATGTGTCAAAACTATAGTCTGGTGCTAAATCAGTTAAACGATCATTACAAAGAAAAAGGAATAGCTTTTTATGGAATATTCAGCGGACAAGAACGCGATACCTTGGAACAAAAAACATTTGCAAAAACATACAAAATAAACTTCGACTTATTGCTGGATGAAAAAAAACAATTAGCCAATAACCTTCATGCAACAATCACTCCAGAAGTATTCCTGATAGACACGAACAAAGAAATAATATATAAGGGCAGCATTGACAACTGGCTGATCGAACCCGGAAAAAAACGAAGTATTGTTACCGAACATTATTTAGAAGATGCTTTATGGGCCGTCACCTCAGGAAACAAAATAAAAATATCCTCTACGGAAGCAAAGGGCTGTTTAATAGAATAATTAATGAACAGGATAAATTATTTAGGATTTAGGATTATGGATTATGGATTCAGGAATTTAGGATTTTTGCTAATTGTAATTACATTCCTTTCCTGCAAACAAAAAAGTAAAGTCACCTATTCCAAAGACGTTGCTCCGATCATCTACAAAAATTGCACAAGCTGCCACCGGCCCGGTTCGGCGGGCCCCTTTCCACTTGTAAGTTATAACGACGCAGCCAAACGTTCAAAAATGATTGCGAGTATAACGAAGTCCAGGCGAATGCCACCCTGGCCGGCCGACAATACCTATACCCATTTCACGGACGAAAATGTGCTCAGTAAAGAAGAAATAAACCTCTTGCAGCAATGGGCAGAAGCAGGAGCTCCGGTGGGCGATGCAAATCATGTACCGAAGGCACCTTCCTATACCGCTTCTATATTAGGCAAGCCCGACCTGGTCGTTAAAATGCCAGAGGCATTCAAAATCAAGGGTGACAATACAGATCACTTCATGTTCATGAAAGTACCCTTCGAAATACCCAGGGATACCTTTGTGCGGGCCATCGAATTTGTACCCGGAAATAAGGCCTTGGTACATCACGTAAACGGTCATTTGATCCGTTACCAATACGATAAAAAGAAAAACGTAAATGACGGAGAAAAAATAGTTGACTCACAGGCATACCCCGTCAAAGAACTCTATGAAAAACTGAAGTTAGCCAATGACGATGGCAGCTATCCGCTTTTAAAATCTTCCTTCGTAAATTATTTGCCGGGAGTATTGCCAACAATGTATCCCGACGGAATAGGAGGGTTCAGTCTGAATCGGAAAAATGCAATTTTACTCAAAGACATCCACTACGGACCCTCTCCGATAGACACAACAGACCAAAGCTATTTCAATATTTTTTTCGCAAAAGAAGCGCCCAAGCGTCCGACACTCGAAATGCAATTAGGCACCCTGGGTATATCCGAAATAATACCCCCATTGATCATACCTCCCAATGAAGTCAAAACTTTTTATACCCGCGCCGTTGCGCCGAGAGATATGTCTGTCCTTACGATCAATCCGCACATGCATTTACTTGGAAAAACATTTTGGGCCTTTGCTATTACACCCAAAGGTGACACCATTCCATTAATCCGGATTCAGAAATGGGATTTTCGCTGGCAATACTTTTATACCTTCAAAAAAATTGTCAAAATCCCCAGAGGATCCCTTATAACAGTTATTGCCACATACGACAATACCCGTAATAACCCCGAAAATCCCTTCAATCCGCCCCAATTGGTGCAGGAGCGTAATGGCAGTATGCGTACCACCGACGAAATGTTACAGTTTATCATTACGTATTTGCCCTATCAGCCCGGGGATGAGAATATAAGTTTAGCGAAGGAAGCGAATGGCGAATAGCCAACAGTGAAATCCGCCGATGGCGCCCTATTGGCTAATCGCTATTCCCTATTGGCTAATTTATCAGGGTTTGCACTCAAAAACGATTTCCAGCCGGAATGCTTCTTCTCTCCGGAAGAAGAAGTTCTCTGAAAAAAATGACAGACAGCTGCCGCCAATCCATCCGTCGCATCCAGGTGTTTCGGCAATTCTGAAAAATTCAACAAGGTCTGAAGCATAGCTGCAACCTGTTCCTTCGATGCATTTCCATTTCCGGTAATAGACTGTTTGATTTTTTTAGGCGAATATTCAAAAACAGGAATATTCCTGTACAAAGCACCCGCAATAGCCACCCCCTGGGCCCTTCCTAATTTCAACATACTCTGTACGTTTTTTCCAAAAAAAGGAGCCTCGATTGCCAATTCATCCGGCTTATACTCTTCGATCAGCTGTAAAGTCCTTGAAAAAATAGCCTTCAGTTTCATCGGCTGATCCTCCAGTTTATGAAGATGTAAAACACCAATCGCGATCAATTCAATTTTAGAACCTTTGATATGAAGGAGACCATAGCCCATGATAGTCGTGCCGGGATCAATGCCAAGTATAACTTTGTCTGTACTCATCCCCTTGAAATTTTCTATTTTTGAGCAAGTTTCCGTATGTCGAACAAAGTTATAAGTCTTTTCATCAAGTCAACCATCGCGGGCCTCAGTCTTTGGTACATTTATGAAAAGATAACAGGCCAGGGCGATCATACAACAATCATCCGGGAACTAAAAACAACGTTCACAGACAGTACAAGTCTAAAACTACTACTGCCATTAGTACTCATGTTCCTCAACTGGTCCCTCGAAGCCTTGAAATGGAAAATGATCATGGAACAAGTGGAGCCCATCACATTTACAAAAGCATTAAAAGCCATCATAACAGGAGTCACGATGAGCATCTTCACTCCTAATAGAGTAGGGGAGTTTTCCGGCAGAATATTTTTTCTAAAACAGGAAAACAGGAAAATCGCCATCCCGCTCACATTTTTAGGAAACGCATCGCAATTACTAGTCACCCTGGTAGCCGGAACCCTCGCACTTATCGTTTACCTGCCAGTATATACCAGCTTAAACTCGCAGCCCTCTATTTATTATTTAATCTTCCTCCTGGTCATTCTCGTAAACATAGCATTAATACTGGCTTATTTTAACGTTTCTTTCCTTAGCAGGTTCTGGAAGTACCTGGAAATACTGAACCATTACTCTTTCCGCCAACTCAGTAAAATAGTTTCCCTTTCCCTTTTCCGTTATGTTATCTTCAGCCTTCAATTCTATCTCCTGCTTCAATTATTCGGAATAAACATAAATCCTTCCCGGGCAATTATCATGATTGCACTTACCTTCTTCTCCATCACGGTCATACCAACCATTACACTGACGGAACCGGGAGTAAGAGGCTCTGCGGCACTCACATTTATAGGTCTGCTTTCTGCCAACACTATCGGGATCGTAGCAGCTACCTTCAGTTTGTGGTTAATCAATATTGTCTTTCCGGCTATCCTGGGTATCGTATTTCTCTTTCAACTGAAGTTTTTCAAAAGTGCCAATGATTGACCTCGCCTTTTATATTCTAGCTACGATAAGCATGTTTTTTGCTTTTCGATACGTCTATCTTGTAGGAGACGTTTCACGAACCTGGAAAAAAATGCCCGATTTTGTACCCATTATCAGTTCTCCCCAAACAACCATAAGTATCATCATTCCTGCCCGCGACGAAGAAGCGAACATACTCCATTGCCTTCAACACCTGAACCGGCAGACCTATCCGGCGAATCTTTTTGAAACGATCATCGTTGACGATGACTCAAGCGATAAAACAGTCAGTCTGGTCCAAAAATTTATTTCGGAAAACAAACAAACAAACGCTCAACTCATTCCATTTAATGGACAAGAAGGAAAAAAAGCTGCTCTGAAAACAGGTATAGCACAGTCCTCCTCCACACTCATCATCACCCTTGATGCTGATTGCACCATGGGGGCGAACTGGCTTTCTTCTATTGCTGCTTTTTATGAGCAGCAAGCTCCCAAAATGATCATTGGACCAGTAGCCCTGCACGAAGACAATAACACCTTCAGTTATTTACAAGATCAGGAACTCAGATGCCTCGTCGCATTTACAGGAGCCTATTGTCAGCACAATCGGCCCTTCCTGTGCAATGGCGCAAACCTCATATTTGAAAGAGCCGCATACCAGCAGGTAAGTGGTTACGAGGGCAATATGCAGGTAGCCTCCGGAGACGATATTTTTCTGATGAACAAATTCCAGCAGACCTTTCCCGGGCAGATCAGCTTTATCAAATCCACCCAGGCCCTGATTTATACCCGGGCACAGAAGCAATTAAAAATATTCCTGCATCAACGTATCCGCTGGGCCTCAAAAATCGGGATCAGCACAAATAAGAGTGCCACTCATGTCGGCCTGATCGTTTCCGGCATCAATGCCGTAATCTTGATCAATTTACTGATTTCATTTTTTTACGGTAAATTTGCAAGCATATTCATAATTCTTTTTGCAATAAAATATGCAGTTGACGGTCAATTACTAAAAATAGTTTCCGTTTTTTTTAATAAACGGACCCGGAGATCACAGGTTCTGCTAACAGCCATGTGTTATCCCATATATAATGTAATTATTTTGTTCCTGAGTATGCGTCGGAAGTATGAATGGAAAGGTAGAAAGATAGCTGGATGAGTAAAGCAGATTACGCCTGGCAACGATTAAAAAAGAACACATTAGCTCTGCTCGGTCTGGGTATTATTTGCCTGTTTCTCTTCGTCTCCGTATTCGGATACCTTATAGCCCCCGATGGAAGTCCGGACGCCAACAATCAGAAACTCGAGCTGGCAATGAAGCCGCCCGGTTTTAAAGTAAAAGAAATCCACATTCGCAAAAATGAACCATTGCATAATCCCGGTTTTTTTTCAAAGCTGATATATGGTCAGGAGAACGATTATAAAGAAGTTCCGTTTCGTCAATTCCAATTCAAAGAGAACGCTCTTATCTATGAAGAATACACCGGCAAAGAAAATATCCCTGGCTGTAAAATAAAATACAACCTTGCCGACATTGTCTATGCGATTGATTACAGTAAACCCTTTACCGACAATGTTCAGGAAGGCTATATTCAGTTTTACGACATCGATTCGGGGCAACAATTAAAAAGAAACAGAGCCGATCTGCAGAATGAAATAGTGAACAAACAAATAAAAGAACACCACTATTTTCTGGGCACTGACCGTGCCGGCAGGGATATGCTTAGTAGGCTGATCATTGGAACACGTATTTCATTCACAATAGGATTTATTTCCGTCATCCTCTCCATTTTCATCGGAGTTTTATTGGGAGCACTCTCGGGGTATTACCGGGGTTGGGCCGACAACCTCATCATGTGGATCATCAATGTCGTCTGGTCCATCCCAACACTGTTATTGGTTATAGCACTTACATTCGTTCTCGGAAAAGGTTTCTGGCAGGTATTCATAGCAGTAGGGTTCACCATGTGGGTAGAAGTAGCACGCGTAATCCGGGGACAAATAATAAGCCTGCGCGAAAAAGAATACGTAGAAGCAGGACGCGCATTAGGTTTCAGTAGTCTGAGAATAATAGCAAGACATCTGCTTCCCAACATTACAGGTACTATTATCGTACTTTCCGCAGCCAATTTCGCCAATGCCATCCTGATAGAAGCGGGACTTAGTTTTCTGGGCATAGGCGCACAACCGCCGACAGTATCCTGGGGATCAATGATCAACGATCACAAAGGCTATATAATAGCCAATGCAGCTTACCTGGCCTTCCTGCCCGGTCTTGCGATCATGCTCATGGTATTAGCATTTGTTTTGCTCGGAAACGGTCTTAGAGACGTTTTTGATACAAAGACAATGGACGAAGTAAGTATATAATTAAAACGGCAAATCATCCGCCGGCGAGTCAAGAGCCGGAACAGCCTTAACATCAGCAGAGCTGGAGGAATTTGAATTAGAAGCAGCACCGGCTTCCAGTCTCCAGGCTTCCAAAGAATTAAAATACTTCACTTCACCCTGAGGATTTTTCCATTCCCGTCCACGAAGATTGAAAAACACTTTTAATTCATCCCCGACCTTATAATTATCCAGCAGGCCGCAACGATCCTGCGTCAGTTGAAACTGGATAAACTGAGGATATTGAGAAGAATTTTCAGTAATAACAAATTCTCTTTTCTTAAATTTTTCCGAAACTTGAACTTCGTTGTTTTTAATTTTAAGCGTTCCTGTGATTTCCATTGTATATAGGTTTATTGTTTACAAAACATTCAAAGCAAGCAAAGTTTTCCATCCCTCCATAACACTCCCCCCGTCCAAAAACTCCTTAGCCCTAACATGCAGGTGATGTTCAAGAAGCCCCCTGTCGCTACCAAATTTCTGAAAAATATCCGCTAAAGCCGTCTTTTTAAACTCATTTATTTCAACCATTTCCGGCAATTTTTCAACATTCCCAAGTTGCCCCAGATTATTGCCCGACAAAACCTTACTAAATCGAATCTTCTCCGGAATCCCATCCACCCCAATTCCGATTTTAGCCAAGGGCTTCTCCACTTCAAAAACGGCATTTCCGGAAGCCCTGCAATAAAAATTACCTCCCATACGACCTACCAGGTCGAGCTTATGAAGGTCAATGTTTTTATCAGCATCCAGAACATCCTCATTGATGTGCATCATCAGGATCTCACAAATGACCAGGTTCCCTGCACCACCCGAACTCCCCAATTCAATAATCTGCTTCACCCTACATTCCAATTGAACCGGGCTTTCCTGAACCCGGAAAGGTTTAATCAATAAAGAAGAAACAGGGGTAAGGCCCGTTTTTGTAAACTCATTCACTCCTTTTGGAAACTCCGTACTCGAAAGCGAAGCCTGTTGAACAAGGTCAAAATTCACCACATTAATAACCACTTCCGGTACCTCCTTCAAATTATCGTAGGTATTTTTAGTAGCACCCGTGCGTCCACTGCGCGAAGGCGAAAAAACAGCAATCGGAGGCTTGGCACTAAAAATATTAAAAAAGCTAAAAGGACTCAAGTTAGGATTTCCATGAATGTCCACCGTACTCGCAAACGCAATCGGCCTTGGGGCCACAGCACCCACCAGATAGCTATGAAACACAGAAGCTTTAGCGACATTCGGATCAATACTTAGCATAGTTTCGTCTTTAGATTACAAGCCAATAAATGGACACAAATATAGGTGTATTTGGGGGTAATTTGCGTCCACAAATGTGTCCACAAAAAATGACTTTTTGGGGTTTCCTGACATAGTGTGAATGGCTGTATCATTTACCGCAAATATTGCGGATATTAATTTGTTTGCGCAGAGAATAAGTACTGCTTTTCCCGCTAATTATGCGGAGAATAGCTACCTAACAGGCAGGGGGCAGGAGTACAAATTATGAATTGCTTGCTACTGCGAAACGGGGATAGCATTGTTGTTTGTGTAAAGCAATTTAACCATTACCCCTATTGAGATACCGAGATTTGCAATGGCTGAATAGCCAATCAGCAAAAACGTTCAGGAAGCCCGCAAATATCAGTTCCCCGACTTTTTCTCCCAATTCAGTAAGTCCACTTTTCAGGCACGTGAATTTTCACAATTTCAATGTCGGAACCAAAAAAGCCGTACATTTGCCCTTCAATAAAAAGAAAATTTGTGTCCACAGATGTGTCCACAAACAATTTTTCAGGTTCTTTAATAATTTTTAAAATTTCCATAACCACTTGATTTTTAGGTGGTTAATCTAAATGCGGGCGTGGCGAAATTGGCAGACGCACTAGACTTAGGATCTAGCGCTTCACGGCATGGGGGTTCGAGTCCCTTCGCCCGCACCAATAGAGATAACTCTCATTTATCTCACCATTAAGCCCCTGATCCATTCGGGGGCTTTTTGTTTCCATCCCCTCCAATGCCCCGTGTTTACTCACTAAATCATAGGGCTCCACCAAATCAAAACCTATTTTTTTGCCGGCCGTCTTGGGGTTCGAGCCGACTTTTTCTATTTCTGACTTCAAAACCCAATAATCACCCATCATTTTATAGGATTTCTTTAGAAAGCGTTTTGAGCTAAATGAAAATATAGGAGTCTTTCCTTCCGCATTTTAAAACTGAAATATACCACTTGCCCTTTTTCAGAGACTTTTAACATTTATTGCGATACGGCCCCGGTAATATAGTCTCTTATATTAATATGGTTTAACACATTTTAATCTTATTGGTATAGTTTCAGCATCATTTTTGCTGTTGATTAACTAAACATATCATCATGCAATAATTTATACTCCACCAAATTTCAAAAATGATGAGTATAAAACAAATCAATGAGTTCGAAAAAGAGCAATCTTCTGAACTCACAGCCAATGAAGTCCTTCCTGATAGGGAGCTTCAAGCGAAACGTTACAATAAACTTATCTGTGCCATGCAACTATGGAATGTGGTTCACGAAAAGAGTAGAATCATATTTAGATCAGGAGGAGAAATCAAAACGGTAGATACCCCCATCTGGTTTGTATCCGAAAAGTATGTTTGTATTAATGCAGGAGTTACGGTACTGGTGTCGTGTATTTTAGACGTTATATTTTAATCTTTTATAAAACCGGCTTAATTACTTTGTCAAAGAATTAAACAATGCAAAAGATATGGAAGCTTATCAAGCTGTTTTCGGCGCTCATTTTCATCTATTCTTATGGACATGCGCAGGAAAGCGACCAGACATTATTGATGCAGGTAGAGCACGATGATCAGTCTGCTGTAGATGCAATAGCAATGTATCCTTCTGAAACAAGGAAAGCCATTTTCGAAGTCGCCAAATATCCTGAATTAATAGTGCGTTTACAGGCAATGCAAATTCAGACAAAGGGGCAGTTTTCCGACATACTTAGCTCGCTTAGCAAAGAGGAGAAGGAAAAAATATGGAATCTTACCAGGTATCCGTCCCTGATTTCGGAGATTACCAAAGGTCACAAAAAAACGGAAGCGGAAATCAAAACCATTTTGCTCAATTATCCAGAGGAAATCCATCAAACAGCATTAGATGAAGGAATAAAAAATTACAGTTTATTACTTCAGATTTCCGGAAAAGACAGCACCAACCGAAAAAGTCTTGAACTATTGCTAAAAGACTATAATCCTGTTACAGCAAATGCTTATCGTGACATCATTAAAATGCCTGAAATTTTGAATACACTTTATGATAACATGCAACTTACGGTTGTAATAGGTGATTTGTATAAAAAAAGTCCGGAATGGGTTTTAAACGAAACAGATTCCATTAATCAAGTGCTAACTGCTCAAAATACAAAGGAAATATCTGATTGGGAACAAAGTCTGAAGGATGATACACAGGCGCAGAAGCAGTTCACTCAGGCGGCAGAAGATTATGCTCAGGATAATGGTTATCAGGTTGCGGACTATTCCAGTCCGCTTACATCAGATGTTACAGATTATACTACCTATCCGTATAACTGGTGGTTCGGCTATCCGTCTTGGGATCCTTATGCTTATTGGGATCCATATCCCCTCTGGTATGATTGGGGATTTTATTATGGCGAAGGTAGAAAGCCTTATTTTTTCGGACTGCCTTCCAGTTATTTCATGGATTGGTATTTCTATTATCCTGAAAATTGGAGTCGTTACCCTGAACTTGCCAATCATTATTACAATTATTACAACAGGCATCCCAATTCATGTTTCAGCAACCCGATAAGCAGGAGTGTAAGTGTGTGGAAAAGCAGGAATTCAGATATTGTGAATACTGATTGGGATAAAGAGGATGCTGGCCGTACCAAACGCTTTAAAGAATTTGGAGAAATGGAAGTAAGCAGGACAAAATACAATATTAAGAATTCAAAGCATCCATTGGAAAGGAATGAATATGTGCAGAAGTATCAGAGGAAATTTCCGGAAATCAAGGCTACAATTGTACCTGGCGAAAAGCCGCTACCGGAAACTCCAGCTCCATCTAAGAGACCCGTAGTAAAGATTCCTACGGGCAAACCGCAGACAAATAGGCCATCAGTTAAACCGGCGGTTTCCAATGTGCACATACGTAATAGTCAAAACAGGTCGGCTCAACAATACCATCAAAGTACCTGGCAGAATATACAACCTCAACGTTCATCGCCGGCACCTGTACGCTCGGCTCCCGCACATTCTGCGCCCATGCGTTCTGTGCCCATGCGCTCTGCACCTCTTCAATCTGGAGGCAGTGGTAGTGGTGCAAGAAGAAGATAGAAAGGGAATCGGTTCTTTCCCCCTTAGAATTCATTGTCTCTAGGTAGATGAAATAGAGTTGAGAAGCCTTCCTCTCGCCTTAGTAAAGGGAGCCTAACGAATTATGACTTCCATTTAATAGAGCAGCCGATAGCCTTTGTTGCAGGGAGTCTCACGGATTTCCCAGCCAATAAATCATTTACGGCATCTTCAACATATTTTTCCTTTGCTGCTGATGGATCATTACTGTTATCGTCTATGGCGCCTATATATTTTACAAGATATTCGCTTCCGAATTTTTGTAAAACATATACATGTGGAGTATGGGCAGCTCCAAAGGAGCGCGCTATATCTTGTGTTTCATCAATAAGGTATGGGAAGGTGTAGTTTTTGTCCTTTGCCCTTTTTTGCATATTCGTATAACTGTCTTCGTCAACCTGTTTGGGGTCGTTCGGATTGATGGCTATTACAGGATAGCCCAGTGAAGCATACTTTGCATTTAAAGCAATAATTCTGTCCTCATAAGCTTTTGCGAACGGGCAATGATTACAGGTAAATGTTACAATAAAGCCCTTCGCATTTTTATAATCGGCCATGGATACCATTTTCCCATCAACATTTTTGAGTTTAAAATCAATTGCCTTGTCTCCGACATTGTATCCCGTTTTGACGAATGATGCCATCAAAAGTATTGCTGCTGAAAGGATTGCTATTTTTTTCATGGTTTGTTAAGTTTGGCTTGTATTAGATTATTTAATTTATCTTCTGTAAAGTCCCCTTCTTGAAAGTATATTTTTTTTCCATTTCGGTAAATTCCCGTTGCAGGTATGGTGCCACTCCAGCCGCTATCTATTTTATTAATCCAACTATTCGGATTATTCTCATTTAGCAGAAGCACTTCGGGCTTCAGTGAGTTATCTTCTGCAAATTTTTCAACCTTAGCTAATTCCTGCATCGAATTGAGGCTCACATAAATCATTTTTACTTTATTAGATGCATATCTTGTATAAACGGCCTTGAAGGAAGGTAGCTCCTTAACACAGGGGGCGCACCAGGTAGCCCAGAAGTTCACAACATACAGGGTGTCGTTGTTTTTAATGATTTCCTTTTGTAAATCACTTATATTTACGGCGTTTACCCGATGCCAAAGAAATGAAGTTTGCATACAAATAAAAAATAGCAGACCGGTGTTTCTTATTATTTTCATTTTGAATTACTAAAGATAATATGTAAATTCAATTAAGTTAGACCGTTTTAGAAAAACAAACTTCGAATACCATGAATAGAAAACTACGCTACAGTTATTTTGCAATATTGGCTTGTATATCCTATTCTGCCATTCAGGGGCAGATCTCCTCTCCAATAAATCCCACTCGCACAGTTGACTGGACGAATGTGGGTATACCCGGAGGAATACCCAACAGAACAGCTATTTTCAGGACAATCGATGCCTCCTTATATGGTAATGGAACTACGGATGTAACCAATGCTATACAGAACGCTCTTGACAGTTGCCCGGCGAACAAGGTTGTCTTTCTTGGCTCAGGCACTTTCAGGATCAATGGAAACCTGCAGGTACCCGGCAATGTAACTTTACGTGGAGCAGGACCTCAACAGACTATTCTTAAGGGATATGGCAGAGAGTCAGCCATGATTAATTTTGGCTCAGGCCCTAACTACGTTCCTGCTGACAGTATTGCGATAACCGGTGGAACAAACAAGGGTTCTCAAACGCTGACCTTAAGTAATAATAGGGGAGTGGCTGTCGGCTCTTATTTAGTGATCAATGAATTGAACGATACAAGTTTTGTTACCATTAATGGGTATTCAGGTGCCTGTACCTGGTGTGATGTTTATTATAACGGTTCAAGGGCTCTGGGTCAAATAGTGAAAGTTACCTCCGTTAATGGCAACTCTATTGGTATTAGTCCAGCTTTGTACATTACTTATAAAAAAGCTCTATCGCCTTTGGCGACCCCATTAGCTACTGGAGCTGAATATGCAGGAGTAGAGGATTTGCAGCTATATGCGGTTGATAGTCTCGTTTATTCAACAAACGTAAAAATGTACGGTACTGCTTATTGCTGGATCAGGAATATTGAAAGTAATTACACTGCCGGTGATCATGTGGATATACAGCAGAGTTTCGGATGTGTTGTCAGAGATAGTTATTTTCACGATACCTTCTATCACATACCGGGTTCTGCTGATGGAGATGTAGATCTTCTTGCGAATACAAGTGCCTGCTTAGTAGAAAACAATCAATTCTGGAGACTTCATGCATCTGTCATGTTGGAGTGGGGGGCAGCCGGTAATGTGGTTGCCTATAATTATGCATTCGGTAATTTTGCCTCAAATGCAATTTGGGCTCTTTTCAGCTCCGTGGATATACATGGAGCACATCCCATGTTTAACCTGATTGAGGGGAACCGGTTTAGCGGGTACAACGCGGATGCAATCTGGGGTTCATCAAGTGACCAAACCTTGTTTAGAAACTGGATTGATGGCACAACAAAAATATGCAATCCTCTCTTTGGGCGTGGAACTGCCGATACAGCCAACAGCTGGTGGGTTTGTCAACAAGCGGAGGCGATACAGGATTTTTCGGAACAAAGCTCGGACAATTTTGTAGGTAATGCAGTCGGATCACCGGAACAGTTAAAAGTGACCAAATATAATCAAGGACCAGGTTATGTTCTGCCAATGGATACAATGGATATTGCTCCTGCATACATGTCTTATGATGCAGTAAGTTATGGTTTTGCATTCGGATATGACAATACAAGCACCCCTCTTTTTAATAATAAGTTTGCTTATCAGACAGCATTTCTCCACGGTAACTTTAACTATGCTGATAGTTTAGTTAGCTGGGATCCTGCTAACACTAACCATACTCTTCCCCCCTCTCTTTATCTGAATGCCAAGCCGTCCTGGTACGGGAATATTCTCTGGCCAACAAATGGGCCGGATGTTGTAGGTAATGCAAATGAAAATCCCGCCCAGGTGTGTTTTAATAAAGGTCTTATGCCAACATGCCTGCAGACTATTTCAACTGGCCTTGACAACAGGTTGAAAACAGAACAGACAGTAAAGGTTTACCCAAATCCTGCGAAAAATAAAATATACTTTGATATATCATCAACCGGGATAAATAGTTCGAATGTGAGTATTTATACAATTGAAGGGAAATTAATATCCCTGCAAAACTTAAACATTCAAACGGATAAATCAATGGATATATCCCAGCTTGACCCAGGAATGTATTTTGTCAAAGTTGCAACCGCAAGCTTCAATTCAACCCAAAAAATAGTCGTTAGTCGCTAACAGTAGGCTGTCCAGCCTCTGGGAGATACAAAGCTTCGCAAGCAATGCTTACATCGACTTCATGTTTTCTAACTTCTTTTGACAATCCATCGAATGTTCGAGGTGCATCCTCAAAGTAGGAAGCGTTTTTACAGTAAAGTCTTTTATGTCACTATCCTTACAGTCAGTTAATGCCTTTTCAAATTTGTTGATCGCTTCTTTATGTCCTTTAATCATTTTATTGCAATATTCCTTGTCAAAATCATCTCCCGTCAGTTCACTTAGCTTTTTATATTCCTCCTGCTCCTTGTCAGTAAGGGAAGTCGGAATGACAATTGCTTTTTTCTCTGCAAGAGACTGTACTTCTTTTAAACAACTGGAATGATCCTTTTCCATCATTTTTCCGAGTTCTTTAACATCCTGCATTTTGCCAGTATTTTCAGCCAACTGGCCCAATTGAATCTCTGTCAGATTAATTACAGCCACATCAGAAATAAATTTTGAATCCATTTCATTTACCTTATCGTCGGATTTTGTCTCCGTATATCCGTTAGACGCTTCTTTTGAATCCTCCTGTTTTGCATTCGTGTAACTGCAGGAGGTTAAACCGCCTATAATACCTGCACCAAGCAGGAAATGTTTTAAAGTTAATTTAGCGTTCATTTTTTTAGTTTTTAGTTTGAATTATTTATTTTAAATAGGGTAGCCGGTTTTTTTACTTAGTTAGTTTTTTCAGGTACTTTTTCTCCTTTTTGTCTCGCTTCTGAAAGGCCAATTGCAATGGCCTGCTTTCGGCTTTTTACTTTTTGGCCAGTGCTGCTTTTAAGTATTCCTTTTTTTTTGCGGTGCATGGCACTTTCTACCATTTCCTGGCTCTTTTTTGAATATTTTTTCATCGGTTTATGGCTTTGAATTTAGGAGAAGAACTTTTCATGCTGTATTTTATTTTGAGAGACAAGTTTACAGGAATAAATTGCCTGTAGGTGTGAATATTCGACGATAACAGATTATTAATAGCTCAAATTTATACCAGCCCGATTGGAAAATAGTTCACAATCCCTTCTTTCCTTTCTTCAGCGGCGATTAAAAAGTTTGCGCAGCCCTGTCAATCTCTGCTATCGCATAACGAATGGGTTTGCCGGATTCTTGGCAAAGCACTTTGCCAAGACGTTCCCTTTCAGAGCTCAGTTCATCGGATATTTTTTTGAGTAAAAGGGTTTAGTACATCAAGGATAGCTGATGTTTCAAGGAAGGACCCTGCTACATAAATTCTGTAACTGTTTACGTTCCCGTTTGCAGAAGGCTTTTTGCGGGTTTGATTTTTAGCCGGCATACTCCCTATTTATTGCATCTGCAGTTTTTTCATTTTGCTTTTAACACATGTTAGATTCCCGGCTAATCATTATTCTCGTTTAACTAAACAAAATAGCTTTTGGCCGAATTTTAAGAAAATCGGTTCGAAAGCATATTTTCTTTGATGGCAAATTTGCAAGAAACAGGCCATGCAAATGGCTTAAAAAATACAGAGTATTCACGAACTCCTGTAAAATTTAAAAACAAATCGTGTTAATTTAAAATTTAAAGACATGTCACTATTAGTTAGAAACAGAGCTATGCTTCCCTCACTGGCAAGCAGTTTTTTCACTGGCGGCAGCTTACTTCCCAGCGTATTTGATTTTGACAACGATTTATTGGACTTTGATGGCGGGTCTGTCTTGGTCCCCAATGCAAACATTGTCGAAAATGACTCTGATTTCGAAATAGAACTTGCTGCTCCGGGACTTGAGCGTAAAGATTTTAATGTGGAGGTGGACAACGGTATTCTCAGTATTACTGCGGAAAAAAAAGAAGAAAAGGAGGAAAAGGAAGCTAATTATAAAAGGAGGGAATTTTCTTACAGATCCTTCCGGCGCTCCTTTACGTTGCCTGAAAATTCCTCCGTAGACAAAATTGATGCGAAGTACGAAAATGGAATTCTCCGTCTTAAACTTCCCAAAAAAGAGATTACGGTCTCAAAACCTGCCAAGCAAATTAAAGTTGCCTAATCAAGTTCAATAAATTAAAGTCCTGACCATAGGGGCCAGGACTTTTACAATGCGGATGTGGCGATGAGCTTTGCGATATGAGCCTCGTCATCATGGATGCAATTTTATATTCCGTAATCTGAAACACAGATGTCATCATGGATATTGTTGATATAAGTGAATCTAAAAAATAGACACCAATGAAACAAGACACACAAATTCAGAAAGACGTCATGGACGAACTTAAGTGGGAGCCATTACTAAACGCAACAGAAATCGGAGTAGCCGTAAAAGATGGAGCTGTAACGTTAACAGGAACAGTAGATAGTTACTCGAAAAGAGAAGAAGCCGAAAACGCCGTCAAACGCGTGGGTGGAGTGAAAGTGATTGCACTCGACATTGAAGTGAAACTCGTAGGTTCAGGAATAAAAAATGATACGGAAATTGCCCGGATGATTGCAGATACTTTGAAGTGGAACAGTGATATCCAGGAAGATAAGGTTAAAATCAAAGTTGAGAACGGATGGGTCACTTTGGAAGGAGTGGTGTATTGGGAATATCAGAAGAATGTTGTTAAAGCTGCGATTAAAAGACTGACCGGAGTAAAAGGCATCCACAATTTCATAAAAGTTAAGGTGTCGCCTACAACAAAAAACATTAAACAAAAAATTGCTGAAGCATTCCATCGGAGTGCAACTATTGATTCAGAAAAAGTGGATATTCAGATTTTTGGGGACAAAGCCGTTATTTCAGGAACAGTACGCTCCTGGGCTGAGAAAGAGGATGCAGAAAATGCCACCAGGAAAGCTCCAGGTATCTCTGTTGTGGAAAATAAAATTATAATAGATGATGAGGTTCTTATTTATTAGTAAGTAATGTGTCATTACAAAAACCATTTTATTATGTGCGGGTACAATTTTGATTTGGATATTTTGAATGTTGTTCGCGATCGAAAAGCATCTCCTGAGAAGCGTACCGGTAAATCCCAAATGCCTCAGCCATTAAAATACTTTAGAATAAACAAACTTAAATTAAGTTATGAACAACTAAAACAAAAAACATGTTATTAATCGCCTGTTCGCTCGCTCTGCTGGTAATGTATGCCGGTGTTAAACTGTTAGCCCTGACTCAAAAGGAAGCCTTGGGTAATCTTTACAAGTACTTTTCCTGGTTTACCATACTAATGGGTTTTCTGCTATTGATGTGCGTAAGTTGTTTTGCAGTTATTCGCTGTTTTCGTATTCATGAACAAATGATGAATGGAAAACAGCATTATGACGGATTTGGAAGAGATGGAAAAATGGGACCATTTATGATGTGGGATGGACATATTAATAATGGTGAAATGGACGGTTTCTGGCGTAGGCGGGAAGGCCATCAGGAAAGAATGGATGGGGAATGCAGATACGATGGAGTATGTGATGGAAAGGATGGAGAATGCCAGATGAAAAAAGACGAGGCATTAAAAAAAGATTCCATAATCAAGGGAAACAAACATATAAATAAATAGCGCAAAATGAAAAAGATGTTATTTATTTTGGCATTAATCGCATCCTTGAATATCCATTCACAGGATGATTTTTCTTCACTTCAGCGGCTTATTGGAAACGATAGCTCATCCGTCCGCTTACTTTTTAGTTACCCAGAATCAATTCGAACTGTAATTTTTAATGTTGCGACCTACCCTCAGGGATTTACCAGACTGGAAGAAATACAAAAGGGAACAACAGCTTCCTTTAAAAAAGCAGTTTCGAAATACAATCAAAACAAACAAAAGCAGTTATGGGACGTCACCCGCTACCCTGACTTGATTCCCTTGCTGATAAGGAATAAGGATAAATCAGAATCTGAATTGGCTGAATTAATGAAAAACTATCCTCAAAAGACCAGGAATGCCGCTCTTTATTTTGTAAAGCACGATTATCCCATACTGATTGAAATAGAAAATATCCGCCAGGACTTCGAAACAAAATACAAGGTACTCGTTAAGGATTTTCCGGGGAATGTTCAAAATTCCTTCGACAAGCTTCTTTATACCCCCGAACTGATCTCGATACTTTCGGGTGATATCAGGACAACTGTCGCTCTTGGCGATTTATACAAACAAAATCCAAATCTCCTGAAGCATATAGCTGATTCTGTAAATATGCAAATAACCAAGGAAAACAAAGAAGAATATGAACAGTGGAAAAGCGGTATAAGCAAAGATCCGAATGTTCAGAAGGATCTTAAACAAATATCTAAGGAATATACGGAGAATGGTGGAGATCAGGATGATGTTTATGATCAGGGCAATATGAATAATAATGGTAGTGGATATAATGAATCACAAGTAGACAATGCTCCTTATCCCTACTGGGCAGGGTATCCTTATTGGTACGATACACCCTACTGGTACCCCTATCCCTGGTGGTACCACACAGGGTTCTACTGGAACCCTGTGGGAATAGCTTTCTATGGTTTGCCCAGTTATCATTTTGGCTGGTGGTATTATAGTCACCCCAATTATTACCGGAGATATCCCAGCGCTACGGGATATTTTAATAATCATTATCAAAACTATCCTCGCTCTGTTGGAGGATTTACCAGAAGTATCAGAAGTTGGAATGGGGCGGAAGGTCATGGCGGTTTTGGCGGGCATGGGGGAGGTTTTGGTGGACGTGGCGGCGGTGGAAGACACTGAAGGTTGATATTTTAGGGGTCGGTTGTGTTAAAAAAGAAAAGACAGAGAAAATATTTGGATAAAAGATGGCAGAGGATATTCGTCCATCTTCACAACTTTAGAAAATTAAAAGAACCGGAAGAGTTGCATAAATTACGTATTGAAATAAAAAAAATAAATGCACTGGTATTCTTTTTAAGAGGTTGTTCAAAAAATGAGAATACGTCCATAAATTTCAAGCCGGTAAATAAACTATTTAAACGTGCCGGACACATTCGAAATAGTTATGTATACGCGAAGCTTCTGGATCGATATCATTTGGCCGATTCTGGCCTCAAAACTGAAAGACGTAAAATAATAGTTAACCGATCACGAACATTTTGTTCAAAATATAGGAAGGACATCATTGGAGTTAAAAATACACGGACACTTTTAATAAGAAGAATTCACGGGATCGCGAATAAAGAGATTTTGAGAGTGTATAAAAACCAACTGAAGAAATTACATTCTCTTCTTACCCATGAGCATTCCTCCAGGCAGTTGCATAAATGCCGCAGTAAAATCAAAAAACTAGTGTATATGTACCAAGTTATACATAAACCCCTCGCAAATAAATTAAGGCTTAATATACATTACCTGGATCAACTTCAAAATACCATTGGTAAATGGCACGATACTATTACGGCTGTTGAGTTATTAAGAAGACAAAAGAACTTCGACAAAACTGTGGTAGATAAACTCCGAAAAAGGAGTCAAGAACTGTCTGATTTAATAGATTCTGCATCAAATAATTTCGGAAAAAAGTTACTGCCTGTTCGGCTGCAAAATAATCCTTCCCATCGAATTGCTCACCTCATCTGAAAATAGAATCACGATCTTTGTCATGATTTTAAATAAGAAAAGTATGTATGAAACCGAAAGAGAAAATAATTTTAATTGACGACAATCTTTATGAAGTCGATTTATTAAACAATGCTTTAGAAAATTTGAACGCAGATTATGAAATCGTATATTTTTCAGATGGAGTGGATGCTTTAAACTATTTTGCAAAAACCAAGGACACTATTTTTCTTGTTATTTCAGACGTGCATATGCCCAGAATGAATGGGTTTGAACTGAGAAAGGTGATTGACAGCCATGAAAAACTAAAAAAGAAAACTATTCCATTTATTTTTTTCAGCTCATCCACGAAGGAACGTGATATTGATGAAGCGTATGATTGTAATGTTCAGGGCTATTTCAAAAAGCCAATGGGCTTAGATGAAACGACAGAGCTGATCCACATTATAATTAAATTTTTTCAAAGATGCCTTTATCCTAACAAAATGGAATATCATAAATATTTTCAGCGTTAAAAAACTAAACCAAATGGAAAATCAGCGGAAGACTCTTTCAAAAGGAAGAAAAATAACGGCCTGGATATTGGTCGGGCTATTGGGTGCGCTCTTCGTTATGAGCGGCGCTATGAAATTAATGGGGAGTGCAGAAATGACGACATTTTTTGTCAAGTATGGTTTGGAGGGTAAAAACATACTTATCGGAACAGGAGAGCTAATCGCTGTTATTTTATTTGTCGTCCCAAAAACATCATCCCTTGGAGTTTTACTGTTAAGTGCACACATGGGTGGAGCGATTGCGACACATATGGAACATGGAGAAAGTTATATTCTTCCAACCATACTATTGCTCTTTGTTTGGGTTGCCAACTGGCTTCGTAATCCTGAAATGTTTTCCTCTTTTACACGAAAGCGAATTCGGACTGATGTAACACCGTGACCCAGACACTGTCCGTGGGTGGAATTTAACCCATATTTAACATCTATTTGACTTTTAATTTACCCGGTTAAACGAAATTTAAAACACTTTTCGTACGAAGCAATATAACTTCGTGTTGGTAAAAAAATACACCTGATTAACCTTGGATTAATAGTTATCTAAAAAAACAAAAAATGACAACAGGAAATTTCGCGGAAATCTTCAAAAACAACATGAATGACGCAATTAAATTGTTTCAAGATACGGGTGCTGCTGTTCTTGAGGCCCAAACAAAGCAAATTGAATTTGCCGGCAACTTTCTAAAAATGGATACTCTTCAAAAGAATTTTGAAAGTATTTTAAACTTTTCTAAAGTGGCCTTTAATAATGCCTTAGAATATGGCAAACAGGCAAATGTGAATACATTTCCTAAGGAAATGATTGATACCATAATTGAATCAATGAATCAGCAGGCTGAAAACATCCGCGCATTTAATCAAACATACCTAGATGCCCTTACTAATCAGATCAATTCTGCGAAACATTTATTTGACTCATCGTTAACGGAAAAATTTAAAAAAGATTTTGATACAAACATGGCGTCTTTAAAAGAAATGTTAAAAACAATTACAGATAACTACAGCAAGCTGGTGGATCCGTCTTTTGAGACCAACAAGGAATTCTTCCATACACTTCATGAGCGTATGGATGAGGCTGTTAATTCAAATCTTAAACTTTGGTCGGAAATACTGAGTGCTTATAAAGCTAATACTGCAGGATCGGAAAATAATAATTCAAATTCGAAAAATAGCAATCCTGGAAGCGAGCGTAAGACCCAGTTCCGCAAAGAAACTATGGAAAATTAAACCTTTAAAAAATACAAAATGAAAACCACACTAAATGAAAAGGCCGAAAAAATGAAAAACAGCATCAACGGCACTGCTGAAAAATCCAAAGAGACGATACGTGAAATTATCAATTCCAACACTAAACACATTAGCGCGGCTTTGGATTCCAATAAGAAAATTGTTGATTCGATCAGGGAGAAACTTGGCAAACAGGAAGTTGAAATGGATAACACGATTACGTATGCGTTGAAAAAAACTTTTGGAAAAACAATTGAACTTTCTGAAGATGCCATTGACAGCATTATTAATGCCTATACAAGGCAAATGGAGTTTAGTGTTGATTTTAATACTAAGTTGATTGATGCCACCAAAGAATCAAACAGTAAAAGTGCTGAAAAAATGCTTCAATTAATTCAGGATAATTTTGAAGCTTCTCGTCAATTAACAATCAATACTACTAAGGAAATTTTGGATTCTTATAACAGACACACTAACCTGGCACTTAATTTTAACAAAAAATTTGGTGAAACGATCAATGCCCAAATTGAAAGTCTGTCCCAATTGCAGGGGGCCAATATTACAAATTTTGCAAACTGGTCGCATGACTGGTGGAAAGAAGCATCTGCTTAAATAAGATTATGACTATTACGGGAACTCATTGTGCTACCGGCATAATGAGTTTTTGCTCTTTAACCCCTTTAAATTTAGCATCATGGAGAAAACAGAAGTTCTAAGGCTGAATGAATTAGCTCAGGAAATGATGAAGGCCGGACAGACAATAGCCCATAACTATGTAGAAAATTTTCCGGCCTATATTAAGGACACTCAGGATTTTATGGAACCGTTTGTTAACCTGACTTACAAAATGGTCAATAATCCCGAATCGATCCAAAAGGCGCAGGGAACTTACCTTACTTTTTTGCAAAACCAAATGGACTTGTCAAAAAGAATTTATGATCGGCAAACAAATAAGGAAAAAAAATATGTTCCTGTCATAAGTCCTGCCCCAAATGATAAGCGTTTTCGTGCACCTGAATGGGATGAATCCCCCTATTATTTTGATTTTGTAAAACAAAATTATTTGTTAATTTCTCAATTGATAACGCAAATTATTGATTCTGTTGACTTAGATAAAAAAGCAAAGGATAAATTGAACTTTTACACCCAACAGTCTCTTGATGCGCTTTCCCCTGCAAATTTTTTCATTACCAACCCTGAAGCGATTAAACTGGCTATGGAAACCAAGGGGCAAAGCTTAATGGACGGATTTAAGAATATGCTCTCCGACATTGAAAAGGGTCGTATTACGCAAACGGATGAAACTTCTTTTGATGTAGGGAAAAATCTGGCAGTTTCCAAAGGTGCTGTGATTTTCGAGAATGAATTGATGCAATTAATACAATACGAACCGCTTACAAAAAAAGTTGGAGAGTATCCATTACTTATGATACCACCCTGGATCAATAAATTTTATATTCTCGATCTTCATCCGGATAAGTCTCTGGTTGAGTTTGCATTAAATAAAGGACATGCGGTGTTCATGATCTCCTGGAAAAATCCCACTACGGATATAGCTCATTTTACATTTGACGATTATGTAAAAAAAGGAGCGTTAAAGGCGATTGAAGTGACCCGGATAGTAGGTGGGTCTAAAAAAGTGAATACGCTGGGTTATTGCCTGGGAGGAACGCTACTAGGTATAACACTTTCGATTTTACGTTCAGACAGAGATACTTTCCCGGAGGCTATGGCAGAAAAAAATACGGTTAATTCAGTGACTTTGCTTGCCACCATGCTTGATTTTTCCGACATCGGGCCGATGGGTGCGATCGTTGATGAGGCGTTGGTTTCCAGACTGGAAACCGAATTGAAAGTAAATGGCTTATTGAAAGGAAAAGATATGGCAGAAGCTTTCAACGCAATAAGAGCCAACGAGCTGATCTGGAATTATGTATCGAACAATTACCTGAAAGGAAAAACACCTCCTCCGTTTAATGTTCTGTTCTGGACAGATGATAATACCAATTTGCCTGCAGGTATGTATCTTTTTTACTTGCGTAAAATGCTTTTAGAAAATAAACTGAGCAGAAAAAATGCATTGAGAATTTGTAATGTTCCCATTGACTTGGGGAAAATAGATATACCTGCTTATATTATAGGTACGGTGGAAGATCATATTTCTCCTTGTGGTACGGCATTTACTACTACGGAGTTGTTCAGCGGGCCTGTTGAATTCGTTTTGGGAGATTCCGGGCATATCATGGGGGCAATAAATCCTCCATCAAAAGTAAATAAGTACAATTATCACTTTAGTGGGAAGTTAGGAGATGGATTTAAAACATGGAAGGAAACCGCAAAACAAGGGCAGGGGACCTGGTGGGTACATTGGGAAAAGTGGCTGGAAGATAAATCGGGAAAGCAAGTTGCCGCTAAAAAAAAATCAGGAACCAAGGCTTTTCCTATTATTGAAAAGGCTCCTGGAAGATATGTTTTGGAAAAATGCTAATTTAAATTGTATCATTTATGAGAGAGAAAAAAAACAAAGTGGCTTTGGTAACCGGAGGAACAGGTGGAATAGGAACTGCCATTTGCAAGAGATTGTATAAGGATGGTTATACACTCGTTGCTAATTACAGAGATTTTACAAGGGCTATGAAATGGAGAGAGGAAGCAAAGAAATGGAGAGAGGATCAGCTTAAAATGGGAATCGATATTAAAGTGGTGGAGGGTGATATTTCCGATTATAAATCCGCAGAAAGAATGGTAAAGGAAATAAGCGAAGAAATAGGATCAGTAGATATTCTAGTTAACAATGCAGGAATTACAAGAGATACTGCCCTGCATAAAATGACACCGGAGCAATGGTATGAAGTCATTAACACAAACCTTAACAGTGTATTTGTTTGTACACGGTTAGTGATTGAAGGAATGATTGCCAAAGGATGGGGGCGAATTATTAATATTTCGTCCGTGAATGGTCAAAAAGGACAATATGGGCAAACCAATTATGCTACCGCTAAATCGGGTATGTATGGCTTTACAAAATCCCTGGCCTTGGAGGTTGCGAAAAAGGGAATTACGGTGAATACCATTTCACCGGGCTATATTGGTACAGCTATGGTAATGGCAATAAAAGAAGAAGTACGTAATAAGATCATAGAGCAGGTTCCTATGGGTCGTTTAGGGACTCCTGAGGAGATAGCAGGAGCGGTTGCTTACCTTGTTTCCGATGATGCGCGTTATATGACAGGGACAAATATCGCTATCAATGGGGGTTTGCACATGTTTTAACCATGCATTTTAAAACGGTTGATCAACAGAATCTTTTTTATGAACTTATCGGCAATAAAAATTCCGACAAGTATCTGATTTTTTTAAACGGGATTTCACAATCAACGTCGGTATGGAATCTCATGGTACCATCTTTCCAAAACGATTATCGGATTATTTTATGTGATTTTATTTTTCAGGGACAATCTGATAAACAAGGCGAGTTTCGGGATTTTGATCAGCATGCTGCTGACATTTATGGGTTAATTGATTTCCTGGATATACAAAAAATAAGTCTGGTTGGGATATCCTATGGAAGCCTGGTTGCACAGCACTTCGTGTTAAATTATCCTGCAAAGGTGGACAAGCTTGTTTTGCTTTCAACTTTTGCCCACAAAACCGCTTACTACGATGCTATCGAATTAGCCTGGCAGAGAACCCTTGATAGCGGAGGTTATGGACTCTTGATGGAGGTAATGAACAGGCAAATGATGAATCAGGATCCGGAAGCGCTCAAAAAACTAATGAAAGCAACAAAACAAAGAGCAGACTATCGGGAAAAACTAAAGGCAGTAAAAAGGCCAACACTCATTATTCATGGAGAAAAAGACTTACTTCTGCTTGAACATATGGGTAAAGCTGTTGCAGATTCTATTCAAGGAAGCACTTTTGAAGTTATTCCCGGGGCGGGACATACGCTTAATCTGGAAGCAGTTTCTCCAACAATAAAATTAATGAATGACTTTTTTGCTGAATGAGTGCCAAGACAGTTTTAATAACAGGAAGTACCAGCGGCATCGGTTTAGCCATTGCCAGAGAATTCGCAAAAACAGGATATTCTATAGCATTCCATGGATTAGAAAAAGAAGGGCCGGAAATTGCCGCCTCTGTTGGGAAAGAATTCAATGTACTCACCTTTTACTCTTCTGCCAATTTGCTAAATCCTTCTGAGATTGTTACACTTTTTAAAGAAAGCAGATTTAAACTGGGAAATATTGATATACTGGTGAATAATGCTGGTATACAATATGTCTCAGCAATTGATGAATTTCCGTTAGAGAAATGGAACATGCTAATTGGCTTAAATCTGACGGCAGCATTTTGCACAACGAAAGAAGTGTGGCCGGATATGAAAAGAAAAAACTGGGGAAGAATAATAAATATTTCTTCAGCTCACGGATTGGTAGCTTCCGAATTCAAATCGGCTTATGTTGCATCCAAACACGGCCTGATAGGATTGACAAAAGTATTGGCGCTCGAAGGCGCCAGCTATGGAATAACGGCCAATGCATTATGTCCGGGTTATGTAAAAACTCCCCTGGTTGAAAAACAAATTACGGAACAAGCCAAGGCACATGCTATTTCTGAAGAAACGGTTGTTCAAAAAGTTATGCTGGAAAAGCAAGCTATCAAGGAATTTGTAAGCGGTGATTCAATAGGTGCTTTAGCCGTGTTTTTAGCTTCTGACCAGGCTTCTATGATTACAGGCACTGCCATTCCTATAGATGGAGGGTGGGTCGCGCAATAAATACCATAGCCATGATAACTCCCGGTACCTGTTTCAATAAGGATGCTCGACCGGAAAAGAAGAACGATCGAATACCTGCAGAATAATTTTGCCCCTTGCTTTTCCCGACTGGCTTAACTTCTGAGCTTTATCTGCTTCTGAAAGCGGAAAAGTCTTATCTACAACTACCCGCAGGATACCTTTATCTATCAAGCCTGCGATCTCCTGTAAGCGTGCACCGTTCGGTGTCATCCTAAAACTTTTTCCGCTGGCCCCATACCAGTAAGCTACCTGTTCCGCCGTTCCAACGGTAGAAACCAACATTCCACCCTTTCTCAGAGAAGGCCATAAATTTGTCTGGCTTTCACCACCGATGGTATCAAAAATGATATCCAGGTTTTCCAATTTGCTGAAATCATCTTTTTTATAATCGATTACTCCATCAGCGCCCAATGATTTAACGAGCTCAATATTAGCGTCGGAGGTACTGCCAATAACATAGGCTCCTGCTATTTTTGCAAGCTGAACAGCAAAAGTTCCAACACCTCCGGATGCGCCCCGGATAAGTATTTTTTGATTTGGTTTCAGATTACCAATTTCAAACAGCCCCATCCAGGCAGTTTGAGCCGCCAGGGCGACTCCGGCAGACAAATGGGCTGACATGCCGGGAGCAAAGGCGACATTTTTAGCCTTTACAGCCACAAATTCTGCATAGCTGCCATTGCGGGAAATGTCAAGGCTGGCGAATACACTATCGTTTTTGGCAAAACGTGTGACCAAAACACCTACCTGAACAATTGCACCTTCTACATCCCAACCAAGAATGAGAGGAAGTTCATGGTGCAGGCTTTCCTTTAACTGACCCTCCCGGACTTTCCAATCAACCGGATTGACTCCGGCAGAATTTACCCTGATCAATACCTCGTCCGGTCCAATGGCCGGAATAGGTGCATTTTCAAAAATCAATTTTTCAGGACCACCGTACTCATGAATCCGGATAGCTTTCATCATCCCCGAAGGGGCATTTATTTTCTGGCTTTTTTCTTTTTTTGAAGGCCTGAGTTCCGGCTTTAGCAAGGTATCTGAGTTGGTATTTTCCATTGTATAAGAATATACATTTCAGGATACAATACCATGCCAACAGTTTATTAGCTATAAGAATGAAATAAACACCCGGACAGCCGGGTATTTATTTTCCCGGAAATGGGTGAAAAAATACCGGTTTATAAGATCAATGCTTGGCCAGATAGCTGGCAACTCCTTCGTGGGTATCTTTCATGGCATCCTTGCCTTTGGTCCAGTTAGCCGGGCAAACTTCCCCGTTTTCTTCATTGAACTGGATTGCATCCACCATCCGGATCGCTTCCTCTACATTGCGACCAAGCGGAAGATCGTTTACCAATAAATGACGAATTACACCTTTTTTGTCAAGGATGAATAAGCCCCGGTAAGCAATCATAGAACCCGTTGTACACAAGTTGCCATTTTCATCCGTATAATAATCACCCGTCAAGACTCCATAATTAGCCGAAATGGTTTTTGAAGTATCCGCGACAATCGGATAAGTTACACCTTGAATTCCGCCCATTTTTTTTGGCATTTGCAGCCAGCCCCAGTGACTTTGTTCTGTATCCGTTGAACAGGCGACAACAATGGTATTCCGTTTTTCGAATTCAGACAATTTTTCCTGGAATGCGAATAATTCCGTTGGGCAAACGAAGGTAAAATCCTTAGGGTAAAAGAAAAATACCACGTACTTCTTGCCAATGTATTGTTCCAGCGAAAAATTTTTAATAAACTCACCACCGTTGATGACGGCATCAGCTTTGAAAGAGGGAGCTTGTTTTCCCACGAGTGTTGTTATCATTTTGTTTGTCAGTTTTTAGGTTATTTAATCAGCTAAATTTACGGAATAATTGTTTACCTTCAAACCCTCCCTATATACTCTTAACCATATAATAACGCAAACATGCAACTAGAAATTGGCACAAAGGCTCCTCTGTTTGAATTAATAGATTCCGATAAAAAACTGGTAAAACTGGCGGATTCTGCCGGCAAAAATGTAGTAGTATTATTCTTTCCAGCGGCCTTCACAGGTACTTGCACGAAAGAAATGTGTCAGACCCGTGACGAACTAAGCTTTTATAACACAATGAATGCCGAAGTATTCGGAATTTCGGTGGATATGCCATTCACTTTAAGCAAGTATAAAACAGATCAGAATTTGAATTTCACATTACTATCCGATTTCAACAAAGAGGCCAGTACTGCATACGGTTGTCTGTATGAAAACTGGATACTGGGTTTGAAAGGAGTAGCGAAGCGCTCCTCTTTTGTAATTGATAAAGCAGGAGTCGTTCGGTATGCGGAAATTCTGGAGAATGCATCCGATTATCCAAATTTTGACGCAATCAAGAAAGTCCTGGAAGGTCTAAAATAAAAGAGTCAATCACTACACTAGTGTTTCGTGCCGATAATAATTAGTCTGTCGGAGCGCTCAGGATCATAGGCATTCAATGAATAATCTCCAAACAGCTGGCTGATAATTAATCCTACAGACTTAAACTGTTTTTCAAAGTCCTTCAGACTCAGCATTTGCACCTCTTCCGTGAAATGAAAGTCTTTGCCTCCTGCAGTAAATTCAATGTCTTTAACCAATGTTTTTCCGACAACCCGTTTTTTTATCTGAAAAACAATTCCGTCAATGCACTTTTCTTCTTTCTTCAGACTGTTTTGTAAAACAGTATTAGCATTGAAAAAATCAATAACAACAATTCCATTTTTTTTGAGCGTCAGGTACATTGTTTTAATGGCCAGTTCATTTTCATAGGCCGTCTTAAAATACCCAAGGCTCGTGAATAAATTTAAAGCGGCGTCAAAATAATCACTGATAAAAGGTTTGCGCATATCGTGAATAGCGAAATGAAGCGTTTCGTTCTCGAACTTTTTAGCATACTGTATGCTATGTGCTGAGATGTCAATCCCGGTAACGTCAAACCCTTTTTTATTTAAATAAATAGAATGTCTGCCTTTGCCACATGCAATATCAGCAATTCTGGCCTGTACAGGTAACTGGATATGTCGCAGCAGGTTATCAATAAAAAGCCGGGCCTCGTTGGTATCCCGGTTCTTATATAACGTGTGATAATAGGGGCTGTCGAACCAGTTGGAGAACCATTCTTCAGGCGGATTTTCAAACATACTGCAAAAGTAGGAATAATACCTCCACTTCTGTGTAATATGCTATCTATGATAAAGCCTTTTGTTATATTTGGTATTGGTTTTACAGGTTTTATGAAGCAAATTCACGGATCAACCACCATCGGTATAATTTTTTTACTAATCGCGATACCTCTTTTTTGGTTCGACTTGCGTTTGGCGATTGCTTTGCTATGTTTGGCGGGGTATTTTGCAGCCATTAAAGAAGTTTCGAAATACACCAGCTGGTACCAGTTTTCTACCGTTTTTGCGGCGGCCATTTTATTGGGTATAGCCATTGAATATCCTTTACATTCCTTTCCTTATTTGACACTCGCGATTTTCCTGGCCGCGTGCACTTCTATTATCCGGATCATTTTTTTTAGCACATTTTCCTATACACGTTATCCCTGGTATGAGCCCTTGGTGCTCATCGCATCTGTTTTGATCTGGGTATTCGGCAATATACTTCTGAAAGCCAACTGGTATGCCTGGGCATTACCTGCGCCAGTTATTGGTTTTGCAGGAATATTGGCTTATGGTATTTTAAAAGATGAGAAACAACTTCTGGCCGCCACCAAAGGCGGCTATAAAGTGCAGATTGGCAAACCGGCTCCAGACTTTTCGCTACCGGATGAGGGGAACAAACTTGTTAGTTTAATGGAGTTCAGGGGTAGACATTTATTATTGATTTTTGTGCGGGGCGATTGGTGCCCCGGTTGTCACATGATGTTGAGGACCTATGAGAAGAATAGGGAGAAATTTAAAGAAAAGGATATTCTGGTAATGGCCATAGGTCCGGATCCTGTAGGAGTTAACCAGGAAATGGTAAAAAAGCTGGACCTTGAATTCAAAGTACTATCCGATGAGAACCAGCGAACAGCCATGGTATATGGAGTTCAACTGGCCGAATATGACAATGACTTTGCCGAAAAATACGAGGCGGGAATTCCTTTACCCGCTTCTTTTCTGGTTGATAAAGATGGTTTGATCCGTTATGTCTCCCGTCCCGATCGCGTGGGAGAATTTCTTAACCCGGCTTTGATCTTTCCGATAATTGAATCGCTTCGGTAATGTTAAATACGCTTAGCATAATGCTCATTGCTTTCCTGGTTATCTACATTGCAAAAGATTTATTCCTGATAACCAAATTGAGGAATTACCGGGAAAGAGCAAAAAAAGCGGACAAAGAACGAAGCAATTCCGATAGCATTATTGAGCAGGCGAATGATGCCATTATTGTCATTGACATTGTAGATGGCCGGATTCATCAGGCTAATCCAAGTGCCGCTCAATTATTGGGATATGAAATACAAGAATTGAAGAAAAAATCACTTTTTGATTTACATCCCAAAGAATACCTCGAAAAAAGTTCCCGTATAGTTGCGGATGTCTGGGAAAAAGGAGGCTTGATTTACCGGGATATGCCATTTTTAACAGCTGCTGGTGAATTAATGCCGGTGGAATGCAGCGCGAAAGTTGCTCCCTTTGCGGGGCGTCCTGCTATCGTCATTTATGCACGTGATATCCGTGAACGCTTGCGTATGGAAGAAGAGATCCAGGTTCAAAAAGGAGAGATTGAACAGAAAAACAAGGACATCACTGACAGTATTAACTATGCCAGGCGTATTCAATCGGCTATTTTGCCCCATCAGGAAGACTTGAAAGTTAATTGTCCGCAATCATTCGTTTTATTCAGGCCCAAAGACATTGTCAGCGGTGATTTTTATTGGTTTACGAAAAGAGGCGAATGGTTGCTGGTAGCTGCAGCCGATTGCACTGGACATGGTGTCCCTGGTGCATTGATGAGTATGATTGGAAGCAACATACTGAACGAAATTATCAAAGACAAAAGTGTAACAATTCCTTCCCAGGTTTTAGACCACTTGGATAAAAAAGTTTTGGAAACCTTAAAACGTAGTGGCGAGGATGAAGTGAAAGATGGTATGGATATTGCCTTTTGTGCATTGGATCTGCAGAATAAAAGACTTGAATATGCCGGAGCGAACAGGCCGGTAGTTGTAATACGAAACCAAAAGGCAGTGGAATATAAATCCGATAAGCTATCCATCGGAGGGCATTACCAGGTTGAGAAAAAATTTACGGACAGTTTTGTCCAGCTGGAGGAGGGAGATACCCTTTACCTTTTTACCGATGGATATGCCGACCAGTTCGGAGGACCATCTGGTAAAAAATTTAAATACAAAAATCTGCTTACCCTGCTACAATCCATTCAGCATAATAACATGACAGAACAAAGAGTTTTGTTGGAGCAGGCCATAGAAAACTGGAAAGGGAGTAACGAACAAGTGGACGATATACTGGTTATTGGACTCAGAGTGTAATAACGACAAAGTGATTTTTTTACTTGTTATTATTGTAACCTTTTATATATTTGCCAAGTCATTATAGCAGGCTGTTAAAAGTATGATGTTAGATATTTATGATTTTTATAACCGGATGGAGCGTAATAACATTATGCTTTCATTTAAGGGTGACATAACATCAGAATTGCTGACTTCTATTCTGCAGATTATGGAGTCTAAGCTCGATAATATGCAGGAAGAGCCTAAAATCAAGAAAAAAGTATACAATGTGTTGGTGGAAAGTTTGCAAAATCTTTACCACCATATGGATGAACAGCAAGCTACTGATAATAATAATCATATCCGTGCCGCTATATTTATGATCGGAAAAGTGGACGGTCAGTACAATATTATAACGGGGAATTACATTCAGAACCCCAATGTTAGCGGATTAAAGACTAAATTGGACCATATTAATACGCTTTCAAAAGAAGAATTGAAAGACTATTACAAACAAGTATTAGACAATGGCATGATGTCTGAAAAAGGTGGAGGTGGTTTAGGGATGATTGATATTGCCCGTAAGACAGGACAAAAGTTGAACTACAACTTTATGCCGGTTGATGATATGTTGTCATTTTTTACGTTAAACATTAAAATTGCACAATCCTAAAAAATTATGGAAAAAATAGCTATTGAAGGAAGCCCAAAGACCCCGACCATTAACTTTGACACAGACAAAGGCTTTTTGGAAATTAAAGGGAGATCGATACCTGAGAATTCCATTGAATTTTATAAACCATTGGTGGACTCTCTGGAAAAATATGCAGGGAAACCGCAGTCTGTTACGAATGTAAATATTCAACTGGAATATTTTAATACCAGTTCATCCAAATGTATTCTGGATGTATTCAAGAAATTGGAAGCGATCCATAAAGGTGGAAGTGCCGTAACGATTAACTGGCATTATGAAGAGGATGATGAAGACATGCTGGAAGCAGGAGAAGATTATCAGGCAATTATTAATGTTCCTTTTAAAATGATTCAAATGGAATAGTTTTTTTGTTTTTTGATTTTGAGAACGGGGCGCGGCTTAAACTGCGCCCCGTTTTTGTTAGATAGAACAAAGCAAAATTCATATATTTGAAGGCATGAAGCATTTGATTATATTGGTCCTTGCATTTGCCTGCCTGTCTGCTTCCAGAACAGATCCCAAAGAAGATACAAATGCAAAAATTAAGGCCGTATACCTGTATAATTTCTCCAAAAACGTAGAGTGGCCGGAAGAATATAAGAATGGCAGTTTCGTGATAACTTTTGTGGGAAACAATAGTTCTTTACTTTCCGAACTCGATAAAATGGCAGCCCAGAAAACATTGGGCAATCAGCAGATTTCGGTCAAAAGCGTTTCATCGATCAGCGGTATTGAAAAATCCCATATCATATTTGTACCTTTTGAAAGTTCAGCCCTGTTGGGTGAAATAATTACTAAAATAAAAGGTAACAGCATTCTCATTGTTACAGAGAAGCCTGGCTTAGCTAAACAAGGTTCCGCGATAAATTTTATTAGTAAAGACAATAAACAGGCATTTGAAATAAATAAAGCAAATGCAGAGCATTATAAATTGAAAATTAATTCCAACTTAATGAAGCTTGCTACTTTAATTGAATAATGAAAAATCGGACCCTTCTTTTACTGATACTTTTTACAGGAAGTGTTAATGCTCAGCTTGATAAGCTGAGGGAGGCATACCTGTATACCCAATCAGATAAGTTAAATCTGGACAGTGCGCGCATTCTTATTGATGCGGCCTGCAAATATCCTGAAACAAAGGATGATCCACAGGCCTGGTATATGAGAGGGTTTATTTACAAAGAATTGTTTAAAAAACCCTTGCCTGCAAACCGGGAGATTTCGTTGGGGGAAGAAGCCTTTAATTCGTGTAAAAAGGCGATGGAAATAGATTCCTCTGTGGAAGTGAAGAACAATAATTTATTGATCTTGAAAAACTTATCGGCTATTACAAACAATACATTTGGCGGAGCGCTGGATACCGTTAATTATTCTAAATCAATGGAATGCCTTGAGTTGCAAAAGAAATTGATAAGGTATATTCACCCTAAAGCAAGTATAGATTCTGTTGAAGTTTATTACAATGGCATTATGGGTTCTTATTTCCAAAGTGTATATGAGAAAAGTCCTGGGAAAAACATGAATTATTTAAAAATAGCAGAAGATTCGTACAATAAAGTATTGATACGTGATCCATCGAACATTTCTGCGAATTATAACATGGGCATTATTTATTACAACCAGGCTGTTAGTTTAATTATGAATAAGCTGGATTATGATTTCGACCTTGCTTCCTTGAATAACATACAGGAAGAGGCCCTTTCCTGGTTTAAAAAATCCCTGCCCTACATGGAAAAAGCCTATCAGTTAAACCCGCATCGAAAAGAAACATTGATAGGTCTTTCCGGTATTTATTACAGCCTTCACGATAACGAAAAATCAGAGCAATTTCATAAGCTTTCACAGGACATGGATGCTGATCAGAAATAAAACGATGCACTTTAGGTTTTCTATAGGCAGAAAAATAGGAATAGGCTTTGCCATCCTCATTTTTTTGACCTTCAGTGCGTTTATAGTCACCAAATCTACCATTGATGAGAGCCGTTCAATCAATGATAAAATAAATTTAGTCTATGCACCCTCTGTAGACAAACTGGAGACCTTTAATTTGATGTTGGTTCGTTCCAAAATGCTCATTCTGAAATGGGTTTATTTTCAAAGTAATGACGCATTACCTGAGAAAAAGGAACTACGGACATTAATTTACAGCGATTATCCCCGGTTAAAGAAAGAGTTGCTGGCAATCTCCAAACAATGGGATAAGGAGGATCAGGAAGCACTGATGCGCATAATTGAAACAACAGATGATCTGTTTTCCAGGCATGAAGAAATCATACACAGTGTGAATTCGTTCGATTCTTATTCAGACCCCAGTATCATGCTCTCCGCTCAAAATTCGGTAGATGAAAATGAAATCGATCAGGAAACAAAAAGGGCCTTATTTGAATTAAACCGGTTAATTGAAATTGAACGGAGAAATTCCATCAAGATCAGTGACGAGATGTTAGCTTCCTTCTCTCTGTTGAAGACAATTGTTCTCTGGGTCGCTCTTACTTTATTGGTTGGTGGCATTTTGATCGCATTCTTCACCGTGCGTTCCATTGTTCGCCCGATTCAGGAACTAAAAAGCATGTTGTTGTCGATGGGGCGGGGATTGCTTCCTGTTTTCCGTATTAAGCCCCGCAATGATGAGATCGGTGAAATGTCAGAGGCCTTGAATAATCTCATAGACGGAATGGAAGGGACTACTCAGTTTGCTAAGGAAGTAGGTAGTGGAAATTTCTTTTCCGTATACAAACCTCTCAGCGAAGAAGATTCCCTTGGACATGCCTTATTAAAAATGAGGGAAGACCTGCATACCAATGAACAAATACTGGAAGCTAAAGTAATCGAACGTACAGAGGAAGTTGTTCGTCAAAAAGAAGAGATCGGGAAGCAAAATGAAAAACTGGAAGTCCTTTACAAACATGTAACGGACAGCATCCGATATGCGAAACGTTTGCAGGATGCGATTTTACCTCCCGATAAATATGTGAAACAAGTACTACCCAACTCCTTCGTTCTGTTCAAACCGAAGGATATTGTGAGCGGAGACTTTTATTGGGTTTCTCAAAAAGAAGACAGGACCATTTTTGCAGCAGTAGACTGCACGGGACATGGTGTTCCGGGAGCCTTCATGTCAATTGTGGGACACAATTTATTGAAACACGTATTAAATAATACCCCTTACGTTGAACCAGCATCCATTCTGGATCATATTAATAAAGGGGTTGCAGAAACGCTTCACCAGGGTATTGACGAAACGTCCGCAAAGGATGGTATGGATATCGCCATGTGCACGATTGATTTCAAAACGCTTGAATTGCAGTTCTCAGGGGCCTTCAACCCTTTGTATATTGTGCGGGATGGAGAAATGCAACAAATCAAGGCCAATAAATTTCCGATTGGATTTTTTGTCGATGAGGATAAAAAGAAATTCACCAATCATAAAATTCAATTACAAAAAGACGATGCCGTTTATATTTTCTCCGATGGTTATTCTGATCAGTTCGGAGGACCGAATGGGAAAAAGTTCATGGCTAAAAAATTCGATGAATTAATTCTTCAGATTTACAGCTTACCGGTAGAAGAACAAAAGGCGATGCTGGATAAAACGATTGAAGCCTGGAAGGGCGGGGTGTATGAGCAGGTAGATGACATTTTGGTAATAGGAGTGAAAATACAATAGTTGTTTTTTAATGGAGCGTTCTCACTTCCCCCTGCGTTTACAAATCGCTTATACCTGTGGCATGCTTGGCTGGAGTGTATTGGTAAATATTATCGGGGTAGTACTTCCTTATTTTTATTTGCCACCTTCTAATTCCGGATTGATCAGTTTAATCCCTCCGGTTATTATTTTAGGTGTATTCAATTTACTGGCAATAATAACTTCAGCAGGCAGACTGCTGGATGCTTTTTACGATCCTTTTATCGGGCAACTGAGCGATAGCAGTAAAAGTAAAATGGGGAGGCGAACTCCCTTTATGTTGATCAGTGTCA
>Ga0206820_1001_pt3 | contig 73493 bp, 86 predicted proteins | sample Alteio_BWOrgCont_84_FD_152857 | JGI IMG/M metagenome (GOLD analysis project Ga0206820, IMG submission 152857) | Enriched cells from forest soil in Barre Woods Harvard Forest LTER site, Petersham, Massachusetts, United States -... | ecosystem: Environmental > Terrestrial > Soil > Temperate forest >...
AGAGAATTAATCTCTTGCTCGTTGTCTGAAAATATGAACAACTGGTTTTTCTTCAGCTTGTACTGTGTTAGCTTGTACAGCTTGTGATTTACCAAAGATTGCTTCTTTGTTTTGATACATTTTGTAACCTAACAAACCAAGAGTCAAACCTACTGCAGCTACACCAACTGATTTTTGATGAGTTTTAACAAAAGTCAAAGATGAGTTATAACCTTTTTGAACTTGTGCTTTTACACGTTCAAAACGAGTTTGAGTTACAGTTTCAGGATGCATGTATGCATTAAACTTGTTCAAACCATAAACAGTACCAGCTAATGTTGCAGCACCAGCTGTCAAACAAAGAGCACTAGTAGCATTTGTACCGATTTTCTTGATACTTGTTTCTAAAGCACCACCTAAAGCTTGGCCAGCTTTGAGATTGTGTGAAGTAGCTAAAGAAGGCACTTTTATTGCTGCATTTACAGAATCAATTGCCGGAGTTGCAGGTAAAGCTATTACTTCAGGTAAAGCAGCTCCTATCATTCTTTTATAAGCAATTTTTTCACTCATCTGTACAAGATTCTTAAAAGGTGTAAACATTGTTGCATAACGGACTTTTGACGTATCAATTGCCGGAGTTGTAGGTAAAGCACTTGTTGTATGCTTCGGATTATTGAATGATTGTGACATATACTCGTTGTAAGCCATATACTCATAATCTGACATAGAATTCACTGCTGCATCTATTGATCTTACACTCATCAAAAAAACAGCTGTCAAAAGTGACAAGCTTAAGAATAATTTAGATTTCATAGAAACCTCCATTTATATATTGAAATTATTGTACTATTTAACTATTAATAGAATACCTCTACTAAAAAAATGCCACAAAAGGACTACCCTGTTTTTATCAAAAACACTCATCCAATCAGTATAAATATCACAAAAAAACAGGCCCACCATTAAAGGCAGACCTGTTATAAGTTTCAGTAAACAGAGAGAATTAATCTCTTGCTCGTTGTCTGAAAATATGAACAACTGGTTTTTCTTCAGCTTGTACTGTGTTAGCTTGTACAGCTTGTGATTTACCAAAGATTGCTTCTTTGTTTTGATACATTTTGTAACCTAACAAACCAAGAGCCGCAACTGCTGCAACTGCACCAACTGGTTTTTGATTTGCTTTAACAAAAGTCAAAGATGAGTTGTAACCTTTTTGAACTTGTGCTTTTACACGTTCAAAACGAGTTGGAGTTACAGCTTCAGGATGCATGTAATTATTATACGCTTTGTCTAAACCGTATACTGTTGCACCAAGAGCCGCAGGGGCAACAATTAGGCCAGTTACTTTTGCATATAAACCAGGGTTAGCTTTAACATTTGCTACAAAAGGAGTAACTTTTGCTTTAACAGCATCAGCTACATGACTGAATCGACTAACGATTTGAGCACCTTCAGAAACTTCAGTAGTGTTTGCGTTCATTGAAAAAACAGCTGTCAAAAGTGACAAACTTAGGAATAATTTAGATTTCATAGAAACCTCCATTTATTTAGGACTATTATACATTTCTAACTAACCGTAAACTTGAACATGTTTTTCAACATTTTCAAATTACGTTAATATAGTTGTAACATATCCTCAAAACATGGACAAAAGGGGGTAGTGTATTTTTTTAAAACAGGCTCCAGATCAATACAAATCCCAGATTAATTCGGTCAATCTTCGACCACTTCAACACGACTAATCCAGGGTAATTTCACCTTGATATGACGCTCGATGCCATAGGTAACGGTATAAAAAGAAAGGGGACAGGCAACACAAGCCCCAGAAAACTTGATAAAAACGATAGAATCACGCAAATCAACCAATTCTACATGGCCGCCATGCGATGCAATGTAGGGTAACAATTCTGTCAAAACTTGCTGAATTTGAAGCTTTGCCTCTGCAAGATCTTTTTGACACTCGAGCGACGTAGAAACAGAAAGAAGAGCCTCACCGCTTGGATGAGACTCTTCTTTTTTGAAATCATCAAACTGATTCATTTACACCCATTGAAGGCGTGCCATAGAGCACGTATCACTTGGACGACGACCTAATCTCAAGATACGAGTGTATCCACCTGGACGTTGCACATATTTCGGTGCAATTTCAGTGAACAACTTTTCAAGAGCTACTTCGCTGTAAGGAAGCATTTGTAGAGCTTTGCGACGAGTATTGAAATCACCGCCAACTCTTGCAACCGTTACAATTTTTTCAGCCAAACGGCGAACTTCTTTTGCACCAACAAGTGACAAAGTGATATGTCCAAAGTTGATCAAATGAATGACCTGATTGCGCAAATATGCCTTCCGATACGAAGGTTTCATATTTAATTTTTTTCTGCTATTTAAATGTCTCATGCCATAATTCCTTAATCATGCAAGATAAATTATTGTTGCTTGTCTACCCATGTTTCCGACTTCGCCTTACTACGCGTTACTGCGTAACTAGCTTCCTACTACGCTAAGGCTTCGTAGGACTTTGTCGTAACGCTACCCAGGCTTCGCGCAAGGCTACGCCGGGCAAGCTGCTTTTTGCAGCTAAGCTATCAACAAATTTATTTGCCTGTTTTACGTTTCAATGTTTTCAATGCAACTTCTTCTTTGATATGCATACCAAAGCGAAGACCCATTGATTTTAATACTTCTTTAACTTCGTCTAAAGACTTTTTACCAAAGTTTTTAATACGCAAACTTTCATCTTCAGACAAGTTAACCAAGTCTAAAACACGGGTAATGTTTGCATTTGCCAAACAGTTGTGAGCTCTTGCTGACAATTCAAGTTCATCAATCGATTTAAATAAAGATTCAATCGATATTTCTTGCAAACTTGCATCGTCTGTTTCTTCACTTTGAACTGTTGAAATCTCTTCTGATCCCGATGAGATGTCATTGAATGGAATTTCTTTATCTACCAAGAAATTCTCAAGCTGAGTACGAAGTACTGATACACCGTAGTTTAAAACGTCAACCGGTGTTTCTGCACCACTTGTCGTAATTTCCACAGTCAATTTATCATAATCAATATCTTTTCCAACACGCGTTTTTTCGACATAAATCGAAACATTACGCACCGGAGAGAACATTGCATCAAGATACATACGTCCATCTTCAGTAAGCGCTGTACCAACAGGCCATTGAGCCAACTGATAACCACGCCCTGATTCAACAAAAAACTCTATATCAAGTTGACCATCTTTTGCCAAATGAGCGATCACGTGATCCTTATTGATCAAATCAAGATGCCCATCAGCAACGATATCACCAACGGTGATCGTATCTTTTTGTGAACCAGAAATTGAAAGTTTCATGCTACCTGGTAAATTTTCTTTATTTTTAATAACGATCTGCTTGATGTTTAAAATCAATTGCATCGCATCTTCAACCACACCTGGTATTGTTGCAAACTCATTATTAACGCCCTTGATAATCACAGCTGTTACCGCTGATCCCTCAATAGCTCCGAGCAAAATTCGCCGTAAAGCATTGCCTAACGTAACCCCAAAGCCAGATTCCAATGGTTGCGCTACTAATTTTCCAAAAGTAGAGCTCATTGTCTTTTTATCCCAGCCCAATGTGGGTAAAGTAAGCGGTTTATACATTGATTTCGACATAGTATTCCCTAATCACATTAACACACATACATTTCGATTCATTTACCACAATCTCCTGTATTATTTTGAGTACAACTCAACGATCATGTGTTCTTCAACAGGGAACTGAATATCGGTTCTCGCTGGATAACGCAATATTTTTCCTGATCGAGTTTGTTTCATCAGCTCCATCCATTCTGGAACTTTAATTGCAATACTCATGCGTTTATCAATGACTTGCGCCAAAAATTCCGCTTTATTTGCAACAGATGCATGCAAGCTCACAACATCTCCAATTTCAACACGATACGATGGAATCGTAACACGTTGACCATTAACCAAGATGTGACCGTGCACAATCATTTGACGGGCTTGAGCACATGATGTAGCCATTTTTAAACGGTATACCACGCTGTCTAAACGACGCTCAAGAAGACTGAGTAAGTTTTCCCCCGGAACGCCTTCCATACGAGTTGCCGCTTCAAAGAAGAGACGGAATTGACGTTCACGCATACCATACATGCGTTTTACTTTTTGTTTTTCTGCAAGCTGACGACCATAACCAGAGACACGTTTCATGCCGCCAGTTTTTTGAGCTGGTTCCTGTTGACCCACACCAGCTGCTTGTTGATCTTTTGATTTCGCTTTTGCGTTTGGTTTATTTGCCATAATTCTTTAACCAGTTCTTGGAATTTAATTGATTTTATAACTAAAATCGTATTTGTTATACACGACGTTTTTTTGGAGGACGAGTACCGTTATGAGGAAGCGGCGTTACGTCTCTTAAAGTTGAGATGTGCAAGCCTGAACCCTGAAATGCACGCACGACAGAGTCGCGTCCAGCACCAGGACCTTGCAGGTTGATCTCAAGAGTTTTAATACCCATGAGCTGCATATCTTTTGACAACGTTGTTGCGATTTGAGACGCAGCAAACGGTGTACCTTTACGAGAGCCTTTAAACCCCAATTTACCAGCGCTACTTGACAACACCACATCCCCTTCAGGGGTGGTTATCGTAACCATCGTGTTATTAAAAGACGATTTAACATGCGCAACTGCCGCAGTTAGTTGTCGTTTTGATTTTTTTACTTTTTTTTGAAACGCCATAGTGTATTTTACCTAGATTAACAAATCTTATTTTTTAGATACTTTTTTCTTCAACGAAATCGCTGAACCAGCTTTACGAGGACCTTTTCGTGTACGCGCATTTGTTTTTGTACGTTGTCCACGAGACGGCAACCCACGTTTATGACGCAATCCACGATAACTACCAATTTCTTGCAAGCGCTTAATGTTCATAAGAACTTCTTTACGCAAGTCACCTTCAGTTGTGTATTCGTCTGTTACCTTTTTTTGAATCGCAAACACGTCTTGATCTGAAAGATCTTTTACACGTGTATTGAAATCAATGCTCAGCTCTTTAAGAATATGTTGAGCTGTTTTTAAGCCTATACCATAAACATACGTAAGTCCGTATTCTATGCGTTTTCGCGGAGGTAAATTTACTCCAGAAATTCTTGCCATATCCGACCTTTATTTATCCCTGACGTTGCTTGTGCTTCGGGTTTTTCTTACAAATTATTCTAATAACTCTTTCACGTCGAATAATGCGACATTCACTGCACATTGTTTTAACAGAAGTTCTTACTTTCATTATAACAGCTTTCTTTCAAAAAAACATTATGTTTAACCACTTAATTTCTACGTATAATTCTTCCACGTGTTAAATCATAAGGAGAAAGCTCTAAAACAACTTTATCTCCGGGCAAAATTCGAATGAAATTCATGCGCATTTTACCAGACACGTGCCCCAAAACTACATGTCCGCCTTCTACTTCAATTTTAAACATTGCATTGGGCAATGTTTCTTTGACTATTCCATCAATTCTTACAACGTCATCTTTTGGTTTCATATAAACCTTATATCCTCATTTTTTGAACTTTGATTACAACCGAGTTAAAATTTCAGGACCATGCTCACCAACTACAACCGTATCTTCTACGTGTGCAGCAAGGAGCCCATCCTTGGTCTTAACAGTCCAACCATCACGATCAATATATATTTCATACGAGCCCTGAGTAATCATAGGCTCAATTGCAAAAGTCATGCCAGCACGCAACCGCATACCCGTACCCGCTGTCCCAAAATTAGGAACATCGGGATCTTCATGCATACGTTTACCAATACCATGACCCGCAAAATCACGAACGACTCCATATCCAAACTGCTCAACATGCTGTTGAATAGCAGAAGAAATATCGTATAGCCGCTTCCCATCAACCGCCTGAGCAATTCCTTTATCAAGCGCTTGTTGAGCTACCGCTATAAGATGTTGAGTTTTTTCTGGTGCCTGATCATTGACCACATAGCATCGTGCCATATCAGCGCAATATTCTTGCCAAGCAGCACATACGTCTACTTTAACAAGATCACCTGATTTCAACACAACACTCGCACTAGGAACACCATGTACCACAACATCATTAACCGATATACAACTTACATGTCGATAGCCTTTATATCCTTTAGACTGAGAAACCAGTTGTCTTTTTTGCAACTCTTGCTCAATCCAAGCATCTAAAGCCGCAGTAGATATACCAACTTGTATTTTTGACGGAATATTTTCAAAGATATCAGCAAGCAGTCTACCCGCCATTCTCATTTTTTCTAAAGCAATCGAAGTTTTAACAGCCATGATGGTTCAACGCTATTTTTTTAAAATCTTCAAATACGTTTTGTATAGCTTGTGCGCCATTTAACGTACACACAGGCAACCCCTTATCAACATAAAAATCGATAATATCTTGCTCATGCTGAAAATACAAACGAAGTCGCTGTTCAAGTGACTGCGCAGTATCATCAACTCGTCGAATTAACGCCGATCCACAATTATCACAGATCATAGGTTGTTTTGATGCAGACTCACCAGATGCCAAGAGCGAATACACTCGTCCACAATCTTTATTTGAACAAATGACTCGATTGACAATCCGTTCAATGAGCAAAGCAGGATCAATAGCAACCTTGATAAGTACCAGATCAAACGATTGCAGCTTGGTCTGTAAAAGTTCATAAAGTATCGCTGCCTGTATTTTTGTTCTTGGATATCCATCAAACAAAACACCTTGCGGCAAACTTTTTTGAGAAGTCAACCAATCAGCAACCATCTCTGCAATAACTTCATCTGGAACCAAAAGCCCCTGCTCTATAAAGTCCTTAATCTTTTGACCAAGAATCGTGCCTTGAGCAATATTGTCACGGCACAAATTACCTGTTGATAATTGTAACCAGCCAAATTGCTGCACACAAAGCGACGACAATGTTCCTTTACCAGAACCAGGAGGTCCAAGCAAGATGAAGATACGGTTACGTATCAACGAGCACCCCCACGTCTCATTCTTGCACCGCCAGATAAAAATCCTTCATAGCGACGCTCAATAAGATATGATTCAACTTGATTTGCAAGCTCAAGAGCCACGCCAACAGCAATCAACATAGATGTTCCTGATTCTTCAAAAGGAATACCAAATACTAATGCTAAGACAGCTGGGAAAATTGCAAGGAAACCAAGATAAATAGCACCAACAAGTCCAATACGCGTGAGCAAATAATCAAAATATTTAGCAGTTTGTGCCCCTGGACGCATGCCCGGAACAAAACCACCATTTTTACGTATATTTTCAGCAAGCTCTACAGGATTAATAGCAAGCGCTGTATAAAAGAATGAGAACATAATAATAAGCAAAAATTCAGAAACATAAAATAACGGTCCGTTATAAAATGCCTGAACAATTGTGTTAACAACGGGAAAATGAGTTGATAACATACTTGCCATTAATTGTGGAAATCTCAAAACTGTACCCGCAAAAATAACAGGCATAATACCTGCGCTATTAATCTTGAAAGGAATATAGCTACTTTGACCACTCATCACACGATTACCAACCATGCGTCGTGCATATTGCACTGGTACTTTACGTTCGCCTTTTTCTAAAAATACAATTGAAGCTGTAATAAATAGAAAAGCGACCAGCACCATAAGCGCCATCAAAATATTTAAATTACCTTCTTGAACAAGATGAACTAATTTCAAAATCATCGTTGGATAACGAGACACAATCCCAGCAAAAATAATTACAGAGCTTCCGTTACCAATACCATATAATGATATTTGATCACCAAGCCACATAACCATCATTGAACCAGCAGAAAGTGTCAATACAAAAAGAATCCGGAATGACCAACCAGGTGTTAATGCTAACCCTTGGTGCTCAAGCAACATCGCATACGACAAACTGTACATAACACTTAAAACAAGCGCTAAATACCGTGTATATTGATTGATAATTTTTCGACCATACTCACCCTCTTTAAGCAATTGCTCAAGTGAAGGCAACGTCATACCTAAAATTTGCATCATGATTGACGCCGTAATATACGGAGCAATACCAAGCGCAAACACGGTACAACGATTTAACGCACCGCCAGAAAAAATATCAAAATAGCTAAGTAACCCACCAATTCCTGATTTTTGTTGCATAAATTCTGTCAGTTTTGGAACATCAACACCAATAACTGGCACATACGTTCCCAAACGATCAATAATTAATACAAACAACGTAAATGCTATCTTTTTACGAAGTTCAGAAATCAGAAAAATATTCCGAAAACTTTTTAATAAAACCACGTTTTACTACTCCTAAACGAGTTTAACTACGCCACCTACGCGCTCAATTGCTTCTTTTGCCGTCTTGCTACAAGCATGTACTTCAAGCGTCAATTTTTTCTGCAAAGAACCAGTTGCTAAGACTTTTACTAACTTCCCTTTTTTCACACAACCAGATTGTAACAATTCTAAAATTGTCACGGTTTGACCTTCTGCAAACAATGTTTCCAAAAGTTCAAGGTTGATGATTTCATATTCTTTTTTAAAAGGAGCATTGGTGAAGCCACGTTTTGGTAAACGACGAGCCATTGGCATCTGTCCACCCTCAAAACGAGCTGAAACAGTTCCGCTCGTACGAGCTTTTTGCCCTTTGTGTCCTTTTCCTGATGTGCCCCCACGAGCTCCACCACGACCAACACGTTTTCTTTTTTTAGTTAATTTTACCAGTTCATTAAGCTGCAACATTGTCAGTTCCTTGTGTTATTTCTTTAACTGTTTTACCACGTAGTTTTGCAATGTGTTGCGCTGAACGAAGCTTTGAAAGCGCATTTAATGTTGCTTTAACAACGTTAATGTTATTGGGCGCTCCAAGAGCTTTCGTCAAAATATCTTTGATTCCTAAAGCTTCCATTACCGCACGAACTGCACCACCCGCAATAATCCCTGTACCTTTTGAAGCTGAACAAAGTACTACTTTGCATGCTCCATGTTGACCTTCAACTGAATACGGTATCGTTGCATGACGCATCGGTACATGAATCATTTGTTTATGTGCTCGCGCAGTCGCTTTTGCAATAGCTGCAGAAACGTCGCGTCCCTTACCGGTTGCTATACCGACATTACCTTTTTGATCACCCGAAACGACAAATGCTGAAAACGCAAAACGCTTACCACCCTTTGTTACCTTGGTAACACGGCGGACACAAACAGCTTTATCGATCCAGTTTGATCCTTCTTGAATTTGTTTTTTACTCATAACTCAATACCAACATTAAAATTTTATAGTTTTAACCCGCCTTCTCTTAGCCCTTCAGCTAAAGAAAGCACTCGCCCATGATACAAATATGATCCTCTATCAAAACAAACATCCTGAATGTTTGCACTAATTGCTTTTTGAGCAAGATCAATACCTACAGCCTTGGCCATAGCTTTTTTATCGAGTTTTTTTGTTTGTTTATGCAATTCAAGAGACATAGATGATGATGCAACAACAGTTTTATGTTGGCTATCGTCAATGATTTGAGCATAAATATGATTCAAACTTCTAAACACAGATACACGTGGTCTAAGCGAGTTTGCTGCTAATGCTGCACGCACGCGCGTTGCTCGGCGTTGACGCTTTCGCTGTATTTTTTTGATATTCACCGAAATGTCCTTCGTTCTAGTTAATTATCTCTTTGATTTTATAGCTCAACCTCTAACCGGTGAGCACTAAAATCTATTTGATTTAATTTTTACATTAAATCTACTTGTTAGTTCTTACCGACTTTTCTATGAATTACTTCATTTGCTAAGCGAACGCCCGTACCTTTGTAAGGTTCTGGACGACGAAGAGCACAAATGCGTTGCGCAACATCACCAGCTAAAAACTTACTACATGATTTAATCGTAAGATTTTGACCAGTTTTATCAAATGCAACAGTTACTTCTTTAGGAACTGGGAAATCAATTTTGTGACTATATCCAAGCGAGAAAACAATATTGTCGCCTTTCAATTCACCCTTATACCCCAAACCTACGATTACAACTTCAATAGAAAATTCTTCACGCGCACCTTGCAAACAATTTGCAAGCAATGCACGATGCAAACCCCACACATTGTTATTGTCACGATCGCCTGCTTTTGCAAGCCCTAAGCGAAGAGTGTCATTTTCTACATTAATGCTCAAACAGTCTGGTACAAGATATGTTCCAGATTGCTTTGGCCCCTTATAAGAAACAACTTGTCCATCGACGGTGACGGTTAAACCTTGTATGCTGATAGCTTTTCTGCCAATTTTTGACATTATTTGTTTCCTTACTTACCAAATAGTACAAATCAATTCACCGCCCACACGTTGTTTGCGAGCAGTTTTATCAGTCATAAGACCTTTACTTGTTGTCAAAATATTGACCCCAAGTCCACCAATTACCGGTGAAATTTTATCAACTGATTTATAAATTCGGCGACTTGGTTTGCTCACACGAGTAATTTCGTGAATTACTGACTCGCCATCAACATATTTCAAAACAACATTCAATGTTTTAAATTGAGTATCTTGATCATTAACCAGCACGTCAGTGACATAACCTTCTTGTTTCAAAATTTTTGCGATTTCGTGACGAAGATTTGAATAATCGATAGTTACTTGAGGTTTTGATCGAGCAACACCGTTTCTAAGCACCGTTAAGAAATCTGCAACTACATCTTTTGACACGTTTATCCCTTACAATTAGATTTAATTTTATTAAATCCATTCGATTCAATTAAAATTGAACCCATAATTCAAAATTACCAACTTGCTTTCTTAACACCAGGTAAAATTCCTGCGTGCGCAAGCTCTCTTAATACAATACGAGACACACCAAAAAAGCCCATGTATCCACGCGCACGACCTGTTTGCGAACAACGTTTTTTATAACGAACTGCGCTTGAATTTGCTGGCAATTTTGTCAACAATGCTTGTGCAGCCATACGATCATCAAGTGATAATTTCGTATCACTGACACGTTGTTTTAACGCTTCACGACGCTCTTTGTATTGCGCAATGAGACGTTCTCTTTTTTTATTTCTCTCAATAACAGATGTTTTTGCCATTATTTACCTATTTCGTTTCATGAACAAACGGCATACCAAGATTTTTCAATAATGCATATGAGTGCTGTTTGTTTTTTGATGTCATTGCTATAGTAATGTTCATACCAAAAACTTTGCCACTCATATCGTAATCAACTTCAGGGAATACAACCCATTCTTTGATACCAAGGTTATAATTGCCTTGTTTATCAAAATTTGCATTCACGCCTCTAAAATCACGAACCATTGGCAAAGACAAATTAATCAATCGATCTAAAAATTCATACATACGCTGTTTTCGCAACGTAACTTTTACCCCGAGAGGCATATCTTTACGGATCTTAAACCCTGCGATTGAATCTTTCGCAATCGTTGTTACCGCAGCTTGGCCAGCAATAAGTGCCAAAGTTTTTTGGACACTTTGTAAAATTTTACTGTCGCTCACGGCTTCTTTAACGCCTATGTTCAAAACAATTTTAGAAATTTTTGGAACTTCCATAACATTGCTCAGTTGCAAATCTTTATGAAGTTTTGGCACAATTGTTTCTCTATATAAGGCTTCTAATCGAGCTTTTTCATGACGATTATTCACGTTTTAATTTCCTTTTGCTGACTTGCGGACCAACACGTTAAGTCCGTTTTAGTTTATTTACTCGTACCGGTTTACCTGTCATTGCATCAATCGGCATAACATTCGATGCATTAATAAAAGCTTCGCGTTTTTGTATTCCACCGACTTCACCTTGACGACGAGGTTTTACGTGAACGGTCATTAAATTAACGCCTTTAACTTTAATTCTACCAGACTTTCCACAAAGTTCTAGAATTTCTCCCACTTTGCCTTTATCTTTGCCGGTAATTACCTGCACATTGTCTTGTTTTTTTAAACTGAGATTCATACAATACCCCTACAATACTTCTGGCGCAGATGAAACAATCTTTGCTTGACCAGTTGCACGAATTTCACGAGCAATCGGACCAAAGATACGAGTTCCAACCATTTTGCCATCTTTCAAAATTACACCAGCGTTTTCGCTGAAACGAATATAAGTTCCATCAGCACGTCTTAGTTCTTTTTTGGTACGAACGATCATAACGTCAACGATGTCACCTTTTTTTACCATGCCTTGAGGTATTGCAACTTTTACAGAACAGCGAACCATGTCACCAATAAATGCAAAACGTTTACGTGTACCACCAATCAAGTGGAAAATTTTAAGTAATTTAGCACCTGAATTGTCAGCTACTTTAAGAAAGGATTCTTTTTGTAACATATTCTTTCTCCCTAACTAACAATACGGTGTAAATACATATATTTGGTTTTTGACTTTGGTGCACCTTCGTAAAATTCAACGATGTTGCCCATTTTTGCAAGACTTTGATCGTCATGCACTTTATATTTTTTTACTGTTTTGACAATTTTTTGAAACTGTTCATGTTTGAATGCTCTTTGACATTCAACAACGACAGTTTTTGCCATTTTGTCAGAAACAACAACTCCTGTATACATCTTCTTATTATTTGCTGCCATGCGTTTCCCTTTGTCTTAAAATAGTAAGTGTACGTGCTAGGCTTTTACGCAAGTGCCCTGTAAGAGATGTATTTTTTTCAGGAGCTGAAAACTTTTTCATTCTTAATAAAAACAATTCTTTACGAATTTCTTCTGCACGAGTTTTTAATGAATCAACATTCATACTGTTTAATTCTTTGGTCTTATTGTTGTTTTGCATCAGCAACTTCCTTTCTAACAAATTTTGTTTTTATCGGAAGTTTATGTGCAGCTGCTTTGAAAATATCTTTTGCTGTTGCTTCATCAACTTCACTAAGTTCAAACATCACACGTCCACGTTTGACAACGGCAACCCAGAACTCTGGATTTCCTTTACCTTTACCCATACGTGTTTCAAGTGGTTTTTTACTTACTGGTTTATCTGGAAACACTCGCAAAAAGAATTTTCCAGCTTTTTTAATCTTACGAGCCACAGTAACGCGAACAGCTTCTATTTGCTGCGCTGTTAACCAAACTGGCTCAACTGCTTGAAGTCCAAACTCGCCAAGGTCAACAGTGCGAGCACCTTTGGACAAACCAGTCATTCTTCCACGCTGGGATTTTCTAAATTTTACTTTTTTTGGCATTAACACGGCATATTCTTTCTGTATTTATTTTGTTTGGTATTCGCCAACACAGATCCAAACTCTTACACCAATGGTTCCCATTACCGTTTGTGAACGAATTGATCCATACTGAATATTCGCACGCAATGTATGTAATGGTACTGAACCAACTCTGGTCCATTCTGCACGAGCAATCTCTGCACCGTTCAAACGACCTTTAATACAAATTTTAATACCACGAGCGCCTGCACGCATTGCTGATGCAGCTGCTTTTTTCATAAGTTTTTTAAAATTTGCACGTTGTTCAAGTTGTGTTGCAATATTTTTTGCAACGAGTACAGCATCCAACTCAGGAACTTTGATTTCTTCTACAGAAATATCAACGCCATTGATGTGCAACATTGATGCTAAGTTTTTACGCAAAACATCAACTTCTTGGCCTTTTTTGCCAATTACACGTCCTGGTTGTGCTGAATGAATCACAACTTTAACCATTCCGGCTGTTTTTTTTATTTCAATTCTTGAAATTTCAGCTTTTGTTAAGCTCGCTTCAAGATATTTTCTGATTACTAAATCATCAGAAAGTTCTTTAGCATATGAACCTTTAATAGAACTTCTAGGGAACCACTGCGCATCCCAGTCGCGATAGACCCCAACTCGAAATCCTATTGGATTAACCTTTTGACCCACAGAGATTCCTCGTTTTTATTGATGTTCAACTTGTACTCGCTTCAACACGATTGTTATATGACTCAATCTTTTTCTATTAATCGATGATCGACCCATAGCAGATGGTTTAAAATATCTGAGTGCTGGTCCTTGATCTACTCGAATTTCCTCGATTATCAAATCTTTTGATGTGATTTCTTCATGCTGAAAACGAGCATTTGCAATCGCTGAATCAAGAAGCTTTTTAATCGGCAAAGATTTAGCAACTCCATACACCTGTAACCAATTTTGTGCATACGCAGCATTTTTGCCACGAATTACATCGACAATCGGCCTCAACTTGTAAGGAGATCGTTTTATATATTTTGCTGACGCTTTAAAGTTCATGTTTTATCCACTTACTTAATCTTATTTATTAGTTTAACACAACAGGCAGGCAACTCAAGTTGCTTACGAAGCAGATGTTGCTGCTTGACGCTGTCCACTGTGCATTTTAAATGTTCTTGTTGGTGAAAACTCACCTAGGTGATGTCCTACCATATTTTCGGTAATGAACACTTCAACGAATTTTTTTCCGTTGTGTACCGCAAATGTAAGTCCAACAAATTCAGGTAAAATCGTACTTCTACGAGACCAAGTTTTAATAACTTCGCGTCGAGAACCAACTTTGACCTTCCCTATTTTTTCCATAACTGAAGGATCCACGAATGGACCTTTTTTTGCCGATCTAGCCATATTTCGTACCTATATAAACTCTATTTACGACGTTTAAGAATCATTGGATCTTTTCTGCGACGAGTACGTGTACCCTTACATCCCTTACCCCATGGAGTAACTGGATGAGAACCAGATTTAGATCTACCTTCACCACCACCATGTGGATGATCGACAGGGTTCATAGCCATACCTCGTACCGATGGTCTAAAACCAAGGTGACGAGTACGTCCTGCTTTACCCCAACAGATATTTTTATAATCTGCGTTACCTAGCACACCGACCGTTGCCCAACATGCTAAGTGAATCATACGAACTTCGCCAGATGGCATTTTTAATGTCGCAAAACCGCCTTCTTTTGCAACGATTTGCGCTGATGTTCCTGCGCTGCGAACCAATTTACCGCCAGAACCTGGTTTCATTTCAATATTGTGAATAAAGAAACCAACCGGAATACGATCAATCGGCAAACAGTTACCAACTTTTGGTTCAACAGTTGCACCAGAAATAACAGTGTCGCCTACTTTCAATGTATTTGGAAGTAAGATATAACGTTTATCACCGTTTTTATAAAAAATTAATGCAATATGAACGCTACGATTTGGATCGTACTCAAGAGCATGAACAATGCCCTCTACGTCATGCACAGAGCGATTAAAATCAATAACACGGTATTTTCTAGCATGACCACCACCGCGATGACGCACAGTAATGCGACCATACGCGTTACGACCACCAGATTTGCTTAGACCAATAGTCAAGCTTTTTAACGGTTTCTCTTTTGACAAATGTGAAGTGTCTACAAAAGTTTGAAATCGTAAAGAAGCATTTCTCGGTTTTCTCGAAACAATTGCCATTTATAATCCTTAATTGTTTGATTGAACACGAGCAGATTGCTCAGCGCTATCATGTTCAACTGCCATAGCTGCATCACCAAAGAGGTTCATATCTTGGCCTTTTTTCAAAGTAATGATTGCGATTTTACGCAAATTATCAAAACTTTCATTACGAGCACGAGATACTTTACGTTTACCTTTACGAATGATAATACGAACTTTTTCCACTTCAACATTGAAAAGCTTATGCATAGCTTGAGTTACCAATGTTTTGTTTGCTTCAGGATGAACCTGAAGAGTGATCTGTTTTAATGTTTGATGCAAACGGTAAGCTTTATTTGAAACTACCGGACCAACTATGATATCGTAAATACTTAATTCCATCTTGCCACCATATCTTTAAGTGAGCTCATATCTTTTTGCAAAACTACGATACAGTTACCAAGTGATAGTTCGTATGCATTTACATCATCAAATGTTACAACATGAACATACGGTAAATTATTTAACGATGCCCAATATGTATGATCTTCTCTTTGCATAAAAATAATAACTTTTTTAGCTTCTAAACCAGCATTTTTAAATGTTTTATGTGCAATCGCCGTAGATGGTTTATCTCCAGCCATTACCCAATTAAGTGCAAAAAACTTACCTTGCTCAGCATATTCTGCCATGCAAGCAGCAAGCACTTGTGATTTAGTTTGTTTGTTAACTTTTAATGTACGCACTCTTGGTTGCGGTCCAAAAAGAACACCCCCACCTCTCCATAGAGGTGATCGAGCACTACCCGCACGAGCGCGGCCAGTTCCTTTTTGTTTCCACGGCTTCTTGTTAGAGAAAGCAACCTCTCCACGAGTTTTACAACCTACCGTTCCTTGACGCCAATTTTGCATCAAAGCACGGATCCAAATTGCATAGCTTACTTTTGTAGAAGCAGTAACTTCAATGCCTAAATCTTGCACTGTAATTGCTGTAAGCAAACTTGCCGATGGAGCTGTGTTTTTTTTATTGTCTACTTGTGTATTCATTGTTTACCCATTCTTACGAACGTATACCAAGGATCCTGGCTTACCAGCCATAGCACCTTTAATCAAAACAATATTGTCTTGAGGAACTATTTGGACCACTTCAAGGTTACGCACCGTTTTGCGAGTTACACCCATGTGACCTGCCATGCGTTTACCCTTAATAACTTTACCCTGTGAGCGCATGAAGCTAATACTACCAGGTTTTCTTCCAAGCATTGATCCGTGGCTGGCTACACCGCCGGTAAATTTGTGACGGCGCATAACACCGGCAAATCCACAACCTTTTGTAGTACCAGTAACATTGACCATATCTTTTGGCTGCACAATTGATGAAAAATCAAATTGTTGACCTACTTGAACGTCAGTTGGTAATTGATCAAGCGCAATTTCACGAACCCAACGGAAATATTTCGATTTCTGTTTGAGCCAATCCATTTGAAACGCTTTACCTTGTAGCTTTTCACGAACATATGCTACTTGAATAGCATTATATCCATCATTGTCTTGTACTTTAACTTGAGATACCCACCAACCAGATGCATCCACAGCGGTTACCGGGACAACTTTATTGTCAGCAGTAAAAACTTGGGTCATTCCGACCTTGCGGCCCCAAAAACCATTTATCATAGAAAACCCTTTGTCCTACTTGATTTCAACGTCAACACCAGCTGAGATATTGAGCTTCATCAATGCTGCCATAGTTTGGTCTGATGGCGAAATCATTTCCAAGATCCGCTTGTGTGTAATAATTTCAAACTGTTCACGTGATTTTTTATCAATGTGCGGTGAACGCAACACGGTAAAACAACGTTTTTTATTAGGCAAAGGAACAGGACCGACTAAGTCGGTACCTGTTTTTTTTGCTGTCATTGCAATTTCTTTGACTGCCTTGTCAAGTAATTGATGATCGTAAGATTTTAATGTTAGTCTTATTTTCTGCTTTTTCATCTATCTTCCAATCGTAATTACGAGATAATTTCAGTAACAATTCCTGAACCAACAGTTCTGCCACCTTCACGAATTGCAAAGCGTAAATCTTTTTCCATAGCAATTGGAGAAATCAATTCCATTTCTAAGATTACGTTATCACCAGGCATAACCATTTCGCGGCCAGCTGGTAATTTTACAATTCCTGTAACGTCAGTTGTTCTGAAATAAAACTGTGGACGATATCCGTCGAAGAACGCACTGTGACGTCCGCCTTCTTCTTTTGACAATATGTACACTTGGCCTTTGAATTTTTTATGAGGAGTGATTGAACCTGGTTTAGCAATAACCATACCACGAACAATATCTTCTTTTTTCAAACCACGAAGAAGTAAACCAGCGTTATCACCAGCTTGACCTTCATCAAGTTCTTTTCTAAACATTTCAATACCAGTAACTGTTGAGTTTAGTGGTTTTTCTGTCAAACCAACTAATTGAACAGGATCACCAATTTTGATTTTACCTTTTTCAATTCTTCCTGTTGCAACAGTACCACGACCAGCGATCGAGAATACACCTTCAACTGGCATCAAGAAAGGTTTGTCCACATCACGTGCAGGAAGTGGAATATAGTTATCAACAGCATCCATTAATTTAAGGATAGCTTGTTCGCCAAGTTCACCTTGATCACCATTCAACGCTTTTAGAGCTGAACCACGAATAACTGGAATTTCATCGCCCGGGAAATCATATTTTTTCAATAGATCACGAACTTCTTCTTCAACCATGTCAACCATCTCTTTGTCGTCAACCATGTCAACTTTGTTCAAGAAGACTACAAGTGACGGAACGTTAACGTTTTTTGCAAGAAGGATGTGTTCACGTGTTTGAGGCATAGGTCCATCCGCTGCTGATACAACAAGGATAGCTCCGTCCATCTGAGCAGCACCGGTGATCATGTTTTTAACATAGTCAGCGTGTCCTGGACAGTCTACGTGTGCATAGTGACGTTTTTTTGTTTCATATTCAACGTGTGAAGTTGCAATCGTAATACCACGAGCTTTTTCTTCTGGGGCATTATCAATTTGATCGTACCCTTTAGCAACCGCTCCGCCTGATTTTGCAAGTACCGTAGTAATAGCCGCTGTTAAAGTTGTTTTACCATGGTCAACGTGTCCAATGGTACCAACGTTAACGTGCGGTTTACTCCGTACAAATGTATCTTTTGCCATAATTTCTCCTGAAACGCACTTACTTAATTAACATTTACCTATTTATTATTTTTTAGCTGCCGCTACAATTTCATCTTGAATGCTTTTTGGTGTTTCACGATAACATTCAAATTCCATTGCATAGCTTGCTCGACCTTTAGTCATAGAACGCAACTCTGTCGCATATCCAAACATATTTCCCAGCGGAACTTCTGCTTTAACGATTTGCGCTGTGCCTTTTGTTTCCATGCCTAAAATTCTACCACGACGAGAGTTTAAATCTCCCATAACATCACCCATGTACTCATCAGGAGTACTTACTTCGACCTTCATAATCGGCTCAAGAAGTACCGGTGACGCTTGACTCATTCCTTCTCTGAAGGCCATCTTTGTTGCCATTTTAAATGCAATCTCAGATGAGTCAACATCGTGATATGATCCATCAGTAACCGCAACTTTAACATCAACTACTTGATTACCAAGCAGCACACCTGTCGTTAAAGCTTCGTCCATACCTTTTTCAATTGCTGGGATATATTCACGAGGAATTGTTCCACCAACAACTTTGTTTTCAAATTGATATCCAGTTCCACGTTCAAGCGGCTCTATTTTCAACCAAACGTGACCATATTGTCCACGTCCACCAGATTGCTTAATAAACTTGCCTTCAACGACAACAGCTTTTTGAATCGTTTCTTTATATGCAACTTGAAGCTTACCTTGCTCAACCTCAACTTTGTGTTCACGCTTCAAGCGATCAACAACAATCTCAAGATGCAACTCACCCATACCAGAAATTTCTGTTTGACCTGTTTCATGGTTATACGTGAATTTGAACGAAGGATCTTCCTGGTTCATCTTTTTAAGAGATAAAACCATTTTTTCATAATCAGCTTTTGATTTTGGTTCAATCGATGATGAAATAACTGCCGCCGGAATATCAATCGACTCTAGAATAACTTGGTGATCTTCATCACACAATGTATCACCAGTGTTAACATCTTTAATTCCAACAACCGCGACAATATCTCCAGCCGTAGCTTCCTTAATTTCTTCACGTTTATTTGCATGCATACGAACCAAACGGCTTACGCGCTCCTTAGTTCCCTTACTTGCATTGTACACATACGAACCAGCCTTTAGCTCACCAGAATAAATTCGAGTAAACGTCAGAGCACCAACGAAAGGATCGGTCATAATTTTAAATGCTAATGCAGAAAACGGTGCTTTGTTTGAAGCTGGACGCTCAACCTCTGCACCTGTTTTAACATCGATACCTTTAATTGCCGGAACTTCAAGCGGTGATGGTAAATAATCAACAACTGCATCCAGCAATAACTGAACACCTTTGTTTTTAAATGCTGAACCACAGAAAACCGGGAAGAATGCACGCTTAGCAACACCCTTACGAATCGCAGCACGAATTTCTGCAACCGTAACAGGTTGTTCATTCAAATACTTATCACCAAGCACATCATCTACTTCTGCAGCTTTATCAAGGATCAAAGCATACGCTGCTTTAATTTGATCGGCGTACTCAGCAGGAGCATCTTCAGATATTGGATCTTTTGCTAAATCACGCTCATCGCCATAAAAACGAACCATTTTACCACTGAGCACATCAATTAACGCATTAAAGTTTTCAGACTCACCAATTGCTATTTGCATAGCAACCGCGCGACCGCCCGCAAGCTTTTCATTAATATCAGCAATCGCCGCCGGATAATTTGCTCCAACGCGATCCATTTTATTTACAAAAATAATCGCAGGAACTTCATATCGAGTTGCTTGATTCCAAACAGTCTCTGATTGAGGCTGTACACCCGCAACACCACAGAAAACACTCACAACACCGTCAAGAACACGCAGAGAACGACCAACTTCGATCGTAAAATCTACGTGACCAGGAGTATCAATAATATTGATTTGACAATTTTTCCAGTAGCAAGTAGTTGCCGCCGATTGAATGGTAATACCGCGCTCTTGTTCCTGCTCCATCCAATCCATGGTAGCAGTACCTTCATGAACCTCTCCAATTTTATGGGAAATACCCGTATAAAAAAGAATACGTTCAGTAACGGTTGTCTTACCCGCATCAATATGCGCAGCAATACCTATATTTCTATATCTATCTAACGTATAGCTCATACAACCCTACCAAGCGTAATGCGAGAATGCACGGTTTGCTTCTGCCATTTTATGTACATCAAGTTTCTTTTTAAATGCGCCACCTTTTTCTTCAGCCGCATCCAAAAGCTCATTGCCAAGACGAAGACCCATGCTCTTATCAGAGCGAGCTGCCGCAGCTTCTTTAAGCCAACGCAACGCAAGCGAACGGCCACGAACTTCAATAACTTCGCGAGGAATTTGGTATACACTACCACCAACACGACGAGGACGAACCTCGATAAGAGGCGTTACATTATTATAGGCCTTGTAAAAAACTTCAAGAGCCTTATCTTTGTTGCCGAATTTTTGTTCAAGCACATCAAGAGCTTCATACACGATGAAACGAGCTGCGTTTTTTTTACCACGCCACATAATAACGTTAATAAAGCGCTGTATTAATTCTGACTGATAAACTGGATCGACACCAATTGTTCGTTTGACCAGTTCTTTTTTGCGTCTTGGCATAAATCAAATCCTTTGTTTATTTAGCTTTTGGTCGTTTTGCGCCATATTTAGAACGCGACTGTTTTCGTCCCTCAACTCCAGCTGAATCCAGAGCTCCGCGAACGATATGATATTTAACACCCGGTAAATCTTTTACACGACCACCACGCACTAACACCATTGAGTGCTCTTGCAAGTTGTGACCTTCACCAGGAATGTATGCCGTAATTTCGACACCATTTGATAATTTTACCCGGGCTACTTTTCGAAGCGCTGAGTTTGGTTTTTTAGGCGTTGTTGTGAACACACGTGTACAAACACCGCGAACCTGAGGGCATCGTTTAAGGGCGCTGCTTTTTGTTTTTTTAACAATTTTTTCACGGCCTAAACGAACGAGCTGATTAATGGTAGGCATATAGAAACCTTATCATAACAAGTAACGTTACTGTATCTTTAGATATAATTCTTAGTCGATGGCGTGTATCATTCAGAATGAATTCACCAATAAACTTTTTTGCATAATTCAAGTATAGACGCTTTGCAAGTTTTTTCAAGAAATTTCACAAAAGGGCTTCTGTACAAACACTTTTCAATAAGAAGCCATAGACTTGTCGATCACATCATGGTAATTTGATACCGCTATTTTTTTAAATAATTATATCATCCTTTAACCATTAGGAACCTCATGATATCCCCTATCCTTGCTCAGTTAGCGGCTATTGCTGCAAGTCTGCTTGGCATCTCTTTCATCATTGTATTTCATGAATTTGGACACTATATTTTCTGCAAATTATTCAATATTTATACCCCTACCTTTTCTATTGGAATTGGAAAAATTCTCTATTCTAAAAAAATTGGCGACACTGATTTTTGCGTTTCAGCAGGTCCCATTGGTGGCTATGTCGAAATAGCTTCAGAAGAGGGAATTAATGGGTCTTTAGGCTTTAACCAAGTTCCTTACTGGCAAAAAGTACTCATTATGCTGGGTGGCATTTTTTGCAATTTTCTGTTGTCATACTTACTCTTTGTATGTCTATTTTGGACCGGCATGCCTGAAAGCGCAGCAGGATCGTATGAACCATGTACCACCAAAATCAGCTCTGTTGCCCCAACATCACCCAATGCTCAAATCCTGCAGCCAAACGATGAACTGATCTCTTTAAATCACCAAGAGATCAATCACGATCTAAGCAACGCACGCAAAATTATCATGCAGCATGCTTCAACCGACACACAACTACCAGCTCAAGTCATTCGAGACGGCCAAACTCATGAAGTTATGGTCAACCTTCATGGCAAAGGTACACCTCCATCACTATCGCGCCAACTTGAGCTCTCCTTTGAACTCAAACCAACACTCAGCCTGGCCGAATCTATCAAGCAAGCTTGGTATGCAACCATATTTTATACCCAAGCAATCATTGCTGGCCTTAAAAATATGTTTCACGCACGCACGACCCAGGGATTTGTTGGTCCACTGATGGCCGTTGCTGCTAGCAGCAAAAGTGCCCAAAAAGGGATTTCATATCTTTTGTTTTTCCTCGCTATCATCAGCATCAACCTTGGATTTATGAACTTGCTGCCACTTCCGATTTTTGATGGCGGCCAATTTGTGATTTTTACCGTTGAAGCAATCTGCCGACGCCAGCTTTCTGATCGCATGCGTCATATCATTGGAACAAGCTCATGGGTCATGGCAATTGGACTTTTAGTCATCTTTACGATTCGCGATCTTCAAGCATTGATTTTTGGATAAAGGAACGTTTATGAAAATTAAATTATTTTGCATCGCGCTACTCATTGCAGGAACAATTATCAACTGCTCTGATAACAATAACTCTAATCCAGCATCTCAAACATCTTCTTTTTCTGATAAAGTGGACATGTTAACAGCAATGCAACAAATCGTATCTAATGAAGTCAAAGGAAGTATTGTAAGTCAACTGCTTCCTTATTTGCAAGATTTACACATTTCAACTGGTAACAAAAGAGGTTCATTAGAAAGAGTTCTCGACGTCCACAATGCAACAAACAACCCCCACTCAGCATCTATATTCGGTCAAGCAGGAGAAAGCTCAGTGTATCCAAGCAGAATTTCAGTTTCAAGAGCCATTCTTTACTCAAGTGCCCCTCTATCTATCCAAGAAAAAATAGCGAATATTGTGCATGCCATTCGACCAGGCTTAATCCAATCAAACCCCGAAGGATCTCTCATCGTCCGCTACCACGATGAACCGAAACAAGCTGTCATGGCAACAATTGTCAACCACTATAACAGTTTGCCAACAACTGCAGCTAACAATTTTGTACCCGTAAATCCAGGAACAGGAAATGACGCAAGATCAATGGCTCCAATGTCACAGGAACAACTAGATGCTTTCTTCACAAGAGTGTTTCACGGCATACCTAACATAGCAGAAGAACAGCCTGGATGGCTTCCTGCACTTGATTTTACTCCACCTTCTCCAGATACAAGATAGACATAAAGCTCTTGCGCAAAAAAGCCTCCAGGAATTCCCGGAGGCTTTTTTTATATCTAAATCTAAAAGACAGATTTATTTCGTGTTAGCTGCAGCTGATGTGCTTATTTGAGCAATGTGTGGATGTTCAGCGCCTGCATACACTTTTAATTTCTTAAGAGTTTCGCGGCTCAATGTGCTTTTGTTGATAGCCGGAAGCATTCTTTTAACCGCAAGCATAATAATTCTTGTCGGATCTTTTTTCATAATTTCACGAGCAGTTGTAGATTTTTGACCACCTTGGTAACCACTGTAGGTCAAATAGATTTTGCCATCCATTTTGTTACCGGTCAAAACTACTTCTGATGCATTAATAACAACAACATAGTCACCGCTGTGGGTGTGTGGTGTAAATTCAGCTTGGTCTTTACCGCGTAAAATTGTTGCAATTTCAGTAGCTAAACGACCAAGTACTTTACCCTTTGCATCAATCAAGCGCCATTGTGGATTTGCATCTTCTTTGCGCAGGAAAAATGTTCTGTTCATATCCATATAAAAACCTTACAAGATGAGTTGAGACGTTTTTTAAATTTGTAAAAAATTTAAAGTAGTAAAAGATAAAACTAACGAGATAATAATATCGTACCCGAAATAGATAGGTTGGTCAATTCTACAAATGATTTTTTAATTACTAGATCCCGGATCGGCGTCCGGGATGACGAGGTACGGATTTGTTAGAAATCAAATTTTTGGCTCACCATATCTTCAACTGCTTCAACTGTTTTTGGTATGTCTTCGCTCATGCATACCGGCTCAGCGTCAGCAATCACCCAGTAGTTATCCTCAATTCGAATGCCAATGCCTTCCTCGGGGATATAAATTCCTGGCTCAATGGTGATTACGTCACCTTCTTGCAGCGGATCAAGACGAGATCCAACATCATGCACATCAAGTCCAAGATAATGGCCAATGCCATGCACAAAGTATTTGTCGTACCCATGCTGCTTTAAAAACGCAAGCGCAATATGCTGAAGCGACATGGTCGGCTCTTCAAGATTGTTCAACCAAACACCAGGCTGAACATGATCCGCCACATGCATTTGAGTTTCCAGCACCATTTCATAAATTTCTTTTTGTCGCTTTGAAAATTTGCCGTTAGCTGGAAACACACGTGTAATGTCAGCACAGTAATGTTGATACATAGCACCTGCATCAATGAGCACCAAATCACCCTCGCGCACGATTTCATTGTTCAAAGTATAGTGCAAAACCGTCGCACGCTTGCCGCCTGCAACAATTGACGGATAGGCTTTACCCGCTTTATTTTCAGTAAAAATATATTCTATCGCCGCCTGAATTTCTGCTTCCTGCGCGTCAGGACGAATCAAATGCGCTGCTGCTTGAAACGCAGCATTCGTAACCGCAATCGCTTGATACATCGATTCAATTTCAGACATATCTTTTTTACGACGTAATTTTGCAATGAGTGGCGAAATATCAACCACATGCGCCATCAAATTTGGTACAAACAATGCAAGTCGATCAAGAATATAACGCACACCTGCATGCGCACGCGTATGTTGCGGATAGATGGTAAAAATCGTCTGACCACGAGACACCATGTTGGTTAATTGTTCAATCACATGCTGATAATCTACTGGGCTGAAGTACGGATCAACGGTGTAGCTGCCCAAGCGAGCACCGCTATGCTGCAACTCGTCAATGCCATAGAGCATAATCGTTTGTGCATTCAAAATATCAACAGACTGTACCCACTGATCGCGCAAATCACCAAAAAATGGCGTATACAACGTTGTATGTTGCCCAAAACCAAATGACAATGTTGCCGCAGGTTCAGAAATACCTGACAAATAAAAAAACGAACTATCTTGCACAAAATTTCCATGATCCAATTCAACAGGAGCAAACAAAAATACGGTTCCAACTTTCCCCGGATACTGCTCTGCAATCAATTCAATTAATTTTTGACGGCGTTGCTTCATACGCTCCGCTACCGTGACACCGCCACTTTGAACTTCACTGACCATTTGAATTAAATCACCAAACATTTTTTGCACCCTTTTAAGACTAATTTTAATTACTGATTAAAATGATCGTCGATCTGTAAGCGCCTTGCTGACCGTTAATCGATCAACAAATTCTAAATTCGAACCGATTGGAACGCCCTTGGCAAGACAGGTAATTTTAAGTGGCAATTGCTGCAGCTTACGAGCAATAAATGCCGAAGTTGCTTCACCCTCGGGTGTCTGATTGAGTGCAAAAATAATTTCATTCACGCCCAGTGCTGCACGCGTAACCAATTCATCAATTTTCAAATCACTTGCGCTAATGCCATCAAGGGGCGAAATTACTCCACCCAAAACATGGTACATCCCCCTGTAAGCCTGCGTTCGCTCAATCACCAGCAACTCATGCCACGATTCAACCACACAAATCACTGAATCATCACGACTGCTATCAGCACAAAAAACACAATCGGTATCTTTTTCTTGCCAGACAAAACAGACATTGCACAAAATAATTTTTGATTTTGCTTCTTGAAGCGCCGCACAGAATTGCTGCAAACGTTCCTGATCAAGTTGCAAAAAATATGATGTTACTCGATACAAATTTTTAGTTGCAAGAAATGGAACTTGATGCAAATGACGCATCAACTTTTTGACTGTTGGCAATTTGTCAATCATTACAAACCTTTTTTATTGTTTCTACCGAGCAAACCAACGTATATTTTTAACCGCGTATGTTTGAACCACGCCCAAAACAGTGTTCATCATAATAAACAATGCTAAACCTGACGCTAGATACGCAGTCACTGCAGCAAGGAACAATGCAAATCCAATGCGCGATGCCCACTGACGAGGATCAACCGTTGCTACCGGAGATGCTATCATTGCTCCAAACACCATGAGGCTTAAAATATAATACGGATCAGTTGCAGAAAGATCAGGCAACCACAAGAATGGTGCTCCATGCAACTCAATTGCACTGCTCAAAACTTTATTTAATGCCAAAAACACCGGGATATTAAGAAGCATCGGCAAACAACCCGACAACATCGGGAATCCATATTTATTGATCAACTCAGCAGTTGCAGCGTCAAGAGCAGCTTTATCATGTTTAAATTTTTGCTGTAAATGCGCACGTTTCTTTTCAAATTCTGCTTGCTGTTTCATGCTACGTTCACCTTTAATGGTAAACGGCAACAAAATTAATTTAATAAGCAGCGCAAGCAAAATAATCACAAGGCCATAGCTACCAGTTTTATCATACAAATAAGTCATCAACTTAAGTGCAGGCTTTGCAAGTGGTGTTAACCAACCATACTGCATCAAACTATCCAAATCAGGAGCAACAGCAACCAGTGACTCTGCAGCACGCGGTCCAACATACAATGACCAACCGATTTCTTGTCCTGAACTTAACGGCTTAGATTCAAGAATACCTTGAAACTGTGTATCAGATATTTTTTTAAGATACGTTCGGCCAAGAGCACCCGGCGTTGTTTCAAAACAGATTGTTGTTAAAAATTTCGTGGTAAAACCAAAGATTTTTGGCTCAAACCAAAATTCATTAAAATTATTTGGTTTATTAAGAACAATATCTTGCAGCGTGAGCCCTGAACTTGTTGATGGTTTATTAACAACTGCTTTAACTTCTTCACTGAGCACCGGTGATGTGATAAACATGCGTGCTTGCTCACCATCAAGACCTGAACCATCCACCAAAAGTTTCACGTCAATTTGATACTTGTTTTGATGCACTACAAATGTTTTATGAATCGTTGCGCCTTTAACGCGTGCTTGATACTGCAAAATATGTGCTTGCAACTCAGATGATTCAACACTTTGCACCAAATCATAATGAGTTGGTGTTTGCTGCGAAAAAGCAATAATGCATGACGGTACTTGTGATTGCACCAATGGTACATTCATTTTTCCATCCTGCCACAACAAATCCATAGATTCAAGCGATGCTCCATGCGATGAAAAAACATAACGAGCTAAATCAGTAATCACTTCTGTTGATACTGACTGATCATCAGACTGAGGCTGCAAATTTAATTCTATCTGCAATGGTTTTTGCACCGCAACCATCTCTGGTGCAGTAAAACTTTGACCAGAGGCCACTGTTTGTGTTACATTTTTTTTCTGGGCAATTTGCTCTGCTGAGTCAACCCAGAAATAATTGATAGAAAAAACAATAACCGCAAAGAATCCTGTCGCTGTTAAATCACGCGCCGTAAATATATCAAATGGTTCTTTTGTTACAAACCGTGTAAAAAAGAAACGAACAATGAGATAAAACATTACCGACATACATGTTGAAAAGAGAGCATCTAAGAAATACATACACAATACCTTATAAGCATGTAAAAAATATTGAATCAATGATAAACTATTGCAAATATATTAACAAAGATCAGACCATTAAGCCAGAAAATTACGGTATCAAATAAGCTTAAAAAGGAGTTTTTATGAAAATGTCCAAACGACAATATCGCATTGGAGACTTAGCGAAAGCCTTAAACGTAGAAAAATTTGTGATACGTTTTTGGGAAAAGGAACTTGGAATCAAATCATATCGATCCCCAGGTGGACAAAGATTTTACGAAGAAAAAGATTTCAAAAAATTTGAAACTATCAAAAATCTTCTCTATCACAAAAAATTTACACTTGCTGGTGCAAAAAAAGAACTTGATAATATCAAAAAAGATCGCAATATCATTGCATCACAAAGTATACCTAAAAAAACAAGCTGCGATTGCAAACAAAAATTAGCGATTCTCAAACAAGAGTTGCTGAAATTTAAACAAGCGCTTTAATTTTCATACTACGCGTTACTTTGTAACAAGCTTCGTATGACTGCCGTCGGCTACTTGAGGAATCAAGATATATAACAAAGAAAGCGGAGTATGCGTTACGAAGTGAATTGCAAAGCAATACGTAGTAAGGGATAAAATAAATAAATCCTCATTAAAAAATAAATCCTTACATGCTATAATTTTTTATTATGCATGAAAGGATTTATTTTTATGTTCTCAAAAAATACACACGTTCATTTTATGGGTATTTGCGGCATCGGCATGAGCGGCATTGCAAAAATATTATTACAACAGGGCTACCAAGTATCGGGCTGCGACAAAAACATTGACCCGCAACGCGCGATTGAACTGCAACAGCTCGGCTGTAAAATTGATACCCATCAAAGTGTCCTGTGCTCAGATCCTTCTATCACCATGCTTGCAAGATCGTCAGATGTACCACTCAGTCATCCAGAAATTATTGCCGCGCAGCAGCGCAATGTTCCTATTCAACTTCGCGCTCAAATCCTGGCTGAAATCATGCGCATGAAAACATCAATCACCATTGCGGGTGCACACGGTAAAACAACCACATCATCACTGCTTGCACATACACTACTGACCGCAAAGCAAGACCCAACCATTGTCGTTGGTGGTCACATGCATGAACTCAACAGCAATGCCCATAGTGGATCTGGTGAACTTTTAGTCGCTGAAGCTGACGAAAGTGATCGATCTTTTTTACTGCTCCCTAAAAAATATTCGATTGTGACCAATATCAATCGTGAACATTTAAACACCTACCGCGATTTTGATGATATTAAACAAACATTCATTCAGTTTATGAACCAACTCCCTGATGATGGACTTACTATTTTGTGCATCGATGATGCAGGAATACAAGCAGTCACAGCCCAACTGACCAAACCATACATCAGCTACGGCACAACTCAACAAGCTGATTTTTACATTCATGACATCATACTCAAACCTGATTTTTCGACATTTAAACTAACCGACACGCGAACTCATCATGATTTAGGCACCTGGACCGTGTCACTTCCTGGATTGCATAATGTTTTAAATGCAACCAGCATCATTGCTCTATGCCTCCATCTCAACATTGCTGCACAAGCAATTAAAGATGGTATCTCAACATTCAAGGGCGTTGATCGTCGATTTACCTTTAAAGGAATATCCAAGGCTCACGGCGCTGAAATGTTTGATGATTACGGACACCATCCCCGTGAAATTCAAGTCACGCTTGATGTTGCCCAAACCAAAGCCAAAGGCAAAGTAGTTGTTGTTTTTCAACCACAACGATTTAGCAGAACTATGACACTTTGGGATGATTTTATTCAAATATTAGCTCACGGCCCTTACGACCAACTTATCATAACCGACATTTTTGCAGCAAACGAACAACCAATTGAAGGCATAACAAGCCCCAACCTGATTGCAGCGATTTGCAAAGCAAATCCTCATGCCAATGTTTGCCATATTCCCTTTGCAGATAACGGTACCGCAATCATACATCAACTTGATCAAATCTTGCAGCCAAACGACCTACTGCTCTTTCTGGGTGCCGGCAAAGTCAACACGCTTGCTCAGAAGTTGTTGTAAACGACTTGCCTTTTTCAAAAAAAGTTAAAGTCCCAAGGCCGCTTCACGTCAACATTCTAATAAAAAACAGCTTTACACTCACATAAACCGTTGACTTTAAAACTCTATTTCTGTCATCTTAGTACTAGTTAAAGATGGAAATGGAGGTTACACCCATGAAACAAAAATTGTTATTTTTAGCGCTGATGGCCCTGGGAGGTCAAACCTTCCCACGTTGGCACCACGGTGGATACTGGGGCGGTGGATACTACAGACGTCCATTCTCCGGTTATGGTCTCTATGGTGGTCCGGGATATGGTTTCTATGGTCCAGGTTTCTATACTGGTTATTATGGCCCTAGATATTACGACCCGGTTGATGCCATTGTTGACATTGCAGGAGCTGCTACTGTCAATGCAATTGCAAGATCAAACGATGAATATTCTCGGGATAGTTATTCTCGCAAACGCTCACGAGACGAAGATCGAGACAAAGATATCCACAAACATCGACGATCTGAGCTTGCTGGTGAAATTTATGATGCCGAAAAAGAACTTGATTCTTTAAAAGAACAGCAAGCAAGTGAGTCTAAAATCAAAGAACAAAAAGCAAAAATTCAAACATTAAAAGATCGAATGAGTGCTTTAAAATATCATTAAAATTAGGAATTAATTAGGAATTAATTAGGAATTAAAAACCAAATAAAAAAGGGAAAAGTAATGAAATTCATGAGAAACGGATTACTCGTTTTAACAGTTCTCTCACTTTGTAGCGAAATGTTGCCACGTGGTGGTGGCGGCGGTCGCGGCGGTGGCGGTCGTGGTCATGGTGGCGGTGGTCATCATGGCGGTGGCGGTCATCATGGTAGTCGTGGTGGTAGAGGATATGGGGGTAGAGGCTACGGTTACGGCTGGTGGGGTGGTTGGGGATTGGGATGGTGGATTCCATCACTATTCTGGTTAGCGCCAGCTTACTTAGGTGCATACAATACTTGGTCGTACAGTGAATTAAGAGAACGTAGAGATCAACTTCAGGATCTTCTAGATTCAAAAGACGCTCAAATTCAGAGATATCAAGATCGTTATGAAACAGTTCTTGATAAATTAACAATAGAATTAAATAAAAAAGCATTAGAAGAAAAACATTAGATAATCAAGCACATCGATAATTCTTGATACATTTTATAAAAAATGGAGATTAAATAAAAATGAAAAAAATATTATTAGCGTTAGCCCTTATAACATTTGGTGAACAGATTATGCCTCTTTTTGGTGATGATCGTCCATGGGAAGAACGTCACCGATTTTTAAGTGGAATTGGAATTGGTCCTCGTGACAGTGACAATCGTCGCTATCGTTATGAACGTAATGATTATGACGATCGTGCTTCTGATGATGATGGTGACGTTAATGGTTCTTCTCGCCGAGGTAGAAATAATCGTCGAGCAAGATCAACAAAGCGTACAACCACAACATCAACAACAAGTTCTAGAGAATAAGAAAAAACATATCACCGGTATTTTGAAAAATACTGATGATTATTAAATTAAGAAATAAAAAAAGGAAAATAAAAATGAATCCAAATAAAAAACCAAATCCATTCAATAATCAAAATTGTAAGACTGACAATCAAAGTTGTCATAAAACTGACAAAAATTGTACCGTTGATCAAGCTGGTAAATTTAACACACAACCAAGTCAACCAAACAAAAACATTGACCTTAAAAACACCCATGGAAGCTCGACTCCAAAAGTGGATCAAGCTAACACATTTAATAAATTTAAAAAGTAGGCCCTACTTTTTAAATAAAAAATAAAAATGGAGATCTAGAAAATGACATTTATTAAAAAAAGTTTACTTGCCCTTACGCTGCTTTTTGTATCAGCAAACGTATTACCACATGGTCATGATGGTGGTGGACACGGTCATCACGGATACGGTCACGGCGGCTACGGTTACGGTGACTACGGTTATGGTTACGGCGCTGGTGATTTTGCTGGCGATGTAGTATTGGGAACAACTGCTGCAGCACTAAATGGTCCTGGTTATTATGATGATGGTTATGATTATAGTTATAATGGCGGCGGCAGAGATCACGGCAGAAATCGAGGCGGAAGTCGCGGTAAACGTGCTGGAACAACTCACAATGCTGGCAAAAAAAACACCAGAAGTAGAAAATAGATTCTTATAAAAGAGATTCTTGATAAAACCCGAATTCGGTATTAAAAAATGTCGAATTCGGGTTAAACAAAGGAACATAAACAAATGAATATTATTAAAAAAAGTTTACTTGTTCTAACTATCATTTCAACAACTGCCAATGTTTTACCACGCGGTGGCGGAGCAGCATTTTGGACAGGAGCTGCCATTGGTACCGGAGTAGCACTTGCAGCAACAAGTGGTCGCAGGTACGATGAATATCCTGAAAACAGACGCATTGGCAGTATCGAGAGAGAAATTAAACGAATTGAACGACAAATTGACTCTCTTCAAAGAAAAATTGATAAAATTAAATACAAAAACAAAAACAGAAAAAAGAACAAAGGAATGAGCGAAAACGAAAAAAATAACAAATTAGCAGATTTACAAAATAGATTGGATGAGCACAAAGCAAATATTAACAACTTGCGTAGAGAACGTGCAATGGTGACTGCCTAAATTTTAAGCTAAAAATATAGTTTAAGGAGATCTGTATATGAAAAATCGTTTTAAAAAAATAGTTCTTCTGTGTACAGCTCTGGCAATGAACGTTTCAGCCTTTGCTATTTCAACAGGTGGTGCGGTTGTTGCAGGCGTTGGTGCAGCTGCTGGTGTTACGTTACTAGCGGTTGGAATCCACAAGCATCGACAAAGAAAGAAAGAGAGAAGCCAGAAAGAGCCATCAACGAACTCTCACAGCTTCAAAAAAACCTTTAAAAAAGAAAAAAAAGAATCAAAGCCACCGATTACTCTTTCAACAAAAAAAAAGTTAAAAAAAGACATGAATACCAACAGAAAAGAGACCAGAGAACATAAGATGGCATTAAGAAAACTAGAAAAAAATAATCATGGCGCAACATCGGAAGCAGCGGATCATAGAACCATGATCGCTCATCTCAAAAATATTGGCGCTGATTTGAAAGATAGATTAAAAAATTTATAATGATACGAGATCACCTTCACACGCTCTTAAGGCTTGCTTAACGCAGGCCTTTATTTTTGAGCAACGTAACCCGAATCCTACCATCTTGGTCAATATAAACACTACACAACAGCTTGCTGCGTGGACGCTCAAACATGAGCTGAATCGTTTCTGCAGAAAACTCACCAATCTGCTTCCACCCAAGTAGCTCCATATCACCAATGTAGCTGCGCGCAATATCAAAAGGACTGACTTTCGTATCCCGCCTTGGTTTATACACAATTTCGACAACCTGCTCATGGTCCTTATCACAGCTGACACGATCTACTTCAAAGCCCAGCATAACATCAGGTATTTCACTATGCAGTGCTATGATTTCACGATAATCAATAGTTGATGGCATAAGTTTTTTGACAGATTTGCTTTTCTTGCACCCTGCCATCACGAAAAGAATCAATATGAATGAAAATATAAAACTATAACGCTGCAACTGATTTAACATGGATTAACCCCATAAATGATCTATTTGCTAAAAAATAAAGGTTGCCCGAAAGCAACCCGTATTTTAAATGTCTATAAAAAACTGCGACTAAGCAGCTGGTTCAACCGGTTCAACCTTAGGTGCAACCGTAGCTGACCCTTTAACACGTTTAACCTTACGAACAATTTTTTCTTCAATAACTGCATCTTCACCCACTTTTTCGCGGATGTAATACAATTTAGCACGACGAACTTTTGCTTGTGCTACCAATTTGATTGAATCAATGATTGGAGAATACAATGGGTAGATTCTTTCTACCGCAACGTTGTCAGCACCAATTTTACGCACGGTAAATGTTGATGATGCAGCATTGTTGCTACGCGCAATTACGTTACCATGGAATATTTGAATACGCTTTTTATCGCCTTCTTGGACCCATTGAGAAACTTCAATAACGTCGCCAATTCCAAACGCTGGGTACGATAATTCACGCACTGCAATCGATTGAATCGTTTCTTTGTTTAATTTTTTTGATTTCATGATGTTTTATTAACCTTTATCAATCAATTGATCTCTTTTGAAACTTGCAAGTAACCTTCTACATTCTCGTACTTTAAGTTATCAGAAGGATCTAAATCTTATCTTATCTTAGACTATCAAAAACCCACTAAATGACAAATAGATTTTACTGTCAAGTAAAATCAAATAGATTTTACGTTAGTAGAATCCAACAGATTTTACTGTCAAGTAATATCCAATAGATCTTGCTACACCCATCCTTTATGAACGCACATCAAAACCAAGCCATTTGTCAAAGATGATTGCCGCTGCTGATCGAACTGACAGGTGATTAAAATCTGAAAAACCACTCAAAGGCGGAAAGAAATAATCACATCTATCTAAAAGTTCGTTTGACATACCATGCCCTGTCCCCAACATGATCAAAACTGGTCGCTCATGAGACCAAATTTTTGTTTGATCATGATAGGAAATCATCTTGTCATCATGCCGATCAAATCGCGCTGAAGTCCCAATCACAATCGGAGTTTTACCTTCTTGACGCTCAATCTGGGCAACTACTTCCTTTAAACTGGAATGCAAAACTACTAAGTCTAAAGCTTTATGCCGATATTTATTGTATTGGGCCCCTACGTGCTCGTCACTCCAAAACCCTAGAATGGAACGCACCATCGCTTGTTGGTCAGCCAAAGGCGTTACCAAAAAATAATTTTTAAGGTTATAGGTTGCACTTGACCGAGCAATATCATGGATATCAATCGATGTAACCGAGGTTGTTCCCACACTGCCATCTTTTTGCATAATGCCATCATGCATCAAAACAACATAATGCGAGGGAATATACTGACGAGCAAGCTCACGCTCTTGAGCTGAGACAGGGCTCGATCGCAACCAATCAAAATGCTTTTGAACGGTCAATCGTGCTGCTTGCTGACTCCGCCACTGCACAATTGCTGCGTGATTTCCAGATCTCAGTACCTCAGGAACAACACGATCTTTCCAAACTACAGGTTTGGTGTATTCAGGATGATCCACAAAAGCGCCAGAAAATGAATCCAAATCAACAGACTCCTGTTTTCCAACTACTCCCGGCATATGCCTCAATAAACATTCCATCAGGAGCATCGCTGGAATATCGCCACCCATAACTACAAAATCACCAACTGATACGATTGCATCTGCATATTCTTCTTCAACGCGAGCATCAACGCCCTCGTAACGACTTGCAACAAACATAACATGATCATGATCTTTAACTTGAGCCCATAAATCCTTTGCGCTGCGTTGCGTTAAGCGTTTCCCTTGTGGCGACAAAAAGATTTTAAATGATTTCCCCAAGGATCCATCGAGCTCATCAAAAGCTTTTTCCATAATGTCTGGTCGCAAAAGCATTCCAGAACTATGACCAAACGTTGGAGCATCAATGCGCTCTTTTGGCTCGACATACTCAAACACCGTTTTAAGGGTAAAAGAAAGCAGCTGTTTATCAACGGCTTTTTGCATTAAGCTTGTCTTCAAAAAAGATTGATAAAGCTCAGGAAACAAAGTTACTATTGAAATATTCATGATGAAACATTCATAATTGCAAAACACTCATATTAAGCTTGTTGCCGCCCAAAAGCGTTATTTTGCAGCCGGTGCTTTTACTTTTTTTGCTTCAGCTTTTTGAGGAGCTTCTTCTTTTGCTACAGCAACTTTTTTAGCTACAGTTTTTTTAGGAGCTTTTGGAGCTGCTACAGGAACTAATGCTGGATTTGCTTTTTGTCTGATTGAAATCAATCGAGCAACAACATCTGAAGGAATTGCACCTACTGACAACCAATGCGCAACACGATCATCGTGAAACTGAATTACTTGTTTTGTTTTTGGATTATATGTTCCTAGATTTTCCAAGAACATTCCATCTCTTTTTTTACGAGAATCAATAGCAACAATGCGATAAATCGGTGCATGTTTTTTGCCAATACGAGCAAAGCGAATTTTTACTGCCATCCGGCAACCCTTTAGATTAAATTGAACATTTAGAAATAAAATTTTTTACTTTAAAAATCGGTTCTTCTTTAGAAGTTTAACAAATTGTTTACTTTGTTCAAATCTTTGCAACAAAAGATTAACCCCTGCCACATCTACTCCAGCTCCTTGTGCAATCCGTTTTTTACGCGATCCATCAAGAATTTCGGGACACAACCGTTCTTTTTTGGTCATAGAACTCAGTATCGCCTTAAAACGTTTCATCTCCAGCTCACCGCGCTGTGCATCCTGCTCAGACATTTTCATCTGACCCATGCCAGGCATAAATTTCATGATAGAAGAAAGAGAACCCAATTTAGACATCATCATAAGCTGCGCAGCGAAATCATCCAACGTAATCTGACCTGACATGATTGAACGCGTAATGCTATCCTGCTCAGACTGCTTAATTTTGTCTTGCGCATTTTCAACTAAGGTTAACAGATCTCCCATTCCCAGCATACGCTTGGCGATACGCTCAGGACGAAACATTTCAAATTGATCAACTTTTTCACCAACACCCATAAAATAAATGGGCTTTTTTAATTCATATTTAAAAGCAAATGCCGCTCCACCACGAGCATCACTATCCATTTTAGATAGTATCGCCCCATCAAATCCAACAGCCCCGGAAAAAGCTTTTGCAACACTGAGTGATTCTTGACCCGTCATACTATCAAGCACCAAGAAACTATATTTTGGATTTATGATCTTGACAACGGCTTCCAGCTCCTGCATCATCGACTGATCTATGTGCAAGCGACCAGCTGTATCAAACAATAAATGTTCATATCCATGCTGTTTAAAATGCTGCATAATATCGCGTGCTGCAGCAACAGGGTCAGTTTGAGTAGATCGATAAAAATCGACTCCAACAGTTTTGGCCAACTGCTCAAGCTGATCAATTGCCGCTGGTCGATAAAAATCAACTGAGGCACAAAGAATTTTACGATCTTTTCCACGTTTCTGAGCTTGCTGCTTAATAAAGTAAGCCAATTTTCCTATGGAAGTTGTCTTACCTGAGCCTTGAAGACCCATAACGCAAATAACTGAAGGGATTTGAAAGACAAACGAATCCTGAGTAGCTTGTCCACCCAAAAATAATACCATTTTATCATAGACAATTTTCATAAACTGCTGAGACGGATGAAGGCCCGAAACAATTTTTTTACCGGTAACTTCCTGTGAAACACCCTGCATAAAAGTTTGCACCGTATCGTACGGAACATCCGATTCAATCAAAGTATCTTTAATTTGTTCAAGCACGCCTTGCATATTTTTTTCTGTTAAATGCGTCTGCTTGGTAATGGATGAAAAAATTGATGAAAATTTTTGTGTTAAAAAATCAAACATGTTTTTATGTATCGTTATAAGATTGATAATTTCTAATACTATACCAAAAAACAGAAATAACTACACTCTAACCTTCTTTTTTAGTAAACTAGTAACTACTCGTCCCTGTCTTCTTACCTCAGAAAGTTCCGCCTATGGCAACAAATAATGTAATGATATCAACCGATTTTAGAAGAAACACGCTGATAGTCGGCGTTCACACACCTTACAACAAAACCGATGACATCCAAGCATACTACGATGAATTCATGAATCTTGCACTTACGTACGGAGTCACCGACCACACAGTTGTCAACATGAAGCTGCGAGAAGTGGATGCAGGAAACTTCTTTACCAAAGGAAAACTTGCTGAACTCAAAGCAATATTTGATGAAGGCAACTTTGATGACATCCTTATCTCAGATGCACTTTCTCCCCAACAGGAACGAAATCTTTCAGATATTTTTGATTGCCCAATTTTAGATCGTACTCGACTGATTCTTGCTATTTTTGCAAAATCAGCGACAACAGCTGAAGGAAAACTCCAAGTTGAAATTGCAACACTCCAATTTGCAAAAACACGTGTCACGGGACAAGGCGTACACCTTGATCAACAAGCTGGAGCAATCGGTGTTCGCGGTGGACCAGGTGAAACCGTTAAAGAAGCAACACTTCGTCATCTTAAGCGATCAATTGATACACTCAAAAAACATCTTGAGCAACTTGAAAAATCACGAAGCACACAGCGCAAACAACGACTCAATGAAGGAATTCCTCAAATTTGTTTAGTTGGATATACCAACGCGGGTAAATCATCTATCTTAAACGAACTCACCCATAGTGATGTTTTAGCAAAAGACCAGCTGTTTGCAACACTTGATACCACAACCAGACAACTTAATTTTTCAGGCAGAAAAATAGGACTTTTGTCTGATACGGTTGGATTTATTCAACAACTACCCCATCAATTAATTAATGCTTTTCAATCAACGCTTGCAGAATTATCATACGCATCACTTCTTTTGGTCGTCATTGATATCTCTGACAACAACTGGAAATCACACATCGATGTAGTGCTTCATACCCTGGGTGAAATCGGCGTAAAAGATAAAGAAATGTTATTCGTTTTTAACAAAACCGATAAAATAACTCGCAAAGAAGTACTTGCTCGAATCGCAACCCTCAACAGCACTACTCCTTATGTAGCTGTCAGCTGCCAAAAACCAGAAGGACTTGCGCCTTTGAAAAAATATTTAGAAAAATGGAAACCAAAACCAGTTGAAAAAACTAAACGACAAAAAAATTCCTAAAATCCGTTCGTCTCGAGTGTTTTGCATAAGCAAAATGTATCGAGAGATACGGCTCCAAAGAATAACTAAGGACAAATAATGACACCTCCACAAGCATTTGCACCATTGGATTCAACAAAGTGGAATCTATTTGTTGAACAAAATTTAAATCATGAACAAAAGACGGCAGTCGCACCTTCTCATGGTTCATTTTTGGTTATTGCTGGAGCTGGCTCTGGTAAAACACGTGTGATCACCGCTCGCATTACCAATTTAATTTTAGAGCATAATGTTGAACCATCTTCAATTGTTGCTTTAACATTTACCAACAAAGCTGCACAGGAAATGCAACACAGGATCACGCAGTTCTTACCACATCTGCGTACCAAGCCGCACATCGCAACATTCCATGCTTACTGCTTAAAACTTCTCAAAAGAAATCCTCATTTGCTTGGCCGAGAAACATTTACCGTTATCGATGCTCAAGATGCTCAAAAGCTACTCCAATCGATTCTCAAGGATCGAGGAATGGATAGATTATTTAATCCAAAGCAACTCATCCCTATGTTTTCAGGCATGAAAATGAACGAACTTTTAGGACTTGATCTGCCTGCATGGAATATGCTGCATGCCCAGCAGTTCATGGAACTGTACAATGCGTATGAACAACAAAAAAAATTAAGTGGTTACATGGATTTTGACGATCTGCTGTACACAACATTTAAACTTTTTAACACCAATCAAGCCTTTAAAGAACAACATTGGAAAAATCATCGCCATATCCTGATTGACGAGTATCAAGACACCAATCAAATCCAACATGCACTCCTCAAACAAATGACACTGCAAAACAATGAGTGCATTGTTGATTCAGTTTGTGCAGTGGGAGATGAAGATCAGTCGATCTATTCATGGCGTGGCGCAACAGTCAAAAATATTTTGGATTTCAACAAAGAATTCCCCAACACAAAAACGATTAAACTTGAACAAAACTATCGTTCAACACAAAATATTCTTGATATTGCAAACAACGTGATCAAACACAACGTTGATCGTAATGTCAAAAAATTATGGTCATCAAGCACAAAAACCCACAAACCACTCATTTTAGAATGTTTGTCAGACCTTCAAGAATCAGCTCTGGTTGCACAACTCATTAACATTATCAGCAAAAAAGAATCACGCGCTTCAATTGCAATTTTATATCGTACGCACTACCAATCTCGTATCATTGAAGAAGCGCTTATCAAGGATTCTATTCCGTACAAAATGATTGGCGGCATCCAGTTCTATGAACGAAAAGAGATTAAAGATTTACTTGCATACCTGCGCCTCATCATCAATCCGTATGATCGCATTTCGTTTTTTAGAGTCATTAACTGCCCACTGCGCGGCCTAGGTGAAAAATTTGAAGAACTATTTTTGCAAATGTGGAATCAAAATCCACTTTCAACCTACCAAGAAATCATTGCACTATTAATCCAGCATGATTTAGTGAGCCCAAAACAACAAGCTGCTATGCTACAATTTGCGCAATTGTTTAATGAAAATGTAAATACTGAGCAAGAGTCCAGCTTAGCATCCGTCAGCACCATACTTGAAAAGCTGATTCTTAAAAGTGGTTACATTAAATATCTGCAAGATTCATACGATAAACAAGAAGCAGAAGAAAAACGTGAAAACGTTGCAGAGTTTGTTCGAGCAGCGCAGTATTTTGATGAAAATCAAAAAACAGGACTTTCTCAATTCCTTGATGAAATCGCGCTTATGCAAGAAATGATTAAACAAGATGATGCCAGCGTCGATCGTGTGCACATGATGACCCTACATGCTGCAAAAGGACTTGAATTTAACAACGTACTCCTGGTCGGCCTTGAAGAAGGGATACTACCAAGCAACCAATCGATTGGCCAAGAAAATGTTGAAGAAGAACGTCGACTTTTTTATGTGGGAATCACGCGTGCTCAAGAAAAACTCCTGATAACCACCAGCAGATATCGCAATGTTTTTGGAAAATTGGATCAACAACGGCCCTCACGATTCCTCCAAGAAATTCCTGAACACCTTGCGCTGCGACAAGCGGCTGCACACTGGAGCAGATCAGGGTTTCAAACATTTTTTGAAGATTGGATCCATCAACGCAATCTTTCGTCCGTCAAAGATTTTGCAAACACACCATCGGTAGCTCAGTACCACAAAGCTCCACCGTCTCCATCGGTCAAACACGTTGGTACACAAAATCATCACATCACCAAACCGATTGCACCTGCGGGAAATAACGGACAAGTCGGGCCATTTAAACGACTGCAAACGGTAAAGCATGCAACCTTTGGCCTCGGTATAGCGCATCATTGCGAACAAAAAGGTGATAAGTTTATTGTGACGGTGCATTTTACTCATCATGGATCAAAGAAGATTGATAGCAGTTTTTTAACAACAGTATAACGTATCTGTGCGGATCTACCCGCAAAGTCTAGATCCGCACAGATTGAATCAAAATGCGCTCTATAAGCAACTATCCACCCCATAATTGGAGTGGATAGTTTTTTTTATTTTAGAAGAATGATTAAGACCCCGATGTTACCAATATTTTTTAATTAACGCTCTACTTGCTGCCTCATATTCTGCTAGGGGAGCACCATATTCTGCTCTCAAGGCTTTCATACTATCGGCGAAAGCATTTTCTTCCTGTTTCAATTTTGCCCAATATCCTTTAAGTTTTGGTGCATATTGTTTTTTTAATGCAGTTCTTGCAGCTTGCCACGCTTTTCTTTTAGCATCATCTCGTTGATATGCAGAGTTATAATACTCCTTCACGCCTTGTTTATGCTTCTGCCTAATTGCTTGTAGTGCCTTTACATGATTTTTAGATGCCAGGGTAATTGCTGCTTGATTATCCCCAGCTTTTTTTATTGCAGTTAAATATTTTGCATTTTCTTTATTTTTATCAACTAAATATCCCTGCAGGTCACTTTCTGATGATGAATTTATCAACCCAAACACTGTACCTGATGCAACAAAAAACAAACTTAAAACTATTTTTACATAGTTCATGTTCTACCCCCTTTTTAATTTTAACTCATTCTACTTACAATATTACTAATCAATCGGCTCAAAGATCTCTGGATACCGCATCATGCTGCTCATGGTATCTGAGCCAATCTGAATCGGTGCAGTAAGTACACCTGACTTTGATAACAGTCCTTGACTATCATTCATCAATGCATTCATTTCACTGTCATAATTTAAAACAATATCTTTACCAATCACTTTACCATTATTTAATTTTACACCGTCACCAGGCACAATAAAGTAGCCTTGTTTATTTTTAAGTACTGAGTACAGCTGCTGCTGAATTTTTGGATTTTGTTGCAGATATGCGCCCTGCCAATGTTGAGCAAAAGATAAATTCATAGGACCAACTTGCGATCCAACAAAGGAAATAACGGTTAAAAAATCGATAGGATTTTTAATGTGAGCAAATGATGAAATATAACAATCTTTTTGAATACGTTTAAATATTGATTGCAGCTGAACTACATCCTGATGCACCCAAGCATCGGTACCACGATGAGTCCTGCTCCAATACATCAATACCGAAATGGCCGCCAAACAGCTTAAAAACATTCCCGCCGTCCAGGCAAATAACCGAGAATGTTTATGTGACAAAACTTTTTTGATCATCTTGGAAACCTCCATTTCCCGACTAACTTAAATTTAAGATACAAAAAGCTCAACTAGAAAATCAAGTTATTTGTTTTTATTTGCAAACCAGCACCTAGTAATCCAACTTCAGCGCGTGCTTAACTTCAGCCATCGTTTGCGCCGCAACTTCTTGCACTTTACTCGTGCCTTCCATCAAAATACGCATTACTTCAGCACGATCAGCGCTATATTCTGCTCGTTTGCTGCGGATGGGAGCTAAAATATTATTGAGGACTTCAAGCAAATACATTTTCAATTTTACATCACCAAGGCCACCGCGTTGATATTGAGCTTTAAGTTCTGAAACATGGGCTGTGTCATGGTCAAAAGCATCCAGATAGGTAAAAACCACGTTGCCCTCAATCTGCCCAGGATCCTGCACACGAATATGATTTGGGTCAGTGTACATGCTCATAACTCGTTGCTTGAGGACTTCTGGACTATCTGACAAGAAAATCGCATTACCCTGACTTTTGCTCATTTTAGCTTGTCCATCCAAACCAACAAGTCGGGCAACTTTTGAAATCAATGGTTGCGCTTCAGGAAACAAATTCGTTTGATACGTGCGATTAAAAGAACGAATAATTTCGTTGGTTTGCTCAATCACAGGAACCTGATCTTCTCCAACCGGAACGAGCGTTCCTTTCACAATCGTAATGTCTGCTGCCTGACTGATAGGGTACATTAAAAATCCTGCAGGTATTGATTCTTCAAACCCTCGTGCTTTAATTTCTGTTTTGACCGTAGGATTGCGCATCAAACGACTGACCGTTACCAAATTCAAATAAAATACCGTCAATTCTGCAATTTCAGGAATCATAGACTGAATAAAAATTGTTGTTTTGGTCGGATCAATGCCAACGGCAAGGTAATCAAGCATAACCTCCATCACATTGTCTCTGACCTTGGTCGGATTTTCAAAATTATCGGTGAGTGCCTGTACATCGGCAATCATAACATATTGTTTATATTCATTTTGCAATCGTACACGATTTTGCAAAGATCCAACATAGTGTCCGATATGTAAAGGACCAGATGGACGATCTCCCGTGAGGACAATCTCTTGCTTTTTCATACATTACCTTACTAAATTCACCATAACCATAATCTATCTGTAGCATACCAAGCAAAAAGGAAAAATGCATGTTCTTACCCTTTACCTATCTACAACAATTTTGCGCTGAACAACTCACGCTCTACACCTATCAAAATTATATCGAAGTTTTTTTCTTCAGCGTTATCATTTACCAAAGCCTTCGATGGCTACAAAGCGACTACACCAAACCCATGGTGTTGTACGTGTATCTGTACAGTGGCGCACTCATTTCAAGCCACCTCATTCATGCTCCTATTCTTTTTTGGGCCCTACTCATCGGTAGCCCCATCGTTGCAATCCTCAGCATTGTCATACATCAAACTCGGCTGCAAAAATATGTTGCTCAAACATCAATTACAAAATTTCAATCGCACGCATTGCCTGATGCGCAATGGATCGAAATGCTCCTGCGAAGCACACTGTTTGCAGCGCATCATAAAAAAAATATTTTTTGCATCATCACAGGCAACGATAACGTGCAGCATTTTTTGCAAGCCCCTTACTCCCTCAATATTCCCATACAGCAAGGCGTTTTAGATCTCATTCTCTCAAGCTCAATGATAGAGAACCCTTCAATAATGCTTGTTGATCGTTTTGGAAATTTAAAATATATCAATGCAACCTGGTCTGATCGGATGCATGAACAAATGATTACCACTCCAAACCATTCTTCTTTAGAACACTGCAACTATGCCTCTTCAATCGTCAGCATCAGTACAGACGCAATGATTTGGCACATTGATCCCATGAGTCAACAAGCAACCGCTTGGTATCAAGATGCAGTCATCAATAATCTATCAATTGACCAACTGCTCACCATGTGCCAAAAAATAATGCCTAAAAAATTGGTAACTGATAAAGAAATTTTTATAAAAGGAGAATTGAATGTTTCCAAATATAATCGCAATCATTCAACACCGTCATAGCACCAAGCTATTTTCACTCATTTTAGGCTATAGTTTGTGGTTTTGCATGGCACAATATCAAACAATCACCAAAACCATTCAGGCGCCGCTCTATTTTTACGATACCAATCATCAACAATGTTCCAGCATCAATGCTGTTGAGCTCGTACTGCAAGGATCCCGAAGCGACATATATCATTTTAACCCTGCTCACGGGGCCATTCACCTGGATGGATCAAATCTGCACCCTGGTGAAAATGAACTCACACTGAGCAAAGAAAATCTTTTTTTACCTGACAGTCTAAAACTGGTAGACTTAGTACCGTCCCATATAACTATCCACGTCAATTCAATCGAAAAAACATGAACAAAAAATTCACCCCAAAACCTAACATCTTTGTCAACAGCAGCATTCGTGGCGTAGCCGGAACAGGTTACTTGCAAAAAATAGAACTTTTCACGATTGGACAAGCAATCAGCACACTTTTGGCCCAGGAATTTGATGAGCCCTGCAACATTTTAATTGCAACCGATACCCGTACGTCTGCATCTTGGATCAAAGAAGCGCTCGTTGAAGGACTGACAACAGAAGAACATGACATCTACGATGCCGGCATCTGCCCAACCCCTTTGGTAGCCAAAGCCATGAAAGATTACCAGCCACAAGACGATGACGCAGATGAATTTGAGCCCACAAATCCAGAAGAAGAGGATGGATATTTTGCACTGGGAATCGTGATTACAGCATCACATAACCCTGCAGAATATAACGGTATCAAAATACTGACCGAATTTGGATATTTAACTCCTGAAATTGAAATGGAAATATCAAACCTCTACCATGAACTCATGCTTGAAGATATTCCCAACTTTGCAGAAGCAACACCGCCCTGCATTGATATCGACTTGGTAAACTTTTATGATGCTTCAATCATACAACAACTCAGCAACATCCCCATGCAGCAAATTTCAGTGGTCCTTGATTGCGCCAATGGAGCAACGGCCACAATTGCGCCCCAGATATTCCATTCAGCTGGCATCAAATTTGTAGCAATCAACAATGAAGGTAATGGAAATTTGATCAATGCAAATTCAGGCTGCTCAAATCCACAACTTCTGCTTGACGCTATCATCAAACATAAAACTGATTGGGGCTGCGGATTTGATGGAGATGGTGATCGTGTGATCATTGCTCACAAATCAGGCAAAATATATGATGGTGACGATCTGCTCATGATTCTTTCGATGCATCCTGACTATGAAGCTGTTAAAATTTTGATTGGAACCTTTATGACCAATCAAGGTGTGGCCGAATTTGCGCAAGCTCATGGCAAAACATTAATTCGAACCCAAGTGGGCGAACGCAACGTGATCAATGCCTTAATGCATCACAAAGCAATGCTGGGATCAGAAACTTGCGGACATTTGACCATCATGGATCATGCGTTTTGCAGTGATGGTATTTTTGCCTCTCTGCTTTTTTTTGATACCATTACTTCTCACCCAGAGGTTCTTAACGTTGAGTATACAAAATATCCTCAAATACATGTAAGTTTGCCACTCAATGGCAAAACTCTCGATACCAAAACCATTGCTGGTATAGTTTCAAAATATCAAAACCACACAACTCGTATTGTTGTTCGACCATCCAACACCGAACCAATCATACGCATCATGGTTGAGCACAAAGACCAAGCACAGGCGCAAGCAGTAAGCGCCGAGCTTAACCAACTGTTTACTCAGGCCCTAAAATAAGAAGTTTATTTAAAGGATTTATATGGAATTTAAAGAGTTATATCAAAAACCACTGCAGTATCTACAACATTTATTTGTAACTGGTTTAATATTTTTACTACCGATCACCATCACATTTTCTCTGTTTCATTTCTTTTTTAGTGTCATCAAAAAATGGTTAAAGCCTATCCAAAATCTGCATTTACCCATCATCAGCAACATTCCGCATCATGAAATATTAGTACTTGTTGCCTTTATTTTTATTATCGGCGCACTCATTAAAGCGTTTATTTTAAAACCACTTGTTCATGTTCTTGAAGAATCACTGAGCAAAATACCATTTATTCGCACGATTTACATGGGCATCAAACAACTGGTGTTTGCATTTTCATCACACGATCAAACCAGCTTCAAGCGCGTTGTCATCGTGCAGTATCCACGAGTAGGGGTCTACAGTATCGGCTTTTTAACCAAAGATATGCCTGAAGCAATTGCAGGAACCAATTTAGTCGGAATTTATATTCCTCACACGCCAAATCCAGCATCAGGTAACTTTGTCATGTTTCAAAAAAGCGACATCCAAGAAACGGATCTCAACCGACAAGAAGCAACAGCACTCATTATCTCAGGCGGAATTGTGCAACCAAATCGATATAAAAAATAGAAAAGAAAAAAGCGATCAGTATCAAATCTGATGGCTCTTTTCTTTTTTAATTTTAATTTAAAATAATGAATCTTGTTACTTAATAAATAAGACAACGAACACCATGAGGCTGAGCGTGATAATAACCCACTTTTACTTGTTTTAATTTTACGGTAATACCACCCAAGCGGCAGACGCTCTTTCCAGAAATACGCGTTACTGAATTTGCAAATATTTGAGTAGCAACCAATGAAGCTAATTTTTTAAGATCTGACGGCAAAAGCTTTGTTTTGGATTTATGATTTTTCATAAACACCACTTCATGCATAATTTCATGCTCTGCATCAAAATCTCGATTTCGTTTACAAGTTAATTGTGTTTCCTTGCTATGAGTCAATGATTGTAAACATTTTAAAGCTAATGCTATATCATCTTCTTTTAACTGATCTGCTGAGTGAGGATATAATCCTCTATCATCAAAACCAGACCAATACGTTGGTGGTTTGCTCGCAGGATTTAACTTAGATTTTGCTCTAAATGCCTGCCATCGGCCCCCAAAAGCATAGTTTCCAACAAAAACCAATCCTATCAATAATACAGTAAATTTTTTCATATAATCCTCACATTGTAAGCACTCAGAGCTTACTTTGCCCCCCAAGAAAAGGGCGAAAAAAGAGTATGTTTCATGGTCTATTTATTGTAAGTATAGCCCATAAAAATTGTTTGGAAAAAAGCATATGCTCGTTTTATTCTGCCTGCATCGTATCTTGTTCATTGCTCATTGGTTCATTTTTTAAAAAATATTTTTGATATGCAAGGTATGAAGCAAGAACTATAGCAACAGCAGTACAAACTCTTGGTGAAGCCCATCCCCAAACACCTACTCCAAACATACCCAAAGATCCATTAATGCCCGTTTTATAATTCACTGAAAGACATGTCCCAAATTGATTAAAATCTACACTTTGCCGGTCTAGTTCTCTACGCGGTTCTGTGGTAAATCCTATTCCAACATCATCGCAATTACCCAATATTTCACGAAACCCAAAAGTCATATTTGAAACAATCAATAATGATAATGTTAACATTGCTTTTTTGTACACAAAAACTCCTAAAATTACACACATTCTTTATTGGGACATTTTAACACGACTACGCCATCTGCATCAACTGTTTTAAGCAAATATAAACTTGAGTTACATTTGGTACACGGCGTATCAGCGATGTCAGAAAAAATAGCATAGCGACACTCAGGATAATTACTACAACCCCACAAGGTTCCGTTAGTCCAAACACGCTTTTCAACGGCGCCTGCGCACTTCGGACAAGCAAACAAAGCTTTTTCACGTTTAATATATTTGCAGGTTGGATATCCAGAGCAGCCGATAAAGTCACCAAATTTTCCATGAACGATTCGCAGTGGCTTTTGGCATTTTTCACAAAGGCCTAAAGCATTTTTTATGACTGAATTTTCAGTTACATTCAATTGAGCTATCTGATCGAAGGTAAGCATAGCTGCATGCTTACTTGGACCCATGTACCAACAACCAAGTCCCAACAATGCAAGCGCTGTACCCATAAGAACTGGTACTACCAATGAGGAATTATTTTTCATCTTTAAAATCCTTGAAAAAATTGAGCCAAAAATAAATCGAGCCTGCTTGCACTACCACCTGATTTTAAAAGCAAATCTACTTCATATATTTTTTGATGCGCTTGCTGCAAAGCTGCTTTTTGGTGCAACTTCCAATCATGCTTGAGAAATGAAAATGGCAATCCAAAGGTAATGGCTTTATGCTCAGGGGCAATGCGTGCTTGCCAGCACACCGTCCAGTAGGCCTTAAACAGTTGTTCTGAAAAAAAGGATGTCCAAAACTGATCAGAATAAAGTGGTCGAACCGTCGCCCAAATCTCAAAAAACTCTGCAGCTTTTTTTTCAAAAAACAACTGACTGACCCAGTACAGTGATACATCAGAAACAACCAATAGATCAAGCCACTGTGAAAAAAACTGTTCTGAATTTTTACCAAGAACACCTGCATAGTCCAAAAGCAAAGATAACTGCTCAACCGAATATTGCTTGCGATAGCGATACAGTTTGCCAATAAAATAAGCTATTATTTCTGGCTTCTGCTGACCGTAAAGCATCGTAAGCTTAACCACCTGATCACTGGTGTAGCTATCCTGCAATTCAATGGTCAAACCGTTTGATAATTTTATTTCCTGTTCATCTGTCACGCAACCAACCAGTTGATGTGGCCCTTGGTAAGTAGCAATGTAAGCTAAAAGATCTGCTCGTTTTTTCTTAGATGAAATAGTTACTAGATCAGGAAACCAATACAAAAATGTTTGGCCCAAGAAAGTTGTTTGAAGTTGTGGATAAATATCTGATAAATCATGATCAAGATCGATTTTTTTGACTTCAAGCTCGAGCGAGCTTTGAAGATGTTTAACAAAACGATGAAGAAATAGTGGGCTATGTTTTTTTGCCCGCAATAAAATTACAGATTTAGTTTGAATCTCTTTGGCTGTATTTTGAATATTAAAATCTATAAGTTGCATGGGGAATTATCTGGTTGTAAAAAGCTGGGTTCTCAAGCGTAGCCAGAGAACCCAATTTTTTTATTTACTGTTTTTTAACATCTGCAAAATCAAGACGCATTTTGCCAGATTCAGTATCAATATCTGTTATCTTAACGTTAACAACATCACCGATGTGATAATGATCTTCAAAGTATTGTTGTTTTTCACGAGGAATTTTGGAGATATGCAACAACCCAGATTTACCCGGTGCGATATCAATAAAGAGTCCAAAGTCTGAAAGACGAGCAATTGTTCCCGGAAGAACTGTTCCTCTTTCAACTTGATCAGCCAAAATTTTAACCCATGTAACTGCAAGTTCAATATTTGAACCAGGTGCACCAAAGATATTAACTTCAGAACCTTCGATATCGATCGTTGTTCCTGTTTTTTCAATAATTTCTTTGATGATTTTTCCACCAGAACCAATAATTGCACCAGCTTTATTTGGATCAATTTGAATTGCAATCATTTTAGGAACAAGTGGTGAAAGTTCAGCTTTAGGAGCAGACAGAACTTTGCTCATTTCATCTAAAATAGATAAACGAGCTTCACGTGCTTGTATCAATGCTTTTTCAAATACTGGTCGAGGTAAACCGCCTTTGTATTTGATATCCATTTGAATTGCATTGATTCCTGTGCGTGTTCCCGCAACTTTAAAATCCATCAATCCAAGTGCATCTTCAAATCCCGTGATATCAGTAATTGCTTGGAACGCTCCAGCTGTATCATGTAAAAGTCCCATTGCAATACCAGCTACCATGTGCGTAATTGGCACACCAGCATCCATCAATGCCATGGTTGTTCCGCAAACAGTCGCCATAGAGCTTGATCCGTTTGATTCAAGGATGTCTGAAATAACACGAATCGTGTATGGGAATCCTTTTTTCTCAGGAAGTACACGTCTGATAGCAGAAGCCGCTAAATGACCGTGTCCAATTTCGCGTCGACCAGGTCCACGCATTGGTTTAACTTCACCAACAGAAAAAGGAGGGAAATTGTAATGCAACATGAATGAATTTTCTTGAACTTCATGCTCAAGTAAATCATCTATTTTTTGTGCATCTTTACCGCTACCAAGTGTCACACTGACCAAAGCCTGTGTTTGTCCACGTTGGAAAAATGATGAACCGTGAACTGACGGCATTAAACCAATTTCAGTTGAAATATCACGGATATCTGTAAATCCTCGTCCATCAACACGCTGTTTGCGTTTCATGATTTCAAGGCTTACACCGTCATTGAGTGCGTTATCAAACAAGTAATCAATTTTCTTTTCTTCATCACTACCAGCTACTGGAGTAACGGTAACATGCTGTGCGTAAAATTCTGCTTTAAGCTTTTTGATTGCATCTTTACGAGCTTGCTTTTGCTGACCTTTGACATGAGAATCTTTAATCTTGAATATTTCATCAACACGAGCTGGAGTAAAGAATGTGGTTAATTTATTACCCCAATCTGTCCAATCAAACGCTGCGTCAACAAAGTTGTGCACAGGAGCTTGAACTTCTTTACAGATTTCTTCTTGCCACGCAACTTGTGCTTGAATCATTTCGTGAGCTACAAACAATGCGTCAACAAGCTCATCTTCAGTGATTCCTTGCGCGTTACCTTCTACCATGCAAATACCTTCTTTGGTACCAGCAACAAGCAGAGCTATATCTGAAGCTTCTTGTTGTTCTTTAGTTGGCATAAGCACCCATGCACCATTGATGCGAGCAACTTCTACAGCACCAACAGCAGCAACTAACGGAATTCTTGATATCATCAATGACACTGAAGCAGCAAGAAGCGCAAGAGGCGTAGGCAATGCATCTTTATCGATAGAATAAACCGTTGCAAGAACCTGAACTTCGTTAAAGAAATAATCAGGAAGCAATGGTCTAATAGCTCTATCAATCAAGCGGCTTACTAAAATTTCATGATCTGAAGAACGACCTTCTCTTTTAAGATAGCCTCCAGGGATTCTGCCTGACGCAGAAAAATATTCACGATAATCGACTGACAAGGGCAAAAAGCCAGGAAAGCTTCTTGTTTCTGCCATAACTGAAGTTGCTAAAATAATTGTATCTTTGTGACGAAACCAAACGGATCCATCAGCTTGATTGGCAAATTTGCCAATCGTCACTTCATATCCCAGATTTGGCATCTTAAAAGTTTTGATCATGCTAAAAGTCTCTCTTTGTTAGATTTATTTTCTAATACCAAGACGTTTAATGACGTCTTTGTATAATGATTCATTTTTTCTTTGAAGATAAATCAGTAATTTTTTACGTGTGCTTACAAGTTTCATCAAACCACGTTTAGTACTAAAATCTTTTTTAAACGTTTTTAAATGTTCTTGTAACTCAGTGATTCTGTGTGACAATAATGCGATTTGAACTGCTGTAGAACCAGAATCTTTTTCATTTGAACCGAAATTTTTGATAATTTCTAATTTTGCTGCGCTTGTTAACATCTGAAAAACCTTATTTACACTTACTATGTATATCTTCTTTATTTAAATTTAATGCCAGTGATTAAACGTGTAATCTTTAACCCCAACTTTAAATTTATTGGATTGAGCCTATAAATTCACTTGGTAGGCGCGAGCGGAATTGAACCGCTGACCCTTGCTACGTCAAAGCAATGCTCTACCCCTGAGCTACGCGCCTGCCTACTTTTTATTTACAAACTTCTCCCAAGTACTTGTCTCTAAATGAGGCAATACCTGTTCCTGCTGGAATCAATTTACCAACAATAATGTTTTCCTTCAATCCATATAAATTATCAACAGTGCCATGTACGGCAGCTTCTGCTAAAATTCTGGTTGTTTCTTGAAATGATGCTGCAGAGAATACACTCTCAGTACCAAGCGATGCCATCGTAATACCCATAAGTACCGGTCGCGCCATTGCTGGTGTTTTCATTTCTGATCGAAGCGCAGTATTTACTGACTTAAAGTGAATTTTATCCACTAAATCTCCAATCAAGAAATCAGAATCACCAGGAGTTGCAACACGAACTTTGCGAAGCATCTGTTTTACAATAACTTCAATATGACGATCGTCAATATCTACGCCTTGTAAACGATAGATCTCTTGAACCTGATTTACAATGTACGCCTGCAAAACATCTACGCCCATAATGCGTAAAACGTCTTGAAGAACAGGAACACCATTGGTCAATGCGTCACCAGATTTCACTTTTTCACCATCCGCAACGATCAATTGACGATCACGCGGGATAAGGTAAGCAAATGAATTATCTCCAGCAACAACACTTACTTTACGATGACCACGATGTAATCCTCCAAATACCACTTCACCATCGATGTCAGAAATAATTGCTGCATCTTTAGTAATACGAGCTTCAAAGATCTCAGATACTCGAGGCAAACCTCCGGTAATATCACGAGTTTTTGACACTTCGCGTGGAATTTTAACAAGAACATCACCAATGCTAATCTGTTGTTTATCAGAAACAAGAAGATATGAACCATGCGGTAAATAATACTGCGTATGTTCATCGCCCTTGCTAATTGATAATGCTGGCTGATATTTATCTGATTTAAATTCTAAAATATAACGGAATGCTTTTTGAGCAGTTTCATCATATTTTTCTTGGCAGGTGATGTTGTTAACTAAATCAACAAACTCGACCATACCTTCTTTTTCAGAAATAATATAATCATTGTGTGGATCAACTTTAATCAATTCAGTGTCTGCTAGAACATCTTGTCCTTGTTTTACAACGACAGTCGCACCATACGGAACCTGCATCTCTTGCAATTCTCGACCATTTTCAGAAATGATTCGAATGCTGCTCTTACGGCTTACTGCAATATCCTGACCATCACGATTGGTTACGATACGAATATCAGTAAACAATACCTTACCAGCTGCTTTTGCAACATATGATGTTTGTTCAGCCAAGCTTGCAGTACCCCCGATGTGGAAGGTTCTCATGGTCAACTGTGTTCCCGGTTCCCCGATCGATTGCGCTGCAATAACACCAACTGCACAACCAGCTTCAACAAGACCACCAGTTGCTAAATCCATACCAAAACATTGTGCACATACACCACGTTTTGATTGACATGTCAACACTGAACGAACCGCTGCTTTAGTGATATAGGCATTTTTCAAGCCCATGATCTCTATTCTTGTAATCAATTGACCACGTTTCAACAGAACTTCACCAGTAAGTCCGTCTTTTAAGTCAGCCACAAGAATACGACCATACAATCTTCTGAGCAATGGATTGATAACTTTTCCAGATTCTTTCAAATCTTCAAGTTCAATATGACCTAATGTTCCGCAGTCATCAAGCGTTACCACAACGTCTTGAGCAACGTCAACTAAACGACGTGTCAAATACCCTGAGTTTGCGGTTTTAAGCGCGGTATCGGCTTGACCCTTACGAGCTCCGTGTGTTGATATGAAATATTCAAACACACTCAAACCATTTTTAAAGTTACTTTTAACCGGAGTTTCAATAACTTCCCCAGACGGCTTGGACATCAAACCCCTCATTGCAACGAGCTGTTTGATCTGCTCTCTGGTACCACGTGCTCCAGAGTCAATTGACATAAAGATAGGATTAAACCATTTGTTTGATCGATCACTATTTTCATATGCTTGATGATCATACTCTTCAAATTGCTGATACATATCTCGAGCAATAGAAGCTGCAGTATGATGCCACATACTTACGACTTTGTTTTCACGTTCACCGTTGGTGATAGCACCACTTTTGAACAACTTATCAATTTTTTCTACTTTTTTCTCTGCATCGGCAATAGCAGATTGTTTACTTTTCGGTTCAAGCAAACCTTCAATAGGGAATGATATACCACCCATTGTTGCATATTTAAATCCAAGCTCTTTGAGTTTTTCAAGGAACTGAACGGTACGATCAGAACCGAATGTGAAGTATACATGCTCTACTAATCTTGCAATGTCGCTTTTACGTAAAAGTTTATTCAACAATGTAAAATCAGCACCATCTGGAAGAATATCATAGAGTAGTGCACGTCCAACAGTCGTATCAACTATTTCGCCCGTTTTTATACGCATTTTGATCATGGCATGCAAACCAATTGTGCCACAATTATATGCGGTAATAACTTCTTTTTCACTTGAAAACACTGAACCATCACCCGGTACAAAACGACGCATCTTGGTCATATAGTGTAAACCAATAATCATTTCCTGTGACGGCAATGCAATTGGATTACCATTTGATGGCGCAAGCAAACTACGCGTTGATAACACTAAACGTTCAGATTCTTTTTGTGCTTTGCAGCTCAATGGCAAGTGAACAGACATCGTATCACCATCAAAGTCCGCGTTAAACGCAGAACAAACTAACGGATGAATCTTAATAGCCTTACCATTAACCAAGATAGGATAAAACGCTTGAATACCTAAACGGTGAAGTGTCGGTGCACGGTTTAAAAGTACTACTTTTCCTTTAACAACCGTATCAAGAGCATCCCATACCTCAGTTGCTCCTTCTTCTACCATTTTCTTTGCAATGCGCAAATTAGGTGCAATATTACAACGGAGCAATTCTGCAAATACGTGTGATTTAAATAGTTCTAGAGCCATTACTTTTGGCAAACCACACTGATTCATTTTTAATTCTGGATCAACCACAATTACAGAACGTGCTGAATAATCAACCCGTTTACCAAGAAGGTTTTGACGGAATCGACCTTGTTTACCACGAAGCATTTCGCTCAGTGATTTCAATGGACGTTTATTTGAACCACGTACCGGCTGACCACGACGACCATTGTCAATCAATGAATCAACTGATTCTTGAAGCATACGTTTTTCATTTTTAATGATAACGTCAGGAGCTTCAATTTCAACTAAACGTTGTAAACGTACGTTACGGTTCAAAACACGTCGATACAATTCGTTTAAATCTGAGCTTGCAAACCGTCCACCCTCAATAGGAACAAGCGGTCTCAAGTCAGGCGGAAGTACCGGTAACACATCCAGCACCATCCACTCAGGACGTAGTCCTGCTGATTTTAATGCTGAAAGGATTTTGATACGACGCATCATTTTATGTTTTGCAGCAACCGATGTTGACTGAGAATACAGATCTTGCATGTATACAATTTCTGCATTCAAGTCCATGATTTTAAGCACATCTTTAATCGCCTGTGCGCCACTTTCAGCCTTAAAGCTAAAATCGTCTTGATGATGCCCTACATAATCTTCGTATTCATTAACCGTTAATAATGTTTTACGTGGATATGGAGAGTTACCCTGCGCAGTAACCAAGTATGAATCAAAGTAAATCACGCGCTCCAAATCCTTAACCGGTAGGTCAAGGATAAAGCTGAGGTAACTTGGAGTTCCCTTTAAATACCAAATATGGCATACCGGGGAAATCAATTCAATATGACCCATGCGTTCACGACGAACACGAGCCTGAATTACTTCAACACCACATTTTTCGCACGTAACACCACGGTGTTTCATACGCTTGTATTTACCGCAGTTACATTCCCAATCTTTAACAGGTCCAAAGATACGTGCACAAAACAAACCATCTTTTTCTGGTTTCAATGTTCTATAGTTGATGGTTTCAATTTTCTTGACCTCACCATAAGATAGAGCACGTATTTTATCCGAAGACGCAAGACGTAATTTTACAGCATTAAACTGTGTAGGCTGAATATATTCTCTAAATCTTTGTAAAATTTGATTAGCCACCTAATTCCTCCCTTCCAGCTTTAAATAAATCAACTTGCAGGCCTAAGCTTTGTAACTCTTTTACAAGGACGTTAAATGACTCTGGTATTCCTGGATCTGGAATATCATGACCACGAATAATGCTCTCGTACACCTTATGGCGTCCGCTCACATCATCAGATTTATACGTCAATAGTTCTTGCAGAGTATACGAAGCACCGTATGCCTCAAGTGCCCATACTTCCATTTCACCAAATCTTTGACCACCAAAGTTCGCTTTACCACCAAGAGGTTGTTGCGTAATCAATGAGTATGGCCCAACAGAACGAGCGTGTAACTTGTCTTCAACCATATGATTCAATTTCATCATATAAATTGTTCCAACCGTTACTGGTTGATCAAAATAATCCCCTGTTCTTCCATCGCGAATATTGTAGGTACCACTTAAAGATAATCCACATTTTTTCAATAATGGTTGAATTTCAGATTCAAAGCTAGCACCTTGGAAAATTGGCGTTTGGAAATGTACACCTTCTTTTACCGTACGTCGAGCAAAATCAAGGATACCTTCTTTACCATGAATTTTTTCCATTTCTTCTATAGCTTCAGAACTATAAGAATCTATAAGCGCAGCTTTAACTGCCCCATAAACACCTTCGTCAAGAAGCGTTTGAAGTTGATAACCTAATTCTTGACCAGCAAAACCAAGAACCGTTTCAAGAATTTGCCCTACGTTCATACGAGATGGAACACCCAGTGGATTTAAAATAATATCAACTGATCGACCATTGTCCATGTACGGCATATCTTCACGAGGAAGAATATTTGAAACGATACCTTTATTTCCGTGACGACCCGCCATCTTATCACCAACTGAAATTGGTCGTTTCGATGCAATATAAACTTTAATAATTTTAATTACACCTGATGGTAAATCATCACCTTTTTTATAAAAGGCAATTTTTTCTTCAGTAACGCTCTTCAAGATCGTTAATTTTGTTTCATATGCAGATCTAATGCGTTCAAATGTTTCCATGGTATCATTATTTTTGCATCTGAAAGCAAACATTGCTTCAATATCAGCTGTCATAACTTTTGCACGATCAAAAGCATCGCCAACCAAGAACTCTTTTGAGACTTTGCCAACAGGCTTTTGCTCATGAAGTAAATTTGCAAGCTTAACTTTAATGACTGATTGCAATGCTACAACTTGTTTATCAAGACTACGCTCAAGTTTTTCAACTTTACGCGTTGCATCATCTTTATAACGCTTATCTTTACGAGCACCACCACGAGAGAACATTTTAATATCGCAAACAGTTCCTTCAATTCCAGGCGGTACGCGAAGCGAAGTATCTCGAACTTCACGTGATTTTTCACCAAAAATTGCCCGAAGTAGTTTTTCTTCTGGTGAATATTGGACATCACCTTTTAAGGTAACTTTACCAACTAAAATATCACCAGGAACTACACGTGAACCTAATTTTACAACACCATGTTCATCAAGTTGCAAAAGAGCTTTCTCGCTTACATTTGGAATGTCGCGAGTAATTTCTTCAGGCCCGAGTTTAGTATCGCGAGCTTCAACGGTGAATTCATCAATTGAAACCGATGTTAAAACATCTTGGCTCACTAAACGTTGATTTAAAATAATAGCATCTTCAAAGTTATAACCACGCCATGGCATAAATGCTACATTTAAGTTTGCACCGAGCGCAAGCTCACCATTGGTGAGCGATGTACCATCAGAAAGATAGTCACCTTTGCAAACACGATCACCAACACTCACAATAGGACGTTGATGAATCCATGTGCTATAACTTGAACGATGGAATTTTTTCAAACGATACGATTGAATACCTTTATCAACCCATGATTCTTCGTCAGCATAATGTTCTTCATCTGAAGCAATAACAATTTCATCAGATGATACATATTTAACCACTCCAGAACGTTCTGCAATAATTGCAGCACCCGATGAACGAGCAACTTCTGATTCCATACCAGTTCCTACGATAGGAGTTTCCGGTTGAATCAAAGGCACAGCTTGACGTTGCATGTTTGCACCCATCAATGCACGGCTGGCGTCATCATGTTCAAGGAATGGAATCAATGCAGCAGCAACAGAAACTAATTGTTGCGGAGACAAGTCAATAGCATTAATTAATTTTGCATCAACAGGCATAAAGTCGCCTGCATGACGAGCAATTACCTTGTCACCAATTAAACGTTTTCCGTCTTCATCTGCAGCATCTGCTTGTGCAATGTACAATGATGATTCTTCAAATGCATCCAAAAACACTACTTCGTCTTGAATCTTGCCATCTTTCACCAAACGATATGATGATTCGATGAAACCAAGATCATTCACCATTGCATACGTTGCAAGCGATGAAATAAGACCAATTGTTTGACCCTCTGGTGTTTCGATTGGACAAATTCTGCCATAGTGAGAGTTGTGAACATCACGAACTTCATACGTAGCTCGATCTTTCATAACACCACCGGGCCCGAGAGCTGACAAGCGACGCTTATGTGCTAACTCGGCAAGAGGATTTGTTTGATCCATAAATTGTGATAATTGACTGGATCCAAAGAATTCTCTAAGTACTGCACTCAGTGGTTTAATGTTCAAGAAATCTTGAGGCATTAAAGCATTGTGTGCTTCTTGCATTCTGAAACGTTCTTTTGCAATTCTTTCAATACGAGACAACGCTGAATAAACTTGGTTACCAAGTAGTTCGCCCACAAGGCGAACACGTCTATTTCCTAGGTGATCGATATCATCAAGTTCACCAATTCCACGTTCACGTAAATCAATAAGATATTTAATCGTTGCAAAAATATCGTCAATAGTTAAAACCGTAAAATCTTTTGGCATAGAAAGCCCAAGTTTTGTATTCATACGAACACGACCAACCTGTGCTAAATCATAATAACTGCCTGAGAAAAACTGACGTTCTAAGCGTTCTTTAACTTCTACAATTGAAGGAACATCTCCCGGCCAAACTTTTGCATGAATTTCATGCAATGCATCTTCTCGTGATTTTGAAGAATCATGAGATAAACTGGTTGCAATAGTTGGCTGGAATGTATATCCATGCACATTGACAACATCAAGCAAAAGATTTTTGTGCTTAATAAGTTCTGGCAACAACTCTTCGCTGATAGATTCGCCTTGTTCAACCAACATTTCACCCGTTGCAGGATCAACAATGTCAACACGAACAACTTTATGCATTAAGTATGAATTTGGAATATTGATACGATCAACACCCTGTGCAAGCAATGCATCTATAGCATCAGCATTAAGCTTTGTACCTATGTAATCGGCTTCGATACCAGATGGCAACATATCTGAACTAATGGTAAGGCCAACAAGAGATTGATCTAATTTTTTGTAGAATGTTTTACCATCCGTCAAAAATAAGTCTGCATCATAAAATTTTGGTAAAATATCTTCACGCGGAATTCCTAACGCTTGTAGGAATGTGGTTACCAAAACTTTTTTCTTTTTATCGATGCGAACATACAAACAATCATTAGTATCAAATTCGAAATCTAACCACGATCCACGCATTGGAATAATGCGCGCAAAGTAGTATGGACGACCACGTAAGTCTTTAGTTTTTTTGCTTTTTGAAAAAACAACACCAGAAGATTTGTGCAATTGACTTACAACAACACGATCAACACCGTTAATAACGAAAGTACCCTGACTTCCTAAACGATACTGACCACTTCTTTCATAAGCATCAACCATGACAGGAACATCTGCAAAATATACATCCTGTTCTTTTATATCATGAATTGTTTTATTGCCCTGTTCATCAACATCCCAAGTAATAAGTTGTACTTTTACTTTTAACGGAAACGCAAATGTTTTTTCACTATCACGACAGTCTTGAACTGAAAAAGGAATACTCAATTCAACACGTGAATGACAAGTTGAACAAACGATATAACGCTTTGTTTTTGAATTTCCATCTAAACGGGAGCAACCCATTTTCCCTGTTACCGAATCTTTCCATGTATAACGATTAGTTATACCGGTTAAACTACCACAAGAACATGCCCAATTTCCCAATTCATAGCTGACATAATCGAGAGAAATCTTAGGGCCGCATTCAATAGGGAATATATCCCGAAAAGCTTTGTCGAGCCCTACATTTTTGCGTTCTTCTGGCAAGAAATCAAGCTGCACAAAATCATTAAATGATTCTGATTGCACCTCAATAAGATTTGGCACAGAGACCAGTGACTTATTTTTTCTAAATGATTTTCGTATAACGAAATTATCAACGGTCGAGCAAGATATCATGCTCCTCCTTATTGCAAAAACCAAACACAGTAACAGCCGCCCTCAAAGATACTACACTCAAAAAGAGATATGTTATGCCAATTCGACTTTTGCACCAGCTGCTTCAAGCAATTCTTTAGCTTTTTTAGCATCATCTTTTGATGCTGCTTCAACGATAGTTGCAGGAGCACTTTCAACTAACTTTTTAGCATCACCAAGACCAAGAGCAGGAACGATTTGACGAACAGCTTTAATTGCTGCAATCTTATCTGAACCAATTTCTTTTAAGATGACTTTAAATTCTGTTTTTTCCTGAGCTGGAGCTGCTGCTTCGCCAGCATCTGCTGCTGCTGCACCAGAACCCATTGACGCTGCAGAAACACCGAATTTTTCTTCTAATGCTTTCACAAGATCATTTAACTCAAGAACGGTCATTTTTTCGATAGATTCAATGATTGAATCAAAGTTTTTTGACATAATGGTCTCCAAAGACATTCAAATATGTATATAAAATCTAAAATTTATTTCTATCTATGCTGATTGCTCAGTTGCAACGCCACCAGATTTTTGAGCACTGATTTGCCCAATGATCCAAGCAGTTTTTACAATAGGAGCTTTGAGCACGCCACACAATCTTGACAAAAGCACTTCGCGAGAAGGAATTTTTGCAAGAGCAATAACGCCTTGTTTATCAAACAATTGTGATTCGCAACAACCTGCAACTATTTCTAAATCTTCATGTTTTCTTGCAAAATCATGGAGAACTTTTGCAACACCAGTAAAGTCTGCTTTTGCAAAAACTACTGCCGTTTGACCGGTCATTGCAGAGCCCAAATTGTTACATTGTGCACTACTTGCAATCGCCAATTTTACAAGACGATTTTTTGCGACTTTTAATTCGCCATCTTTTTTTTCCAAGTTCATGCGCAATTCATGCAACTGACCCACTGAAAGACCTTGACATCTTACAATAAAAGCAGCTTCGTTGCTGTTGAATTTTTGCGAAAGATCTTGAATGACGCTATCTTTTTGCTGTCGGTTCATGATTATACCTTATTTATCCACCGCCCTATGAAAGGCTATCTACATCAACCTGAATACCAAGACCCATGGTAGAAGAAATGGTGACTTTTCGAATAAATTTACCCCTTGAAGACGTTGGTTTTGATGAGGCTAACACCTTAAAAAACTCAACAAAGTTGTCTTGCAACTTGTCAGCTCCAAAAGAAATTTTTCCAATTGCAAAATGCACCAAACCGTATTTGTCGTTCTTGAAAAAAGCTTTACCTTTTTTCAATTCTCTTACAACAGCTGCCACATCATCAGAAACCGTACCTAATTTTTTGTTAGGCAATAAACCCTTAGGTCCCAAAAATTTTGCAAGTTTACCAAGTTTTGGCATTAAATCTGGAGTTGCAACTGTATAATCGAAATCGATCCAGCCGCCAGAAATTTTTTCAACCAAATCATCAAAACCTACATAGTCAGCACCCGCTGCTCGTGCTTCGTCCGCTTTTACGCCTTCGGCAAAAACCAAAACGCGCGTCTTTTTCCCACTTCCATGAGGCAAAACAACGCTACCACGAACCACTTGCTCACCCTTAGATGCATCGATACCTAAATTAACCGATACGTCTACAGTTTCATCAAACTTTACGTATGCCAATTCTTGAATCTTTAACAAAGCTTCTTTAATTGGTAATGCATTCGCTTTAAGAAGAGACCCTTGTAGTTTTTCTTTTGCGTTTTTATACTTCTTCCCGTGATTAATCATAGTAAAAATCCTTATTAATCAATAACGTCAACACCCATACTACGCGCAGTGCCAGCAACAGCTTTTGCTGCTTCATCAACGTCGTTAGTATTAAGGTCTTGAAGCTTAATTTTTGCAATTTCTACCACATCACTCCATGCAATCTTACCCACTTTGTTATCATGAGGACGAGCAGATCCCTTAGCGAGATTCAACTTTTTGCGAATCAACTCAGATGTTGGAGGAGTTTTTAGAACAAATGTAAATGTTCTATCTTTAAAGACTGTAATTTCAACAGGAACAGTCTCACCTTTACGGTCAGCTGTTTTTGCATTGAATTGCTTGCAGAACTCCATTATGTTTACGCCATGTTGACCAAGCGCAGAACCAACTGGAGGAGCAGGCGTCGCCGCAGCACCCTTAATAAGGAGCTTAAGCTTTGATTTAATATTACCTAGATTTTTTGACATATCTATTTACACCGTTATGTATACATATGCACTATTTTTTAACTTGACTAAAGCTTAATTCGACGGGAGTCATTCGTCCAAAGATGCTTACCATCACTGTGATACGATCATTTTCAGGATCGACCTTTTCAACAACTCCAACAAATCCCGAAAAGGGACCATCGGTTATTGAAACTTCACTATCTACCACCAAGCTATCTTTATCGCTTGATAAAGTGACTCCACCTTTTACTTTCTCAAAAATACGATCAACTTCTTTTTGAGATAAATGCACAGGCTTTTTTCCACCAAGAAAACGAATTACTCGAAATACATCAAGAACCGTCTGCATAACTTCCGGTGTTAGCTCTGCTTCAAGAAGCATGTAGCCAGGAAACAACTGCTGATCTTCTTCCTCTCCAGAACTGAAAACTTGCTTCATTTTCGCAGATGGAAAATGAATACCACCAAATTTATCTTTAAATGGAGATTCTTGAATGCGACGCTCAAGATCTGCTTTGATCTTAGCTTCATAACCCGCATAAATTTGAACTACATACCAACGTTTCATATTTTTAAAATCCTGAGGATAACTCTCTTAACGACCAAATACTAAATACTGGAAACCCTTGAGAGATCCCATATAGAACACATAATTAATGAGACCTAAAAAAACAGCGAATGCTATCATAGTAACTAAAACCACAATAACCGCCCCTAAAAACTCTGCACGAGATGGCCAAACAACTTTTGACAACTCATGCTTTACTTCGAAAAAAAACACACTCAGATTTTTCATTTTTAAACCTTACAGACCATATACAAACAATTTTATGGCAGGCCAGGAGGGACTCGAACCCCCAACCATCAGATTTGGAGTCTGCTGCTCTACCATTAGAGCTACTGACCTATTTCAATGACAGACGGCTTTATCGCTAAAACCTATTTCCAAACGTGGTCACTTCACCACACGACTCTTTATTATGGAGCCCGCGACCGGACTTGAACCGGCGACCTCTCCCTTACCAAGGAAGTGCTCTACCACTGAGCTACGTGGGCACAAAACCTCAGTGAGCTTCACGCTTAGTTATTTTGTTTAGTGTAAAGCAAATAACCAAAAAAAACAACTAGAATTAGATTCTATTTTTTATTAAATCTATTTGCTTACGCTAAACATGGAGCTGGCGACTGGAATTGAACCTGCAACCTACTGATTACAAATCAGTTGCTCTACCATTGAGCTACGCCAGCTTACCGTCTTTTTATTTCAAATTGAATTTCAACCAAAACCAGATTTATTTTAAATTCAACCTGTCCTTACATGCATCCAAAAATTTATTTTCTGGGCGAAAACTGGAGCGGGAAACGGGACTCGAACCCGCAACCTACAGCTTGGAAGGCTGTCGCTCTAGCCAATTGAGCTATTCCCGCATGCATATCATGTATTATACCTAAGTATTATCAAAATACATAATTTAGAATTAATTTCAATCTTCACACCTAAAAGCCTTACTCGCATACTTCGACTTTTTTATCTTTAATGATTCATTCATCAAATAGCGGCGAAAGCTGGTGGCGAGAGAAGGATTCGAACCTTCGAAGGCAGAGCCAACGGATTTACAGTCCGTCCCCTTTGGCCGCTCGGGAATCTCGCCGAAATGTTTGTATATGTCAAAGCTTATTATCCCGAAAACAACCAATTCCTACTTGTTCAAGAAAACAGCAAGAAAGGCTTGTTAAAGCTCAAAGATAACTCTGACATTTTACCGTTATCTCAAAACATTGCAATAGTTCTTTTTATGATTTGCAACATCCTGTCGACATATCCCCCCTTAATGTGGTTGTAAGTATCGCCTCAACTTCCGCGACACATGAACTACAGCCAGTCCCAACCCCTAGCTTATCAGACAAGCTATCAAACGACTTGGAACCGTTTTCTACAGCCGACTTGATCTCTGAGTACATGACACCCATGCAGGTACAAACCAAATAATCAGGCACCGTTTCCTGGGACTTTTGACACCCTTGATCTTTATTTTGACAACACGACATACAACCTCATCTATTTACATTCATACATTAACAATCGCTCATCTGGAGCCGTTACCCGCAAGCCAATATGACAAACATCATGGGTTAAGACAACATCCAAGATGTCAGGCCATTCTATAAAAGCGATGCTATCTGGCTGATACAAATACTCAAAAAAGCCCGCCGATTCAAAATCTTGCAAATTTCTTAATCGATATAGATCAAAATGATAAATCAACTTAATTGGAGACAACGATTCTTCTGGTACGTGGTACACATTAAAATAGGTAAAGGTTGGACTCGTAACAGGCTCAGTTACCCCCATGGCACGAGCAAGTGAGCGAACAAAGGTTGTTTTACCTGCGCCCAAACTGCCCGTAAAAGTAACGACCTGAGCATCATCAATATCTGCAAGCAGCTGTTGCGCTACAGCGTCAATATTATCAAGAGAGTATTTAATCTGTTTCATATTTTATTAATCTTTTTCATAGCTGATTTATCAGCTTTTGATGCTTTTTTACCGTCTCGTATGCGAATATTTTCATCATACTCATTTTTTGTCATTCCGGAAACTAAATTTCTACTACCCAGCTCCATCAATGCGTCCAAATTATCATCCGCGCTTGCATCTGTCTTGGTTTTGTACATTGTTTGCTGAAAGGTAACCAGTTGCCGCTCTTCATGCTTCATGACCTCAACAAACACTCTATTAAAATCCTGTGAACTTATCGAAGGCAGCTGCAAGTTTTCAGCCCAATCGCGAATTTCTCGATCTGAACTCACCAAAAGCACCTCCAGCCCACAATGCTTTGATAGCCATTTTTTAAGCAAATCATCGGCAGTTTGATCCTGACCGGCATACAGCACCTCGACTGCCCCATACCAATCAGAGCTTGGATAATAGGAAGGCCCTGCGTCAAAAACCACGATAATTCTATTGCCCCGATAGTGCATGTATTGCTGGAATGTGCTCATCCAATCGTGCATTACACGATCACTGATAAACTTAGTCCCCGTAATTGATTTTAAGAAGTTGTATCCATCAATAAGAATAATCACAAATTGCCTAAAAAAACCGCTTTAAATTGCATAAAAATTTGCCACTCCTCTAAAAAAATGTCATAATTAAGTATATCTAAAAACTTCTTGCATCATCCTTCAATCCATGGTCATTTTTTGGTCTTTTTGGGGCGTTATACATGAGTTTTATTTTTTCAATATTATATTTTCTTATAACATTTTCTGCTGTTCAATCGTCTGAAGCGGCTTTAACCACATTAAGCTCAAACATCCACCTATGGCAACAGATAAGTCCTAAGATTACCAATTCAAATCAATCAAAGCGCTCAGCACTCCAACTATGCACTGCAAATGCTCTGTCTAACTATGGTAACAAGCATACGCCCATCGATCAAGAGTTCATGCAAACCATTGACAGTTTACACCTTTTTTCCCAAGTGCTTCCTCGAATTGCCCACAATAATTTACAGCACGGTTACTTTTGCTTGGCTAAAAATATTTGCCAACTCAGCTCAAACCAAAGCGAGCTGCAACGTCGTCACGATATTATCGTTTATTTGCAAGAAAACGAAGCTCTTACTGCGCAACTGAGCGAGTTACTGCGATCTTTGCAATCAACAGAAATCGATTATTTGTGGAATTTTTATCCCAAAGCAAATGACGCTTCAGGCGACAGCTTCTTGCCAGGATCTCCCTTTGAAAAACTTACCGATTTTTATCTATCGTTTAAAAAAAGAATCGACTCAAATAGAGTTTTGAGCGAAGGATGGCAGTTAGCAAAAGTTGGGGCTTTAATCACAACCTTTGCTCTAACAGCTCAATATATGTATAAAACAGATGAAAATGGTATTGGATCTTGCAAAAACGCCGCCATCAAATCTTGGACCGATTTTCTCACCTTTGAACCTTTTATTAAAAAAAAATCAGCATCCGCCTTTGTCAATATCCCTGGCATTGCCCATGCACTTACCGTTTCAACATTTTTAACGGCCGCAGCCAGCCTTATCAACATGTCATATGCACTCAAACAAGATTTTGACAGCATATACTCCAAACAAAAAAATTTAATGCACATCCGAAAACTGATCAATATCACTGAGAAAATATCAAGACTATTGATGCAACATCCTCGACTCATGCAACTCATGCCTGAACTGAGTCTTATCAAAAAATTTGCCGCATACGAAAAACAACCTACCTTGATCTCTGTTTCAAAGATGCACCGATTCCTTAATTTACTTCATTCCAACACATTTACTGGCCAACCAAGCTATTATTTTTCGTGGCAAGGTAAAATCATTGAAACCTACACCGTCTATGAAGATGTCAAAACAGATTTTGTGCCTCTCTGGGAAGCTCTTGGTGCTATCGATGCACAACTTTGCGCGTACACACTGCTTAAATCACAAAGTAGCCAGTTTTGCTTGCCAACATGGACAACGTCTCAAGAACCGATACTTCACATAACCAACTATTGGCACCCCGTGCTTACTCCGCAGGAAGCTGTAAAAAATAGCATACAACTTGGTGGAAACGGACAAGCGCACAATGTCGTGGTCACGGGTGCAAATGCTGGTGGAAAAACAACCGCGCTCACCGCAATCATGATTGCACAGATACTGGCACAATCGATTGGCGTTGCTCCAGCATCAACCTTTTTTGCAACCCCATTTGCGCGCCTTCATACCTACCTAGATATCACAACTAACCTTGAAGCGCATGAATCACTTTTTATGGCACAGGCTAACCGCGCAGAAAAACTATATCAATCGATCTCATCATGCAAACCAGGTGAAAAAACACTGACAATCCTAGATGAAATATTTACCGGAACACGCGCTGACTTTGCAGAAAAAGCATCCTTTGAATTTGCACAAACACTGGGAGCAATGCCTCATAGCATTTGTCTTTTGGCTACCCATTTTCCAAAGCTTACAGAGCTAGAATCTTTAAACTTGTACATCAATTATCATGCAGCTAACGCAACCATCAACCATGACGGAACACTGAGCTATCCATATAAAATTATTCCGGGGATATCAACTCAAAATATCGCTGAATATATTTTAAAGCGTAAAGGAATCTTAAAATGACGAGATCCAATTGTTGTACAACAAAAATCTCGTCCTCATTTTTTATAAAAGAAATATTGTATCTTGCCAATAACGGAGAAAAACCCACATGTTGCATCTTTTTTTAGTAATACTACTATCTTCAATCAATCTATTTTCAGAAACAACTGAAAACGTTTATCATCAAATTATTCCACTCTTAACTAAAAATATTAATCCTGAAGAACCAACAGAGCAAGATCAACAGTTACTCAATGGCGCTTATGCGTTCATGGTACATGGAACCAATCATAGCTGCATCAATTCAGAATTAATACAAGCTATTTCAAGCGTTGATTTTTTTAGCGACATTTTACCAAAATACATGAAACCATACACTATATCAGGCCATATTCAAGCGGCCTTGATAACAGCTCAAATGACTGATGACATTGCAAGCCTCAACCATCGACAAGCTATCATTAAATATTTCAATCTGCACACAGCAACCTATCAAATGGCACTCGATATCATGTCACGCACTTCAGTAGGCGAACAAAAACTACTAAGCCTATTTAAACCTGTTACTGCAGAAACACAAGCTGCGCACGATATCGCAACCTACAAAACATCTTTTAGTTTAAAAATGTTTGAGTCCTGGAACAATAAGTATATCTTAGGTGGCTTTAAGCGAATAAAGCAACTTGATATTCTGTATATTCCAACAGCTGCTCTAACCTTGGCCATAGTAACAAACAGTTTATATTTTCGCCACGGAAAATCTTTTGACATAGCTTTCAATGAAGGTATTACGCAAGTCAAAAATTTACCAAGCACGTTGACCTCAGGCATTATCAACATGATCAAACATGGGGTTATAGAACAAAAAATAGCTGGTCTTTACCTGGCAACGGTCTTAGTTGGTGGCAAAATTATCACAACACTCGACACTATCGCCGATTTTAATATTATTCATGAACAACAAAAATCACTCATCGCTATTGCTCAATTATTCAAAAGCATGCAAAAAATGAGCGCTTTAATCGCACAAAATCCAGAACTTTTCAATTTGCTTAATGATGAGTGCATAAAACTACAAACTTTATTTGATCCCAACACCTCTGCAACATCAAGCGATCTGAAATACGCAACCAAAGAGCTATTGTCTTCTTCATTTACCAAAGAACCGTCATTTTATTTTTCTAAACAAGGCAAAATTCTTGCAACTCATTACTACCTTAATAAGTGCCGTGGCGAACTGATTCCATACCTTGAAGCTTTTGGTAAAATTGATGCATTTTTAAGCGCAACTAAGCTGTATCAAGAATACCAAAATCACCCACGCGTACACTTTTGTTTGCCTGCATTTGTTGAGTCAACAACTCCCCTACTTGACGCAACAGAGTTCTGGCACCCGCTCATTAGCCCTGACGTAGTCGTTACCAATGATGTCATGATGGGTACCAACGGAATCAAAAACTTGATGATCACCGGACCTAACGCTGGTGGTAAAACAACATCACTGATGTCACTGATCATCAATATCATTTTTGCACAATCGTTTGGTATCGCTCCAAGCAAGTCGCTCACCATGACTCCGTTTGCAAAAATTCACAGCTACTTGGATATCACGACCAACTTGCAAGAAGGCTTGTCGCTGTTTGCAGCTGAAGTCGATCGTGCTAAGAAATTGAAACAATCGATTGCATCATGCACAACAGGCCAAAAAACATTCACCATCATTGATGAAATCTTTAGTGGTACCAATCCGCAAGTTGCATCCGATGTTGGATTCAAATTTGCAGCACAACTAGGTGAAATGGCACACAGCATGACCATCATCACCACGCACTTCCCACGTCTGACTGATCTAGAAAAAGAAGTTGGAACATTTACCAACTACAAAGTGGCTGATGCAACGATTATGCCTGATGGAAAAATTGTGTATCCATTCAAGCTTATCCCTGGAATTTCAAGCCAAAACATTGCACAACACATGCTTGAACAGCAAGGAATTATTTAAGGTTTATATTTTTATTTTTAATTAGGGTTCGTTTCATGTTACATCAAAAAACAATCGCACAATTATTCATCATGTTAATCATGAGTGCAACAACGCCTGCAATATCAAGCAGCTTTATGAATGATCCTGAAAAATTCGGGAAAGCATTAGCTAGCGGACTGTCTCAAGGCATATCAGAACAATTTACACCAACAGAACAAAACTTGACCGAGACCGGAAAAGCCCTGCTCAAAGCTGGAAGCAATATTGCCAGTTCTCCAGAGGCACAAAAATTAATAAACGACACAAGTAAAACTTTGGTTAAAAATGGAATGGAAGCTATAGGTAAAGACTTTGGTCACGGACTTGATGCTTTCACCAATGACACAACCGATGCTGTTGGCAGAAACATGAAGAAAGCTGCTCAAAAAAATAATGCTGATGTTAATGAAACCACCAGAATTTTGGGCACCACATTTAACGATGCTACTAAAAATCTTGCAGATGCAGCTGGAAAGTCAGTTGATATCGCAGGCAAGGCAATGCAAGAAAAAACCGGAAAAGGAACCGAACTTGATCGTGGATTAAATGGATTCGTTGATTTAGCAGAACGTAATGTCAGCAGGGCAGTTAACTATATTTTCATTAAAAACACGATAAAAGCCTCTACTGTTGTACTTGCAGCCTGTGCAAGTTACTGGTCACTTATGTATGGTATCCCCCTTGGATTTCGCATGCTTGAACGCAAATGGACTCGTCCAAAGTTAATTATCAAATCTTCTCATAAAACTTTTTTTGAACGTCTTTTTGGAGTAAAAGCAGAACCGATCGTTCAAATGATTTTTTCAAATCGTCTTGAAAAAGATCTTAATGATATTGTTTCGGTAACTAAAATGATTCATCAAAAGATTAAAGAAGGAAAAACCAACGTTAAATACCGAAATTTACTTTTGTATGGCCCTCCTGGGACAGGTAAAACGTTATTTGCAACTGAACTCGCAAAACAATCTGGCCTTGAATACGCTTTCATGAGCGGCTCTTCTTTTTCAAAATTTAAAGATGGCGAAGGAATTGAAGCATTGGATGAATTGTTTGCATGGGCAAATAAAACTTCAGGACTTTTAATTTTTATCGACGAGGCTGAAACATTCTTGCTAAAACGTGAAAACATGGATCCACAAAGCAAGGCCTATCTTCTCTTGAATAATTTCCTAAATTACACCGGCACTCGTAGCGACAAGTTCATGATTGTGTTTGCAACCAACCATAAAGATGCTTTAGATTCTGCTATGTATCGACGTATCGATGATTTAATAGAAATTCCTTTACCAGGCAAAGCTGAGCGTGTCAGACTTTTAACTCTGTACATCGAAAAAATTCTTTTTAACGCACAAAATGATTCATTGTTTGTACAGTCAGCAAAAAATGTATTAACACCAAAAGCAGTTGAGAGCTTTGCTATGCAAGCGAAAGGCCTTTCCGGTGGCGAGCTTGAAGGTATCATCAATGCAATTAAAACAAACTCTGACATCTTACAGCCATCAATTCTAACCCATGCCCTTGCTGAAGAAGTTGTTCTCAAAGCCGTCCAAAAACAACAATCTTTTACTGGCGGCAAATATTTAGGCTTAGTCGAAGATTAAAAATTAGAAATTATTTTGATATAAATAGTACAAGGGACACTGCAAAACGCGATGTCCCTTGTCTTTCAACTTTAAGGATTAACATGTCACGATCAAATGTACTTTATGTCTTTACGCTTTGCCTTTTTTCAAACCTAAGCTTTGGTGATAGCGCTCCCCAACATCTTTACGATCAACTTCTGCCAAAACTCGTTAAATTTGACATCGAAGAACCGTCAGAAGCTGAAGTGCATTTTATTAATATTTGCCATGCTCACAACCAAGGTGGAACTCATTTTGATCTTCCCAACAAGGAACTCTGGCAAGCAGTGAACAGCATTGCAATGTTTGATATCGTAACACAGTACATGCCAACAATTACTGCATCAGGTAGAATTGCTTTGGCTCGTCAATACACTCAAATGAATGACGACATGACCACGCTACAACACAAAGTAGAACTACAACGTTACTTACAACAAAATCCAAGCCTTCTATACAAACTTGAAAAAATTATCATCCAAACACAATCAGCAGAAAAAACTTTTGCAAAACTTTTTAAAACCGTATCTGAAGAAGAACAAGCAGAGATTAATCGCATCAATGCAAGGCTTTATTTTTCATGGCTACCAGCATCACTTAATGAAAATGAATGGGCACTGGGTGCAGGACCACGTTTAAATCAAATGCATACTGCTGCATGGTACACCATTCCGCCAATTTTAGCCTCAGCAGCTCATGGCGAAATCAAATTAAATATTGCAAAAAATGAATTAAGAGAAAAAATACCTTCAGACATTTTCAAATATAACGAAGTTCCAACAGAATCACTGGAAGAATATCAAAACAATTTGCGTAAAGAAATCGTAACAAGCAATACAGAACTCGAACAGAAAATAAAAGAAGAAAAAAAAGAATCTCCATGCTTTGATCCAGGAGATGTTTCTTATTTTTCAACAGGCACAAGATATGATATATGGAAATTAAAAAATGATTTACAAAAAACCCAATATCTACTCGATAAATCATTAAAACTTACTGCCGACAATTTTAAAGAAGCTCAAAGCTTGCAAGAACAAGCCCAGCAAATCAATAAACAAACTATTGCATGTAAACTCACAGAATTTGAAAAAACATTGCGACCAGAAAACAGCCCTACGACTGATCTTTCTATGGCCGCAAACACAAAGGTGCTAGCAAAAGCAGCACAGCTCATAACACAACGCGGCATTACAAATTTGCCCAACTTTGCTTTCGATGCAACCAAGCAAACGGCTAAAACATTGTACCAAGAAGCGACAGAACGAAAAATGTATGCTTTTTTCAGAAAAGATTATCCAGACTCACAAGCAAAGGCACTGGCTATGACGGTAGCTGGATATACCTGTATTACGTTCATCGCAAGCATTTATCCTCTTATTTTATTTGCACGTTACCATCTCACCAAAGAGCTTTTTGATTTGATTTACGAAAAGCAACAAGATCTGTTTTCAGTAGCTCACTTGGTGAAATCAATGCATTGCACCTACATGATCATTGATCAAGATCCTCAGCTACGTGAAATTCTAAGCACTGATCATCTCAAACTCAAAGCTTTGTTTAATCCTAAAAGCAAGGAAACTTCAAGCGATCTCAAGCATTTAGTTGAACAGTTATTATCACCATCTTTCCAAGGGCAAGCATCATATTTCTGGTCACAGCCAGGAAAAATACTTGCAACATATCAACTTCTTACACGCATCAAACATGAATTGGTACCATACCTTGAAACATTAGGTAACATCGATGCATACCTCACCATACAAAAATTGTATCTTGAATATGAAAACCATCCAAGAGTTACCTTTTGCTTACCTGAATTTGTTAACTCAACGACACCTGTACTTGATATTTCCCAGTATTGGCATCCGCTCATCAATCCTGACTTTGTGGTAACCAACAACCTTACCATGGGAACCAACAACATTAAAAACTTGATGATCACCGGCCCTAATGCTGGTGGTAAAACAACATCACTGATGTCACTGATCATCAATATCATTTTTGCACAATCGTTTGGTATCGCTCCAAGCAAGTCGCTCACCATGACTCCGTTTGCAAAAATTCACAG